>Ga0209544_1000585_pt1 | contig 48151 bp, 44 predicted proteins | sample MesohylPK_FD_187297 | JGI IMG/M metagenome (GOLD analysis project Ga0209544, IMG submission 187297) | Host-associated microbial community of the marine sponge Aplysina aerophoba from Gulf of Piran - sponge mesohyl, lysed by proteinase K... | ecosystem: Host-associated > Porifera > Sponge >... | reverse complement strand
CCGAATGGCGCCCGTGTCCGGGTCAATTTCGACCTCGCAGACATAACATCCGTTGGGGAAGCAGAAGGGGGCCTCAGCCTCTCCACTCGCCCGCACCTCGCCCCCGGGCTCGGCCGCGACCAGCTCGCGTACTGTGGCGCGCCGGTCGGAGCCGACAATGGTCAGCGTTGCATCGCTCAACTCTATGTCGTCCGGCGAGGCCTCGAGCCGCTCGGCGGCCAGCGACTTCAGGCGTTCGACCAGTGTCTCGCACGCCACAGCCACCGCCGCGCCGCCGGTATAGAGCGATCGAGACCCATAGCTCCCGGGCCCTTCCGGAGTCGCCGCCGTGTCGCCCTGCACGATGTCGATCGCATCGGGGGACAAGCCGAGGATGTCGCTGGCGATCTGCGCATAGGTGCTCTTCAGGCCCTGGCCCATCTCCTGCGTGGCGGAATGGAGGCGCACCCGGCCGTCGGGCGTCGCCACCGCCTCGACGCTTTCCTTCGGCGAGAGCCCGCTCGTCGAATCGATATGATAGGCGAGGCCCCGGCCGCGCAGCAGCCGCCTCGTCCGCGCGGCGTCGCGGCGCAACTCGAAGCCGTCCCAGTCCGCCAGCGCCAGGGCACGCTCCAGCACGCGCGGGAAGTCGCCGCTGTCGTATGCAAGACCGGAGACGAGGCGATAGGGCAGCTCGCTCATTCGCACCAGGTTGCGCCGGCGCAGCTCCGCCGGGTCGACGCCGAGGCGCGAGGCGGCGAAGTCCAGGATGCGCTCGATCCGGTGAACCACTTCTGGCCGCCCTGCGCCGCGATAGGGCCCGGTGGGCGCCGTGTTGGTCAGCACGGTCTTCACCGCGATGTTAGCGACCGGAACGCGGTAGGCGCCGGTGGCGATGCGGTTGCCGGTCGTCGTCGCGATCGGGATGCCGAAGGGCGTGGCATAGGCGCCGAGGTTGGCGTGATCGACGACGCGCAGGGCTACGATCTCGAGCCCGTCGTCGAGACCGATCTCGATCTCGGCGGCGTGGTCGCGCGCGTGATAGTCGGCCAGAAAGCTCTCGGCCCGCGCGGCGCACCAGCGGACAGGCCGCCCGAAACGCCGCGCCGCGTAGAGCAGCAGGCCGTCCTCCGGGTAGGGGGTGATCTTGCCGCCGAACGCACCGCCGATATCGCCGACCTTGATTCTGATCCGCTCGCGGGGGACCCCGAAGACGGCATCGGCGAGGAGCGCCCGGGCGTGGTGCGGCGCCTGGGTGGCGCAGTGTAGCGTCCAGGTCGCGCCGGCCGCATCGTAGAGCCCGACGGCGGCGCGAGGCTCCATGGCGTGGGGAACGAGCCTGTTGTTCCGCACCTGGAGGCCGAAGCGGTGCCGGGCCCCTGCGAGAGCGGCGCCGCACACCGCAGGATCGCCCAGGCGCAGCTCGGCCGCGACATTGCCTGCGCTGCCTTCCTGCACGAGGGGCGCACCAGCCTCGGCGGCGGCCAGGACCTCCGTCACGCACGCCTGCGGCGCATAGTCGATGACGACGCGCTCGGCGGCCTCTTGCGCCGCCGGCAGACTCTCGGCCACCACGAAGGCAATGGGCTCGCCGACATAGCGCACGGCCTCGCGGGCCAGGAGGGGCATGGCCAGGGTTTGGACCGGTCCGCCCCCGGGCGCGTCGACGGTGCTCGTGAACGGCACGCCGCCGATGCCGTCTGCGGCGAGGTCGTCGCCCGACACGATTCCCGCGACGCCGTCGACCCGCAGCGCCACCGCCGTGTCCAGCCGGCGCAACCCTGCCGCCGGATGGGTCGAGCGAACGACAACGCCGTGCAGCGCCCCGGCGAATTCGAGATCGTCGGTGAAGCGGCCTTGCCCCCGCAGCAGCCTGCTGTCTTCCAGACGGCCGGAGAATTGCACCGGCCGTCCAGGGCTAGATGCGTGGGCCATTTCGCGGCTCAGCAGGCGGGCAGCACCGGCCGGTGCCGCTGTCAGTCGTGTGCGTCCGGTGTCGGGCGGTAGATCGGCCCGCGGCGCACCAGCCTTTCGATCATGCGATTGGTGAGATAGACCGGCGTCTCGTGGGGGTCGTAGGGCGCCTTTTCCTGGCCCGGATAGCCGATCAGCGCCCTGACCTCATCGCACATGTAGTAGGCCGCAGAGGCCGCGAGCGTGATCGCGTTGAAGGCCGCTGCATCGCTCTGGCTGAGCCGGTTGGCCGCCTCGCTCGGCTCCGCGCCCTCGGCGGCCGCAAGTCCGCGCAACAGGTCGTCCACGATGTCGGGACGGTGGCCAAGCACCTGGTCGAGCAACTCCGCGTGTGCCCCGACCTCGGTCGCGGCCGGCATGCGTCCGTGGCGTGGAATCAGCAAATCGGCCAGGCCCGCGAACGTGGCGCGCCCCTCCGGCGACAGTCTGGACGCCTGGGACATCACGCCGCCTCCACGTTTCGACGTTCCGAGATCATGTGCATGGTCTGGCGGTGGGAGACCGACATGATCGTCGCAGTCGGGTTGACGCCGCCCGACGTGGGAAATGCGCTGGCGTCGAAGACGAAGAGGTTCGGCACGTCGTGCGAGCAGCCCCATTCGTCCACCACCGAGGTGCGGGGGTCGTCGCCCATGCGCGCCGTGCCGAGCAGGTGCCAACCCGTATCCGGTACCTGATGCACCACCACGGTCTCGATCGCGCCGGCGGCAAGGCTCGCCTCCAGTAGCCGATCGACATGGAACTTGAGCATGTTCGACGAGTTCTCCGAGACCGTGTAGTCGAGCTTCGGCGCCGGGATGCCGTCGGTATCGGTGAGCTCCGGGTCAAGCATCACGCGGTTGGACTCCTCGGGCAGGTCCTCGCCGATGATTCCCCAGACCATCGAATGGCCGAAGCGGCGATCGACCAGATCGTGGAGGTTGGCGCCCCAGCTGTCCTCGACCCTGCCGCCCTCGTCGAAGATCTTGGAGCCGACGAAGCCGGTGACGCCGAGAGGACCGCCCGCCGGCATCGCTCCCCATTTTGCGCCGCGCATGAAGCCGCGCTTCTCGTCCGTCTCGTAGAACTCGTTGCTCTCGATCAAGTGGCCGAAGGGGCCGCGCCAACTCTCCAGGTCTTCCTCGAAGACGCCGAGGACTGCCGAGAAGGGGTGCATCATCAGGCGCTTCCCCACCAGGCCGGAGGAGTTGGCCAGGCCGTCCGGGAACGCGGTGCAAGCCGAGAGCAGCAGCAATCGGGGCGTGCCGATGCCGTTGCCGCATAGAATGACCGTGCGCGCCTTCTGGTGGCGCTCGCGGCCGTTGCGGTCGATATAGGTCGCGCCGGTCACCCGGTTGCGCGCCGCGTCATAGGTGATCTCGCGCACCCTGGCGCCGACGACGATGCGCGCGCCGTCCTTGAGCGCATGGGGCCAGAGCGTGATGTTGGCGGTGGACTTTGCGCCCTCCGGGCACCCGGTCATGCAGGTGCCGCGCCGTGCGCAGGGATTGAGCCCGTTGTAGGGCACCGAAGGCATGGCGTTGGTGCCGGGCCACCAGTGCCAGCCGAGCTTGTCCATGCCCTCGGCGGCCTTCATGCCGCACTTGCCGATCGGGAGCGGTGGCGTGGGAAACGCCCTGCGCGGTGGATAGGCGGGGTTCCCCGGAAGGCCGGAAACGCCCACCACGCGCTCCATCGCTTCCAGGTTGGGCAGCAGGTCCTCATAGGTGAAGGGCCAGTCGTCGGCGATGCCGTCGAGGGTCCTGACCCTGAAATCGGACGGCATGAAGGGGGTCCAGTGGCCGGCATAGAGCGTCGTGCTGCCGCCGACGGCCGCATACATCAGCGGATTGATGGCGCTGTCGTCGGTGTTGATCGGATAGTCGCGGTCACGGTCGCGGACATTCGGGTTCGGGTGCCACTGCTTCTGCGCGACCAGCTCGAATTCGGGCTTGTCGCCGGGGAACTCGGCGGCATCGGGCCAGTCGCCCTGCTCCAGCGTCACCACCGAAAAGCCGGCCTCGGCGAGATAGCGCGCGGCGACGGAGCCCGACGGCCCGGCGCCGACGATGCAGACATCGACCTCCTCGCCGTGGCGGGGCGGCCGCGTGCCGTCTGCCGCCGATGTCATGGCTCAGGCCTCCGGAGTGGGCACGAAGATCGGCCCGCGATCGATCACCTGCTTCAGCATGCCGTTCTCCACATACTCGGGCGTTTCGTCGGGGTCCGGCGGCCGCTTCACCTGGCCCGGATAGCCGATGAGCTCGCGCACCGCAGGCGTCATGTAATAGCCCGCAGACACGACGATGCCGATGGCGCCGAAGGCCTCGGCATCGTCACGGTTCAGGGCTGCGGCCGCGTCGGCAGGGGGTATGCCGGCCGCCGCTGCCAATCCGCGCCGGAAGGCCTCCACCAGATCCGGACGCAGGCCGAGAATGCGATCCAGCATCGCCCCTTGAACATCCACCGCGCTTGCTGCCGGCATCCCCTCGGCGGCGGGGATCAGGACATCGGCGAGGGCCGCGAAGACCTCACGCTCTCCGTCGCTCACCATCGTCATGAGACCACCTTCGACTGGCTGCACGCGACCTTCGCATGGCTCCGGTTCTCGATCAGATGCTCGACGGCGCGGAGCGCGATGGCCGTGATCGTGCCGGTGGGATTGAAGCCCGAGGACGTCACGAAGACGCTGCCGTCATAAATATGGAGATTGGGCACGTCGTGGCTCTTGCCGTACTGGTCGACGACGGAGCGGGCAGGGTCGTCGCCCATGCGCGCCGTGCCCATCAGGTGCCAGCCGCAATCGCGCATCAGCTTGGTCGACGAGATCGAGACGGCGCCGGACGCCTCCATCGCTTCCTCGGCGCGGGCGACGTGGAAATCCAGCATTCGCCTCGTGTTCTCCGAGTTCTTGTAGACGAGTCTTGGCGCCGGGAGACCGTCCGAATCCGTGAGGTCGGGGTCGAGTACCACACGGTTGTCCTCGTCCGGCAGGTCCTCGGCGATGACCCCCCATTCGAAGGAACGGCCGAAGATATGCCGGGTGTTGCGGTGAATGTTGGCACCCCAGGCCTCTTCGAGCGCCTTGCCCCCATAGGCGGCGCGCAGGCCCAGCGGCCCGCCCGACGGCATCACCCCCCATTTCGCACCGCGCACGAAGCCGCGTGACGTGTCGGTCTCGTAGAACTGCATCGACTGGATGCTTTGCCCGGTCGGGCCGAGCCAGCTTTCGAGAGGCTCATCGAAGGTCCCGGTGACCGCGGCGTAGGGGTGCATCATGAGGTTCTTGCCGACCAGGCCGGACGAATTCGCCAGACCATCCGGGTGGTGCTTCGAGGCAGACATCAGCAGCAGCCGGGGAGTCCCCACTCCGTTGCAACAAACGATGACGATGCCTGCCCGCTGGTGCGCCTCGCGGCCGTTGCGGTCGATGTAGGTCGCGCCGTTCGCGAGCCCCTGGGCGTCCACCGTGATCTCGCGCACGCGGGCGCCGGTGACGAGCCTCGCGCCGTGCTCCAGCGCTGTGGGCCAATGCGTGTGGTCGGTCGACGCTTTCGCCTTGTTCGGGCAGCCCGTCAGGCAGGTGCCGTAGCGAACGCACTGGTTGCGCCCGCGATAGTCGCGCGACGGGACTGAGTTCGGCCCCGGCCACCAGTGCCAGCCCAGCTTGTTCATGCCTTCGGCGGCCTTCATGCCGATGCGGCCGATCGGCATGGGCGGTAGCGGATAGTCGCGATGCGGCGGATAGGCCGGGTCGCCCGCCAGCCCGGAAACACCCATCTCGTCGTCCATGCGGGTGTAGTAGGGCTCCAGGTCCTCATAGGTGAAGGGCCAGTCGTCGGCCACGCCGTCCAGAGTCTTGACGCGGAAGTCCGACGGCATGAAGCGCTGCCAGTGCGCCGCGTAGAGGATCGTCGAGCCCCCGACCGCGCTATACATCAAGGGGTTGACGTCGCTCTCGGAGGTGTTGATCGGATAGTCGGCCTCGAGATCCCGGACGTTCGGGTTGGGATGCCAGCGCTTCTGCGCCATCAGCTCCCATTCGGGCTTGTCCCCGTGGAACTCGGCGTTATCCACTCGGGGTCCCTGCTCAAGGCACACGACCTTGACGCCGGCAACCGCGAGATGGGCCGCCGCGACGGAGCCCGACGCACCGGCCCCGATGATGAGCACGTCCGCCGCTTCGCGGTTCTTCTGTCTCTGGGCCATCCACTCTCCCTTCCCAGCCGGTAGGCGCGCAATTCAATGTCGGCGACCGCCGCCGGGATAGTGCCATGGCCCATCGAGCCCCGGCAATATCTGCAACACGATAGTTGACAAGATTGTCCGGCATTGGGGAGAGTCCGTGACGAGGGGCGGTCTTTCCGGGCCGCCCGGTTCGTTTGTGGCGTGGATTTCGCGAGGGACCGTATGAAGATTGCCGTCATTCTGCGCCTTACCCCCGACCTCACCGAAGAGCTGGAACTCACCGAGGACGGCCGCGATATCGACCGGGAATGGATCGGCCTGGTCCTCAACGAATTCGACGATCAGGCGCTCGAACAGGCGGTTGTTCTCAAGGAAGCATCCGGCGCGGAGGTCACGGCGCTCGCCGTTGACGGTGAGGGTGTCGAGCGGATGCTGCGCACGGCGCTGGCGCGCGGAGCCGATGCGGCGCGTCGCATTCCGACAGACGAATCCGCTGCCTCCTCCCGTGCTCTAGCCCCGCTCTACGCCGCGGCGGTGCGCGAAATCGGCGCCGATCTGGTCCTTACCGGCGTGCTGGCGACCGATGACCTTTATGGCGAGCTGGCGCCATTTCTCGCCGCCGAGTTGGGGTGGCCGCAGGCGAGCGCCGTCTCCGACGTCCGGATCGAGGAAACCAGCGCGATCGTCCGCCAGGAATACTCGGGCGGCAGGGCAGCGCGGCTCGCGCTTCCGCTGCCGGCGGTCATCGGCCTGCAGACCGCCTCGCAGCCGCCACGCTATGTCGCCGGTAGCAAGCTGCGCGACCTTCTCAAGGTCGAGGTTCCCGAGATGGCCGTCGACGCCGCGCCTGCCGCGACCGGCGTCGAGCCCGCCATCCTCTCCCTGCCCGACCGCGGCGCAGGTGCCGTGATGATCGAAGGCAACGGCGAGGAGATCGCCGAGCGGCTCCATGCTGTCTTGGCCGAGAGAGATCTGGTCTGATGCGCATTCTCGTTCATGCCGAGCACGAGGCAGGCGCGGTCAGGGATACCGCCTTCGAGCTGATCGCCATCGCACGCTTGCTGGGAGGCGAAATCGAGGCCCTGGTCATGGGCTCCGAACCGGAGGCGCTCGCCGGGCAATTGGGCGGTGCTGACCGGGTGATCGCCATCGCCGATCCGGCGCTGGAAACCTACCTTCCCGACGCGCACGCAGCCGCGCTGCAGGCCGCCATCCGTGAGCGCCGTCCCGATCTGGTGCTGTTGAGCTACGGCACGGCGGGTCTCGATATCGCGCCGCCAGTGGCCCATGCCTGCGGCCTGCCTCTTATCTGTAACGCCGTCGCGTTGCGGTTTGAGGAGACGGCTCTGGCCGTACGCGCGCAGATCTACGGCGGCAAGCTGGAGGCGAGCGCCCGCGTCCCGCTTCCGGCCATCGCAATGGCGATGCCCGGCGCGGCGCGCGCCGAGGAAGGTCGCCTGGACGGCACGCCGCCGGTGGAGACCGTGGCCATGCCGCCAGGCGCTGCGGCAGGCATCCGGCTGGTCGAGGCGCTGGAGCCCGAAGTGGGCGGCGTCGACCTCACCCAGGCCGAGCGAATCGTCTGCGTCGGCCGCGCCATCGGTGGCACCGACAAGATCGCCGTCGTGGAGGAGCTGGCCGGCCTGCTCAACGCTGAGATCGCGGGCTCCCGCCCGGTCATCGACGCGGGCTGGCTCTCCAAGGATCGCCAGGTGGGCAAGTCCGGCACCACGGTCAAGCCACGCCTCTATTTCATGGCCGGCGTGTCCGGCGCGCCGGAGCATCTGGAAGGCATGAGCGACTCCGAACTTATCGTCGCGATCAACACCGACGAGAGGGCACCGATTTTCGCCAAGGCCCATTACGGCGCGGTCTGCGATATGTTTGACGTGCTTCCGAAACTCGCTGCCTGCCTGAAAGACTCCTGAACGTCTTCCGGGTCCGGCCTCGGGGCACCAGCGACAGCATGGGCGCATGGCCACCCAAACCCTGATCCTCCTCATCGCGACGCTCGGCGCGGTCGCGGCCGCCGGCTGGCGGGCCCGCTCCTGGCTCGGGCCGCTCGTACAGGCGCGGCCGGCCGGCCGTCTCGACCGGCCCTGGCAGAGGCTCGCGGGAGTCCTAGCCGATATCGGCCTGCACCGGCGCCTTTTGCGCATCCGCTTCTCCGGCGTCATGCACCTGATGATTTTTTCTAGCTTCCTGGTGCTGTTCACCGTCATCGTGCAGGCCTTCGGCGCGGGCTTCTTCCCCGGCTTCAGCCTGGAACCGATCGGCGGCCACACTTGGCTCGCAACGCTTCAGGAAGCGTTCATGCTGATCATCGCCGCGGCGCTTGGCATGGCAATCTGGCATCGGTTCGTGCGGCGGCCGGCCCGCTTCGCCGGTTCCAACCGGCGGGATGCGGCGATCATCTATGCCCTGATCGCCGCCATCGTCGTCACTATGCTCCTGGAATGGGCCGGACGAATCGCGGCGGGCGGCGATCCGTCAGAGCCGTACCGACATCTCTCCGCCGCGCTCGCCGGCGGCCTCGGTGGGCTGGGATTGCAAGGCGATGCCGCGAAGAGCGCGACGGAGGCCTTCTACTGGGCCCACATCGCCTCGATTCTCGCCTTCCTGATCTACATTCCCGGCTCGAAGCATCGCCACATGTTCGCAGCCGCCCCGAACATTTTCTTCCGCTCGCTGGCGCCCAAGGGCCAGCTGCCCCCACCTCCGCCAGTGCCCGACAGTGAGGGACGGGCCGGCGTCGTCCAGGACTTCGGTGACTTCACCTGGAAGGACCTGCTCGACGGCCTCTCCTGCACCGAATGCGGCCGCTGCCAGGCCGTGTGTCCGGCGCACGGCTCCGGTGCCGCACTCAGCCCGAAGCGGCTCGTCATGGATCTCCGCGACGGCATGACCGCATCGCAAGAACCGGGCGGCACCGGAGGCGCGCCGATCGCCGGCGGGACGATCAGCGCCGAGACGCTCTGGGCCTGCACCACTTGCCGCGCCTGCATGGAGGTTTGCCCGCTTCACATCGAGCACGTGCCGAAGATCGTCCAGCTTCGCCGTTCCCTGGTGGAGGAAGGCGAGATCGAACCCATGCTGCAGGATTCGCTCACGAGCCTGCAGACCCACGGCAACTCCTTCGGCAAGTCACCGAAGCAACGGGCGCGCTGGACCCGCGGACTTTCCTTCAAACCCAAGGACGCGCGCCGAGAGGCGGTCGATATCGTCTGGTTCGTCGGCGATTTCGCCAGCTTCGACCCCCGCGTCCAGCGCCTCACCCTCCTGATCGCCGAACTGCTCGCCAGGGCAGAGGTGGACTTCGGCATCCTCTATGACGGCGAGCGCAACAGCGGCAACGACGTGCGCCGTGTCGGCGACGAGGGGCTGTTTGACCTGCTCGCCCGGCACAACATCGCCGAGCTCGAGACCTGCAGCTTCAATCGCATCCTCACCGCCGACCCCCATAGCCTGAACGCGTTGCGCAACGAGTACGCGGCGATGGGTGCGCATTACGACGTGGTGCATCACTCGCGCCTCTTGTGCGAACTCGTGGAGGCCGGACGGCTCGGCCCGGTCACGCAGGGCGGGGAGACGACCGTCACCTATCACGATCCCTGCTATCTCGGGCGCTACAACGACGAGTTCGAGGCGCCGCGGCGGCTGATTCGCCGGTTGGGCCACGATCTGCACGACATGGGCCGCTGCCGGGAGAACAGCTACTGCTGCGGTGCCGGCGGCGGTCGCATCTGGATGGACGACAGCGGGCTTGCCCAGCGCCCGAGCGAGAATCGCATTGAAGAGGCTCTGGCGCTGGAGGGTGTCACGCGCTTCGTGGTGTCCTGCCCCAAGGACGTGGTGATGTATACCGCCGCCGTGCAGGCGCTCGGTGTCGATGACCGGATCGCGGTCTGGGAGATCGCGGAGCTGCTCGACGAGGCGTTGCGCGAGCCACAGCCTGGCGGCAGCGACTCCGACTGAACGCCGTCCTTTGCTTCGTCAGGCTTTGACGTGCGAGCGGCCGCCCATGGAGAGCGTAAGCAGCTGGTCGTGCGTGCAGTCCGCCTTCGGCGCGCCGTGGACCAGGTGGCCATCGTGCACGACCATCACGGTCTCGGCGAGCGCCATGACCTCCTCGGCCGCCGACGAGATCAGGATCACCGCCGCCTCCTCCCGGGCGAGGCTCAGGATGATGTCGTAGATTTCCTTGATCGCCCCGACATCAACGCCCGCCGTCGGCTCCACGAAGATGAAGAGCCGCGCATGGGCGCTCATCCACTTGCCGATGACGGCCTTCTGCTGGTTGCCACCAGAGAAGAATTTCACTGACCGCGCCGGGACCGGGGGACTGATCGAGAGGCGATCGGCAATTTCCCTGGCGTACCGCAGCTTGAGCTGGCCCCGAATCAGCCCGAAGCGGCTGAGCTGGCCCAGCACCGGCAGCGACACGTTGTCTGCCAGGCTGAGCTCGGGAAAGAGCGCTTGCCGGCGCCGGTCCTCCGGCACCACGGCGATACCCGCCGCGCGCGACGCCCGGGGGCTTCGGGTGGAGACGGCCTTGCCGTCGATGCGGATGGTGCCGTCGTGATGCACCACCCCGGCCAGCGCCCGGCCGATCTGCTCCATCCCGCCGCCCACCGGGCCGGTGATTCCCAGAATTTCGCCGGAGCGCACATTAAAGGACAGCGGCTCGAGATGATCCGTGCGCAGGTCTTCGACCTCGAGCAGGACGCGCTCCGTCGCCAGCCCGGAATTCTCGATCCTGAGATCTGCACGGCTCTTTGCGACCATTAGCTCGGTCACGCGCTCCTCGGTGATCTCGTCACGATCGAGGGTCGCCGATACCAGACCGCCGCGCAGGATCGTGACGCGGTCGCATATGCGTTTGATCTCGCCCAGCCGGTGCGAGATGTAGATGATCGTGATCCCCTGATCCCGGAACCGCTCGATCAGCCCGAACAGGATTTCGACTTCGGACGCCGACAGCCGCGCCGTCGGCTCGTCGAGGACGATCAGCTTGTATTGGCGCTGGAAGAGTGTTGCGAGGGTGACGAGCTGCATCTCCGCCGCCGAGAGATCGGCTGCCGGAAGGCGGACATCGAGGTCGATCCCCATCCTGTCGAGGATGTTCTGGGCTTCGGCATGGATCTTTCGCTGATCGACGAGAGCGCCGCCGGGCTCGTTACCTAGCAGCACGTTCTGCCCCACGGTAAAGCTGCTGATCACCTCGGCGTCCTGGTAGACGGCACCGAATCCCAGCTTGTGCGCCTCCAGCGGACTGTCGATGCGGACCTGCTCGCCGTCCAGTGAGATGCGTCCGGCGCTCGGCGAATAGACCCCGGTGAGGATCTTGATGAGGGTCGACTTGCCGGCGCCGTTCTCGCCCAAAAGGCCGTGGACCTCGCCGCGCCGGAACTTGATCGAGACACCGCCCAGCGCCTTGGTGCCTGAGAACTGCTTCTCCAGGCCGGTGATGTCGACCAGCGTGTCGTCGAACTCCGGTTCCGCCGCGCTCCCAGCCATGGCGGCCACCCTAGATGAACTTCAGATGGATTTCCTCGCGGTTCAGCAAGGCGTTGGCACCGACCGCGAGAATCAGGATGGCACCGGCGAAGAGCTGGCGAGCCGCATAGGGGAAGCCCACCATGTTCATCCCCGAATTCACCATGTAAATGAAGAACACGCCGAGCAGCGTTCCCAGGACATGGGGCTTGCCCTTGCCCAGCACGGTCGCGCCCAGGAACACCGCCGCGAACGCGCCGAGCAGGTAGCCTTCGCCGCCGACCGGCTGCGCGGAGGACGAGATCGAGGTCAGCAGCACGCCGCCGATCCCGGCGGTGAGCGAGGAGAGCACGAAGGCCACGATCACCCAGCGATACACGGGGATGCCTGAATAGAACGCCGCCATCGCATTGTCGCCGACCGCCCGGATGTAGTAGCCGACCCGCGTCTTGCCGGCGACGGCCAGGTGCAGGAGGAAGATCACGGCCAGGATGACCACCGGCACGGCGATCGCCATGCTGCGGTCGTCCGACAGTTGAAAGCGGCCTTGCCCGATATAGCGGAACGCCTTCTCCGTATAGTCGACCGCGACCTGGTAGCCGCCGGTCAGATATATGTTGATACCGCCGAGGACGAACATCATCCCCAGCGTGACGACGATGCCCGACAATCGTCCATAGGTGACCAGGACGCCGTTGACCGACCCGATGAGCGTGGCGGCCAGCAAGGAGAGCACGATCGCCGGCCACGGCCCGACCAGCGGAATCAGGAAGGCGCAGACGATCGATGTGGTCGTCACGCAAAGGCCGACCGATAGATCGAAGCTGCCCGCGATCACCACATAGGTAAGCCCGATCGAGACCAGGCAGGGCACGATCATGGAGAAAAGGATATTGTTGAAGTTCGAGAACGTGAGGAAGTAGGGGGTCGCGAAGGAGAAACCGACCCCCGTCAGCACGATGACGGCGATGGTTCCCCAGCGCCGCAGCAGGCGCAGCCAAAGCGGCTCCCCCGACGCCGAAGCGGAGGCCGGCGCGTCATCCGGCGCCGCAGTGGACTCATCGACGGGCACCGCCATTTTCGCTCCTTCCCGGGCGACTGCTGCAAACCCCGAGTCTGTGCCCTTTGGATACCGGTTGCAAACTTGCGGCCATCTGCAAGACCGCTTCGGACACCCGGCGACGCGGCCCTCGCGCGGCTGCCCGTTGCTGCGGCGGCGCTCAGAGGGGCGCGATTAACAGTCAGACGAACGACGCCGTGCAACAAGCGCGGCACGCCCTCCGGTACGTGGCTGCCTTGGAGAGCAGCCCCGCCCGGAGGATGCGCCGTCAAACGGGATCAGCCGCCGTATTCGCCCAGCAGCGCGATCGCCTGGCGGTCCATCTCCTGGACCTCGGCCAGCGCCGCCCCGGCTTCTTCCTGAAGGATGGCGGTCACCGGCACACGATACTGGTGAGGCTCGACCTTCTCGCCGGCACCCATGGCCATGGCCAGCTTCGCGCATTCATGGCCCAGCGTGTGCCACGGAACGTCGGTGGAGAACTCGATCGGATAGGTGTTCGCCACCATCTCGCCCAGCAACTGGTCCGAGAAGTAGTGGTTGAATAGCCGCAGATCGTCGCGGCCCATCTGCTGCATGGCCTGACCGGCGCCGATGGTCAGCGGCCACCACCAGGAAATGATGCCGGCGACCGAACCGGGTTCCGGATTGGACTGCAGCAGCGCCAGGGCGTTCTCGCGACCCTTGGAGATCTGGTCCTGGGTGGAGACGGTGCCGGGCATGAAGGGCAGCATGTCCATGTGCGGCTCGTACTTCGTCATGAGGTCGAGCATGTCGGCCTCCATGTCGAAGGGCGTGTAGAAGCCCTTGTCCTCGGCCGTCTGCACCAGCGTGCCTTTGCGCTGCAGGACGTTCTGGACGTAATAGCCCAGCGTCGTCGCCGTCGCCCAGGTGTCCTCGACCACGGCCGGGGAGTTCTTGACCGGGACAGCGAAGCCGACGGTCGGGATGCCACGCGCGTGCGCCTCGTCGGCGATATACTCGGTCTCGGGCTCGAGCGAGTAGATGCCCATGCACAGTACGTCGATATCGCGGTCGAGAAGGGCGCGCTCGGCTTCCTGCTCGCTCGCCTTGGTCGGCTCGCCGCGAATCGTGACCGGCTCGCCGCCCATGTCGAGAACGGTCTTCACCAACTGCCAGCAACCGCGGCGCCAGGGCTGATTGAACGGCCCGTAGGTCAGCGGGATACCGACCCGCACCTTCTTGTCCTGGGCACTGGCGATGCCGATGTCGCTCGCCAGCGCCGTGCCGGCGACCACGGCTCCGGCGGCCGCGCCGGCCTTCAAAAAGTCGCGGCGGCTCCACTCCGCGAACTCCAGCGCCTCTTGAACCAGGAACTTTCGGGCCTTGAAATCAAGCATGCTCTCCTCCTCGGGTTGAAATTGGGTTATCGCAACTCACTGTCGGCCTGCGAGGCCGGTCGAGGTGACGCGGTTGCACCCTGCCGATGCGCGTCCGGTGCAGCGTGCGCACCGAGAAACTCCAGCATTGCTTCGGTGAACGCGGCGGGCTGTTCGAGATTGGCGAGATGGGCTGCCCCTTCGATGACGACCAGATCCGCACCGGGGATGCCCTGTGCCAGAACTTCGGCCGCTGCCACCGGCGTCGCCGGATCCTGGGTGCCCACAATCACCCGCGTGGGAGCGCGGATGTCGCCCAGACGCGGCACCAGGCGCATCGCCTTGATGGCCTCGGCGCAGGCGATATAGCCATCAGTCGCTGTGCCCGACGCGATGCCACGGATCCAGGCGATCGTCTCCGGCGACGAAGCACGGAATTCGGGCGTGAACCAGCGGGACATCGTTGGCTCCAGCAAGGGCGCGATTCCCGTTTCGCGCGCCGTCGCGATCCGCTCGTCCCAGATGCCGGCGGGCATCTCCGCAGCGGTATCGCAGAGCAGCAGCGATCGCACGCGCTCGGGTGCCTGCAGCGCGAGGGTCATGCCGATCATGCCGCCCATCGAGAGCCCGACGAAATGAACCTCGTCGAGCCCTAACGCGTCCATCAGTTCGAGCGCGTCGCCGGCCAGATCGTCGAGACTGTACGGACCCTTCGGCACACCACTGCCGCCATGCCCTCGCGTGTCGTAGGCGATGACCCTATAACGTTCGGCGAGAGCCTCGATTTGGGGACGCCACATGCGGTGGTCGCTGAAGTGGCTGTGGCTCAGCATGACTGCCGGCGCGCCTTCCGGCCCCGTCTCGAGGCAGGCGGTCATGAAGCCGTTGGTCCGGTATCGTGCAGTCTCGACCAACCGACCGCACCCCTCCTTGCGCTCAGCCAAGCAACGTCCGCTTACTCTGCCGGCCAATGTCGCGATGCATAGTGATCGGCGTCGACGGATTGTCAACAATCATTTCGAAAAGACAGGCGTCAATCCTGCCAACGCTGTCAGGCCGGTGGCGAGCTGCGCGGTCGAGGGGACAATGCACACCTCCTTTCACGTTTCCCAGACTGTGCAATAATCTCTCTCGGCCGTCGCATTCGCCGCGCGGCACGACCGGCAGGCATAAGAGCTTTGGTGGCGGCGAGACGGTGACACGCCCTCCGCGCGCAATGGGCGCCATACAGGAAAGCGAGGACTCCGCCGATGGCCAGCCTTGCCGAGACATTCGATCACGCTCCCGTCCCCGAAATCGCCGACATCGTGCAGGCGCTCAAGGAAGAAATAATCTTTGGCCGCCTCCTCCCGCGCGAGAGGTTGGTCGAGGGGGAGCTGAGCGATCGCTACAAGGTTTCTCGCCACCTGATCCGCTCGGCGCTGACGGAATTGCAGGGCATGGGGCTGGTAGCGCGGCGGCGCAACAAGGGGGCGATGGTCCGGGACTTCTCGGTCGAGGAGGTGGACGAGATCTACGAGATGCGCGCGCTGCTCCAACGCGAAGCAGTTCTACGCATCCCCTGGCCGGTCGATCGCGCCCTGGTCCGCGAGCTCACGGACATCCACGCGAAGTACAGCCGCTGCGTGGAATCCGGCGACTTGAGGCAAGTCTGCAACCTGAACAACGTATTCCATTTCACCATGTTCGAGGCCGCAAACAATCGCTGCCTGACGGAGATGATCCAGCGCATCTGGACGGAGACCCTGGGCATCCGCTGCTACGCGATTGGCGATCCAGTCTGGTTGCGGCGTGCGCGTGACGAGCATGCCGCGATGATCGCCGAGATGGCGGAGGGTAGCCGCGAGGGCCTGCTGCGTCTCGTCGATGCCCATATCTGGCCCGCCCTCAAGCTCTACAAGCGCGCCCACGGCGGCTGGCATGCCTCGGAAGCCGGCGCATGGGGCGGCGTCGAAGCAGCGTCGTAGAACGCGCCGGATTCGCGCTGTCACGAGCACCGCGTCCCAACTTGGTGTTCGTCACGAAGCGCTTTTCTCTACACTCGAAACCTTAACTTTGGCCGGCTAGCTTGCCTCGTGATGATCTCCCGCGCGCTGAAGGCCGTGATCGGAGATGAGCCGCGCGATCCCGTTTTGCGAAAGCACCGGTCCACCGCTACCGCTACCATAGGCGGCGAGGACGACTGATATGGGAAGAACTCTCATCTGCACTCTCATTTCTGTCCACCCCTCCGCGACGCCATCGAGGCCAGCGACATCACCACTGCCGCCGATGAGAGCGTGGCTGACGACGAGGGCGCGGCGGCGCGGGGAACCGGCTGACTCAAGGCCCGGCCTCGGCACCCCATCCCGTGGTGCAGCCGGAGTGCATCGACGACAGCTCAGCCCTCGCCTCGGGGGCCAATACCTCACACCGTCTCGCTATATCTCGCTATGTCTCGGTCCAATCTCGGAGTTAACCCGTCTTGGTGGTCATTACGACCCGACTTTGGGGTGTGTACACCAGCAGACGGGCCAGCGTTTCCTCCCGGCCGAGCGCGGCCATGACGGCGAAGATTCCGGGTGACGCGTGCGCGCCTGTCAACGCCGCCCTGAGCGGCTGCGCGATGGCGCCGAGACCGATGTCTTCGTCCGTAGCGAAGGCGCGGACAGCAGATTCGAGTTCCGCCTCGTCCCAGGCCGACTCATCTTGCAGGGCGGCCTTCAGACGGCTGAGGCGGGACCGCGCCTCACTACCCTCGTCGCCGAGCAGCCGCGCTGCCTTGGGCGTCATCTCCAAGGGCCGGTCGCAGACCAGGAACGCCAACTTGTCGGCGAGCTCGACCAGGGTCTTCGCACGCGCCTTGGCCTCCGGCAGCAGGGTTGCGATCCGCCGCCGTCCTTCGTCCGTGGCCGCCGCCGGGTGGCGCGCAGCGAGCCTCTGCTCGGCGTCGGCCAGCAGCTCCGAATCGGCACTCTCGCGGATGTAGTGGCCGTTGAGGCTCTGCAGCTTCTCCATGTCGAAGCGCGCTGCGCCGCGGTTCGCCGCGTCGAGGTCGAACCAGGCGATGGCTTCGTCGGTGCCGATGATCTCGTCGTCGCCGTGGCTCCAGCCGAGCCGCAGCAGCGCATTGCGCATGGCCACCGGCAGAATGCCGAGCTCGGCATAGGCGCCGACGGCGACCGCGCCGTGTCGCTTGGAGAGCTTCGCGCCGTCGGGGCCGTGGATCAGTGGGATATGGGCGTAGGCCGGCGGCTCCCACCCGAGGGCGTGGAAAAGCTGGGTCTGGCGAAAGGCGTTGGTGAGGTGGTCGTCGCCCCGGATGGCATGGGTGATCCCCATGTCGTGGTCGTCCACCACCACCGAGAGCATGTAGGTCGGCGTGCCGTCGGCACGCAGCAGTACCATGTCGTCGAGAGTTGTGTTATCTATTTTGACATCTCGTTGTACCAAGTCTGATATGTTTGTTTGCCCTTCCTGCGGCGCTCGAAAGCGGATCACGGGATCGATGCCAGGCGGCGCCTCCGCCGGGTCACGGTCCCGCCAGCGCCCGTCGTAGAGCGCTGCGCGACCGGCGGCGCGAGCCTCGGCGCGCATGGCCTCCAGCTCTTCCGGCGTGCAGTAGCAGCGGTAGGCCCCGCCGGCCGCGAGCAGGCCCTGCGCGACGTCAGCGTGGCGCTGGCGCCGCTCGGATTGGCGCACGATCTCACCGTCCCAATCGAGACCGAGCCAGGTGAGCCCGTCGATGATTGCGGCGATGGCTTCGGGAGTCGAGCGCTTGCGGTCGGTATCCTCCAGCCGCAGCCGGAAGGTGCCGCCGTGATGGCGCGCGTAAAGCCAGTTGAAGAGGGCGGTGCGCGCGCCGCCGAGGTGCAGCATGCCGGTCGGCGACGGCGCGAAGCGCGTGACGACGCTCATGTGCGATCTCACCCCCGGCAGACGACCCGGCCGCTGACCACGGACCGGAACCGTCGAGCGTTTAGCATATCACCCGGCGACAGGCGACCGGCTGGCCACCGGCCGCATGGCTGCGGGAAGTCGTCCACGTGCTGAGGCGCGCGGCGGGCCTGCGCATCCATCTCGATGCGGCCTGGACCGCCGAGCGTCGCCGCGTGTTCCTCTGGGTGCCGGTCCTCTTCGGTGCGGGCAGCGGCCTCTACCTCACGCTGCCGGTGGAGCCGATCGGCTGGATCGCGCCGGCTGCGGCCGGGCTCTTCGCCCTCGCGGCGCTATTGCTGCGCCGGTTCACGGCACCGGCCCTTGGTCTCGCGGCGTTGGCGCTGCTCGCCGCCGGGGTCGCCGCCGCTGACTGGCGCTCGGACCGGGTCAGCGCGCCGGTGCTCGCCACCCCCATCGGCCCGGTGGACGTGTTCGGGCGCGTGGTCTGGGTCGGCGCCGGCGACGGTGCGCAGCGCTACCTCCTCGATCGCGTGACGATCGAGCGCTTGGCCCCGGAGCAGACACCCGCGCAAGTGCGGCTCAGCATACGCAGCACCGGCCCGCATGGTCCGGCCTCGCCCGGGTCGTGGCTGAGCGCGCTCGCCTCGCTAAGACCGCCGCCCACGCCTGCGGAACCCGGAGCGTGGGACTTCGGGCGCCAAGCGTGGTTCCAGCGGATCGGCGCGGTTGGCTTCGTCTACGGCGCGGCGTCGCCCGAGGCCGCGCCCGAAGGAGAAAGCGGCGGCCTGCTCTCGCTGCTCTCACGGGTCCGCCATTGGGTCTCGTCGCGACTCCTCGCGCAGGCGTCACCCTCGGCAGGACCCTTCGTGACGGCGCTGCTGACCGGCGACCGCAGCGCCATCGAGAAGACCGCGCTCAAGGCGATGCGGGATTCCGGCCTCGCGCACCTGCTGGCCATCTCGGGGCTCCACGTCGGCCTGATCGCCGGATTTATCTTCTTCGCCACACGGGGCCTGCTGGCGTTGATCGAAGCGGTGGCCCTCAGAGCGCCGATCAAGAAGTGGGCGGCGGCCTGCGCGCTGCTGGGCGCCGCGGCATACCTGCTGCTCTCCGGCATGAGCGTGCCGACCCAGCGAGCATTCATCATGGTGGGCGTCGTGCTGCTCGCGATCATGCTGGACCGGGCGCGCCTCTCAATGCGGCTGATCGCCTGGGCAGCGTTGTTGGTGCTGGCGATCGCGCCTGAAAGCATGCTCGGGCCCAGCTTCCAGATGTCTTTCGCCGCAGCGACCGCCCTGATCGCAACCTACGAAGCGGCGCGGGGACTCTTCGCCCGCATGGCGGCACGCGGCGGCCTCGTTCTCCGCCCCCTGGTCTACGCGGCCGGCGTAACGCTCACGTCGCTCGTGGCCGGCATCGCCACCGGCCCATTCGCGGTCTACCACTTCAACCGCATCGCAGATTACGGGCTTCTCGCCAATCTCGGCGCCGTGCCGATCACCGGCTTCTGGATCATGCCCTGGGGTCTGGTCGCGCTCATCCTGATGCCCTTCGGGCTCGAAGGGCTTGCCCTGGCCCCGATGGGCTGGGGGATCGACGCGGTGGTCTGGATCGCGCGCGAGGTCGCGGCGCAGCCGGGGGCGGTCACCCTCGTTCCGGCGATGCCGGCGGCGGCCTTGGTCGCGATCTCGGTCGGTGGCCTGTGGCTCTGCCTCTGGCGCAGCCGCTGGCGCTTCCTCGGGGTCCTGGTGATTGGCGGCGGGATGGTGCTCGCCGGCATGGAGCGGAGGCCGGACATCCTGGTCGACGGCGATGCAAAGGTGATGGCGACACGCGGCGAGGACGGGCAGCTATGGATTTCCACCCGCCAGCGGGGGCGCTTCGTGAGCGACTTCTGGCTCAGGCGGGACGGGCAGGCGGAGGTGCCGACCTGGCCGCGGGACGGCCGAAGCGCACCTGCCGCAGGGATCCGCTGCGATACACTTGGCTGCATACAGCGGCGCGGCAATCGAACGATAGCGTTCGTGCGCGACCCACGCGCGTTCGAGGAAGACTGTCGCCGTGCAGACCTGGTGGTCAGCGCCGTCCCGGCCTGGGACCTATGCAAGATTCCGGAGACCGTGGTGGACCGGTTCGACCTCTGGCGGGGCGGCAGCCACGCCATATGGCTGGATGGAGAGGGTGCCCGGGTCGAAAGCGTGGCAGCGGTGCGCGGAGAGCGGCCCTGGGTCGCTCGCCGCGCGCCGGCCCGTTAGGGGTAGCTGGCTCAGTAGTTGCGGAGAATGCCCTTGAGCTTGCCCTGCACCTTGACCCGGCCGGGGCCGAAAATGCGCGTCTCGTAGCGCGTGTTTGCGGGCTCGAGCGCGATGGATTCGCCCTTGCGCCGCAGCCGCTTGAGCGTCACCTCGCTATCGTCTACCAGAGCCACGACGATGGTGCCGCTCTCGGCGGTCTCGCAGCGCTCGATCACGGCGGTATCGCCTTCGAGAATCCCGGCTTCGACCATCGAATCGCCGTCGACTTCGAGCGCGTAATGCTCGCCCGCACCCAACATTGCGCCAGGAATGTCGACTTGGTTGGTCTCGTCGCGCAAAGCCTCGATCGGCGTGCCGGCAGCGATGCGGCCGTAGAGCGGCAGCGCCACGCTGGCCCGGTCGTCAGACGGGCGCTCGGTCCCGCGACCGGAGCGGAAATCGGCCTTGATCACGCTCGGCCGGAAGCGACGGTTCGGCTGCCGTTCCGGCACATCGGCGACACGGGAGGGCGGCGGCCTCAACACTTCCAGCGCGCGTGCCCGATGCGGCAACCGCCGCAGGAATCCGCGCTCCTCAAGCGCTTTGACAAGCCGGTGAATGCCGGACTTGGACTTGAGGTTGACCGCCTCCTTCATCTCCTCGAACGAGGGGGCGATACCGCGACTTTCGAGATAGGAATCGATGAAGAGCAATAGTTCCTTTTGCTTCCTGGTCAGCATCGGCGAACCCCATTAAGCGAACAAAGAGGAAACCTCCCTGCTTTGTTCTAGTTTGGTTCGCCACCAATGTCAAGGGGCATCGTTGCGGGGTGACGTACGCGGTTATGTGTCAGGCGGGAAAGGGGTACTCCCTTTGGCTACTCCGCACGTCTCTCCCGACGCGCTAGGGACGGCCGTGTGGAGCGGCCGCCCCTCGTCCTCCCGCGCCGTCCCATGCCCCATGATGCATGAGTCGTGACGTTGCCCGCACAGGAACCAAATCTTGTGGGGCTCAGTTGAGGTAGCGCCGCTGCAGGTGGGCCTTGAAGACCCCGGTGCCGAGCGGCGCGCCGGTGGCGCGTTCGAGCAGGACCGGGCCCTCGTAGCGGGACGCGAGGCCGTGAACATTGGCCCGGAGCCACCCGAACAGGGGCGAAAAATCGCCGCGCTCGATAGCCGGCCACAGCGCCGGCACTTCACGCACCGCCGCATCGAAGAACTGCGCCGCCATCAACGCACCGATGGTGTAGCTCGGAAAGTAGCCGAGCTCGCCCACCGACCAGTGGATGTCCTGCAGGCAGCCTTGCGCGTCGTTGTCCGGCCTGAGCCCCAGAAGGGCCTCGTGGATGTCGGCCCAGGCGCCGGGAATCTCGTCCACGGCGAGATCATCTGCAATCAACGCACGCTCCAGCCGGTAGCGGAGCATGATGTGGGCGGGGTAGGTCACTTCGTCGGCGTCAACCCGGATGGTGCCCGGCTCCACGCGGATCGCCTGCCGGTAGAGTGCCTCCGCGTCGGCAGAGTCGCCGCCATTGAGATATTGACCGAGCAGCGGTGCGAGGAAACGCATGAAGTGCCGGCTGCGGCAGGCCTGCATCTCGATCAGCAGCGATTGGCTCTCGTGCAGCGCCATGCCGCCTGCCTGGCCCACCGGCTGGTATCGCCATTCCTTCGGCAGGCCCGCCTCGTACAGCGCGTGACCGGTCTCGTGCAGCACTCCCATGAGGCCGGAAAGAGCGTCCGCCTCGTCGTAGCGGGTGGTGATGCGGATGTCGCCGGCGCTGCCGCCGCAGAAGGGGTGGAGGCTGACATCGAGGCGGCCGTGGTCGAAGTCGAAACCCAGCGCCGTCATCAGGCGCCTGGCGAGCGCCTGCTGCGCGTCTGTGGGCGCGCTCACCGGCGGCGGAACGTCCGAGTCCGCCTGCGCCTCGCGTACGCGGCCGAGGAACTCGGGGAGGAAGCTTGCAAGGTCGTCGAAGAGCGGGTCGATGGTGGCACAGCTCAGCCCCGGCTCGTGGGAACCGACCAGCCCGTCGTAAGGGGCACAGTCGAGCGCCTGGCCCAGCGCCGCCGCCTTCTCGCGCACGAGCCCGAGCAGCGGCGCGAATGCCGCCGCAAAGGCCGGGAAGTCGCTCGCGGGCCGGGCCTCGCGCCACACCATCTCGCAGTGCGACGACGCCTCGCTCAGCGCCTGCACCAGGTCCGCCGGCAGCGCCGCCGCCTCGCGCCAGCGCCGCCACATTCGCGTCAGATTGGTCCGCTGCCAGTCGTCCAGGGTGTCCGCCTCGGCCTCTGCCTCATCCAGCAGATCGCAAACGCGGGCATCGGTCAGCAGCTCGTGGCGGATCAGCGCAAGCTCGGCGAGTTGCGCCGCGCGAGGCTCGGCGCCGCCCGGCGGCATCATCGTCGCCCAGTCCCAATGCAGCATCGAGGCCGCGCCGCCGAGCAGGCCGAGGCGGCGGAAGCGGGCCTCCAGCGTACCGTAGGCGCTCACGCCTCGTCCTCGTCCGAGCGGCGGTCTCGGCGCATGTAGATCGCGTAGATCACGGCCAGGCTGATCGCGAGCGCGTACCAGATCACGATGTACTGCATGTGCTGGCTGCGCAGCTCGATCTTGGTCTGCCCACCGATGGGCAGGCCGCCCGGGTTGGGGGCGGGGCCGGCGTCGACCAGATAGGACGGCGCGGGAATGCCCGCCTCGGCCGCGAGAGCTTCCGGATCGGTCCAGAACCAGATGTTGTTCTCGGGCTCGTTGTCGGGCGTGAACCAGCCAGTGCGCCCGCCGGGCACGACGACGCCTTCGAGGCGGTACGTGCCCTGGATCTGGCCCCCGAGCCGGGTCTCCGGCTCCTTGTTGTCCAGCGGCACCCAGCCGCGGTTGACCAGCACCACGGTGCCGTCCGCGCGCTCGAAGGGGGTGATGATCTGGTAGCCCACCCGGCGGTCGAAGGTGCGCGCGGCTAGGAACATCTCCGCTTCATGACGGAACTGCCCTTCCAGCCAGACCCGGCGGTAGGCGAAGGGCGCCGGATCGGCGAGCTCGGCGGGCAGCATCACCGCCTCAGCCTGGAATTGGGTGCGGCGCTCGTCGTTGAGCTCGGTCTTCCACATCAGGCGGTGCACCTGCCAGGAGCCGAGCGCGAGCAGGATCATGATGGCCGGAATCGCGAACCAGGTCGCCCGGCGCCGGGCGCGCTCGCTGGTCACTCGCGGCCGGGCGCCCTCAGTCTTCGCCAAAGCCTGCCGCTCTGTGCCTGTACTGGAGCGCGATCAGGAGCGCCTTGGCGGGCCGCAGCAGGCCAAGGCTCAGAATGGTGATCGCAGGGAGCCAGAGGACCGCGTGGAGCCAGTAGGGCGGCGCGTGGGTGAACTCCAGCCAGAACGCGAGCGCGACGACCACCCCGCCGACGATGAACATCACGAAGACAGCCGGTCCGTCGGCGCTGTCATGCCGCGAAAGCTCGAACTGGCACGCACCGCAGCGTTCGGCGACCCGCAGGTAGCCCCTGAACAGCTTGCCGCGTCCGCACCGGGGGCAGCGGAAGAGCAGGCCGGCCTTCAGGACCGAGACCGGCGGATAGTAGGTCCCATCCGCCATGTCGTCTCGATCAACCGCCCCACCAGTAGATCCAGATGAACAGGAACAGCCACACCACGTCGACGAAGTGCCAGTACCACGCGGCGGCCTCCAGCCCGATGTGCTGGTCCGGCTTGAACTGCTTCTTCAGCGCCCGGTAGAGGCAGACCGCCAGGAAGATGGCGCCGACGGTGACGTGGAAGCCGTGGAAGCCCGTCGCCATGTAGAAGGTGGAGGGGTAGATACCGTCACGGAAGCCGAAGGCCGCGTGGGCGTACTCGTAGCCCTGCACGCCGATGAAGGCGACGCCGAGCGCCACGGTGAGCGCGAGCCCGTAGACCAGTTGCTGCTGGTTGCCATGGCGGAGCGCGTGATGCGCCCAGGTCACGGTCGCACCCGAAGTCAGCAGCAGCAGCGTGTTCACGAAGGGAAGCCGCCACGCAGGGATGGTCTCGACCCCTGGCGGTGGCCACGTGTTGGCGATGACGTCGGGCGGCATGATCGAGGCATTGAAGAAGGCCCAGAAGAACGCCGCGAAGAACATCACTTCGGACGCGATGAAGAGCACCATGCCGAAGCGGAGCCCGCGCTGAACCACCTGCGTGTGCTCGTTCTCGACCAGCGCCTCGCGGATCACGTCGCGCCACCAGAAGTACATGGTGAACAGCACCACGATCCCGCCGATGGTCATCAGCCAGATCTGGCCGGTGTGCATGAAGATGACCACGCCGCCGAGCCCCAGTCCGCCGCCGCCCAAGGCGCCGATGACCGGCCACGGGCTCGGCCTCACCATGTGGTACTCGTGGTTCGCGGTCCCGTGTGCGCTATCCGCCATAACTAGACTCGCTCCCTGGTCTGGGGCCCGCCGCATCGGGGCTTAGGTTGCCGGCCGTATCGTCGGTCAGCGCGGCTTCCGTCACGCCCTCTCCGCGCGCGAAGAACGTGTAGGACAAGGTGATCGTGGTCACGTCGTCGAGCCTGCGATCCTCGACGATGTCGGGGTCCACGAAGAAGGACACCGGAAAGTCGGCACGCTCGCCCGGCGCCAGCATCTGCTCCTCGAAGCAGAAACACTCGATCTTGTTGAAGTAGGCACCGGCCTTCACCGGCGTCACGTTGAAGGTCGAGGTGCCGATGAGCGCGCGGTCGGACTGGTTGACGGCGTTGTAGAACGCCATCGCCATCTCGCCGACGCGCACCTTGATCTCGCGCTGCTCGGGCTTGAAATGCCAGGGCAGGTCGCGCGCGGTGTCGGCGTTGAAGCGGACGGTGACCACCCGCTCGCCGATCGTGACCGGCGCTTCCTCCGCCACCTGGGTGGTGCCACCGAAGCCGGTGACCTGGCAGAAGAGCTTGTAGAGCGGCACCGCGCCGAAGGCGAGGCCCACCATGCCGCACACGACGCCGCCCAGGATGAGCGCGGTCGCCACGCGGCGCCGGCTGCCGACCTTGCGGGGCGCGCTGGGGGCGCCGAGCGCCATCCTACTCGCCCCCCATCCTGACGATGGTGATCAGGTAGAACAGGATCGCGAGCGCAAGCAGCGCGCCGCCGAGCGCGAAGTTGCGAATCTTGCGCCGGCGCTCGCTGTCCCGGTCTTTCACGATACCGTCCCTCATGGCACGACCGGGATCGGCCACGCGTGGTCTGCGAGCAGGAGCGCAAAGAGCGCGAAGAGGTAGATGATCGACGTGCCGAAGAGCCGCTTCGCGGCGGCCGGGCTGTGGTCAACGAGGACGCGGAAGGCGCCGGCCGCGAGCAGGACGCCCGCCACCAGCGCGCCGATGCCGTAGACCGCGCCGGCCGCCCCGGTCGCGCAGGGCGCAAGGCTCACGGGCACGAGGAGCAGCGTGTAGGCCACAATCTGATGCCGGGTGCTGCGATCGCCCGCGACTACCGGCAGCATTGGCACGTCTGCGGCTTCGTAGTCCGACGAGCGAACCAGCGCCAGCGCCCAGAAGTGCGGCGGGGTCCAGAGGAAGATGATCCCGAAGAGCGCGACCGCCGTGAGGTCGATCCCGCCGGTTACCGCCGCCCAGCCGATCATCGGCGGGAAGGCGCCGGCGGCACCGCCGATCACGATGTTCTGCGGCGTACGCCGCTTCAGCCACATCGTGTAGATGCAGACGTAGAAGAAAATCGTGAACGCCAGCAGGCCGGCCGCGACCCAGTTGACCGCGAGCCCCATCAGCGCGGTCGAGCCCACCGACAGCACGATGCCGAGGCCAAGCGCGGCGCCGGGTTCTACTCGCCCGGCCGGGACCGGCCGCTCCCGGGTGCGCGTCATCACTGCGTCGATGTCGCGGTCGTACCACATGTTGATGGCCGCCGAGCCGCCGGCGCCGATCGCGATGCAGAGCACCGCCACCGCCGCGATCACCGGATGAATGGTGCCGGGAGCGATGACGAGTCCGACCGCGCCGGTGAAGACCACGAGTGACATCACTCGTGGCTTCAGCAGCGCGAACGTATCGGCGAGTGCGACCGGCGCCGCGCTTTCCGCGACCGCCACCCTTGCCTCCGGCTCACTCATCGCGCGTATCCCCGCTCCGGCCTAGCGGACGCGGGGCAGCTCCTCGTGGGTATGGAAGGGTGCCGGCGAAGGCACCGTCCATTCCAGAGTGCGCGCGCCCTCGCCCCAGGGGTTGGCGGCACACGGCTTACCCCGGAACAGCGTGTAGATGAGGATGTAGATAAACAGGATCAGCCCGGCCGCCGAGATGTAGGAGCCGATCGAGGAGATCATGTTCCAGCCGGCGTAGGCGTCCGGATAGTCGGGGATGCGGCGCGGCATGCCCGAGACGCCCGAGAAGTGCATCGGGAAGAAGGTGAGGTTCACGCCGACGAAGGTGATCCAGAAGTGGATCTTGCCGAGCGTCTCCGGATACTGCCGGCCGCACATCTTGCCGATCCAGTAGTAGAAGGCGCCGAAGGCCATGAACACGGCGCCGAGCGAGAGCACGTAGTGGAAGTGCCCGACCACGTAGTAGGTATCGTGCAGCGCGTTATCGAGACCCGCGTTGGCGAGCACGACGCCAGTCACCCCGCCTACGGTGAACAGGAAGATGAAGCCGAAGGCCCACAGCATGGGCGTCTTGAACTCGATCGAGCCGCCCCACATGGTGGCGATCCAGCTGAAGATCTTGATACCCGTCGGCACCGCGATGACCATCGTTGCGCCGATGAAATAGGCGCGTGTGTCGACGTCCATGCCCACCGTGAACATGTGGTGCGCCCACACGACGAAGCCGATGAAGCCGATCGCGACCATGGCATAGGCCATGCCGAGGTAGCCGAAGACCGGCTTGTTCGAGAAGGTGGAGACGATGTGGCTCACGATGCCGAAGGCCGGCAGGATCAGGATGTAGACCTCCGGGTGCCCGAAGAACCAGAAGAGATGCTGGTAGAGGATCGGGTCGCCGCCGCCGGCCGCGTCGAAGAAGGCGGTGCCGAAGTTGCGGTCCGTCAGCAGCATCGTGATGGCGCCCGCCAGCACCGGCAGCGAGAGCAGCAGCAGGAAGGCGGTCACCAGCACCGACCAGACGAAGAGCGGCAGCTTGTGCATCGTCATGCCCGGTGAGCGCATGTTTAGAATCGTGGTGATGAAATTGATGGCGCCGAGGATCGACGACGCGCCCGCGAGATGCAGCGCGAAGATGCCGAGGTCCATGGCCGGGCCCGCGTGGCCCGACGTTGATAAGGGCGCGTAGACCGTCCAGCCCGCTCCAACGCCCGGTCCGGGCCCCCCGTCCACGAACATCGAGGTCACAAGGAGGGCGCCGGACGGAACCAGCAGCCAGAAGCTGATGTTGTTCATGCGCGGGAACGCCATGTCCGGCGCTCCGATCATCAACGGCACGAACCAGTTGCCGAAGCCGCCGATGAAGGCCGGCATGATCATGAAGAACACCATGATCAGCCCGTGGCCGGTCACGAACACGTTGAAGGTGTGAGAATCGGCAAAGATCTGCATGCCCGGCTCGGCCAGCTCCATCCGCATGAAGATGGAGAGCACCGCGCCGATGATGCCGAACACCAGCGCGTAGGCGATGTACATCGTGCCGATGTCTTTGTGATTGGTGGAGTAGAGCCACCGCGTGATGCCCCGCGGCATGTGGTCGTGCGCTGCGTGGGCGTGGGCGTGGTCCGCCATGGACTCTCTCCTTCCTCAGCGCGCCAGCGGCGCACTGGCGTCGAGCGCGGCAAGCTCGGTCGGGGTGTTGTCCGCCGCTGCGAACTCTTCCTGCGCTTCTACGACCCAGGCGTCGAAGTCCTCCTGCGACACCGCCTCGATCATGATGGGCATGAAGCCGTGCAACGTGCCGCAGAGCTCCGAGCATTGCCCGTAGTAGGTGCCCTCGCGGTTGATCTGGAACCAGGTCTCGTTGACCCGGCCGGGCACCGAATCCATCTTCACCCCGAGCGCCGGTATCGCCCAGGAGTGAATCACGTCGTCGGCCGTCGTCAGCAGCCTGATCTTGGCGCCCACCGGCAGCACCACCGCCTCGTCGGTCGCGAGCAGGCGAGGCTGCCCTTCCTCCAGCTCGTCGTCTTCCAGCATCAGCGCGTCGAAGGTGAAGTCGCCGTGATCGGGATACTCGTAGGACCAGTACCATTGATGGCCGATGGCCTTGAGCGTCATGTCGGCGTCCTCGACCCTGTCGGTGAAGTAGAGGAGCCGGAAAGAGGGCACCGCAATGATCAGCAGTATGATTACCGGCACCACGGTCCAGGCTACTTCGAGCATCGTGTTGTGGGAGGTCGTGGATGGCGTCGGGTTACGCTTCTTGTTGTAGCGGATCACGATCCACGCCATCAGGCCGAAGACGAAGGCCGTGATGATGACGATGATGATCGTCACCATCAGGTTGAAATCGACGATGCGCTCCATGGAGGGCGAGAGGGCGGTCTGAAAGTCGACTTCCCAATCGGCCGGCTGCTGCGCCACTGCCGATCCGGCAGCACCGAGTGCGCCGCCGAGACCGGCGACCAACGCGCCCAGTTTCGCGAGATGCCTCACTACACTCCTCCACTCGCTCGACAGAAATCGCCCGACCGCCGCCTTCCCCGGCGCCACGCCTGCCGATCGCAGGCATGGACCTCAGGCGGCCCGGACCCCACATACGAGACGAAACGGCACGGCCATCGGCGCGCCGTTCACTGCGCACGAGACGCGAGGGTCCTACCACGCACCCCGCCGTTTTTGAAGCCCCTCATTGACGGCGGGCGGGGCTCTCGCCGATCCTTGGGGGGATCAGGATGGACGCCGGGACCCGACAGCCCCATATGTCGTGTGCCAGACGCGTCAAATGGTGCGCGCGCTGGCGTGCGACGAGCGAAGGACAAGCCCGATGAGCCGCGAAACCGTCACCGATGAGATTTTCTTCAATCGAGCCGGCCTCGACCGGCCTCGCACCGAGGGGATCGTCGCGGACGCTCTCCAGGGCGCCGACGACGGCGAGCTCTTCCTCGAGTACTGCCAGAGCGAAAGCTTCGCCTTCGACGACGGCCGGCTCAAGAGCGCGAGCTTCGATACGCGCCAGGGTTTCGGCCTGCGCGCGGTCTCCGGCGAGACCACTGCTTATGCCCACGCCGGCGAGCTCGGCGAGGAGGCGCTGAAGCGGGCATCCGCGACCGTGAGTACGGTGCGCCGCGGCCATGGCGGGGCCATGGCGGATGCGCCCTCCCGCACCAACCGCTCGCTCTACGTGGAGGACAATCCGCTGGACGGCACGCCCTTCGACGACAAGCTGGCGCTGCTGGCGGAGATCGACGCCTACGCGCGGGCGAAGGAACCGAGGGTGCGCCAGGTCATGGCCTCCCTGCTAGGCTCTTGGCAGGCGGTGGAGATCATCCGCGCCGACGGCAGCCGCGCCTGCGACGTGCGCCCCCTCGTGCGGCTCAACGTCGCCGTCATGGTCGGCGATGGCGCGCGGCAGGAGACCGGCTCGCAAGGGGTCGGCGGGCGCGCGGTCTACGACGAGTTCCTCGCGCCCGAGCGCTGGCAGACGCAGGTGGACGAGGCGCTTCGCCAGGCGTTGGTCAATCTCGAAGCGGTCGCGACCCCCGCCGGCGAGATGCCAGTGGTGCTCGGCCCCGGCTGGCCCGGCATTCTGCTGCACGAAGCAATCGGCCACGGCCTCGAAGGCGACTTCAACCGCAAGAAGACCAGCGCCTTCTCCGGCCTCCTTGGCGAGCGGGTGGCATCGCCGGGTGTGACAGTGGTGGACGACGGGACCATCGACGACCGGCGCGGCTCGCTCACGGTGGACGACGAGGGCACGCCCACCGGCTGCACCGTGTTGATCGAGGACGGCATCCTGCGCGGCTATCTGCAGGACCGCATGAACGCGCGCCTCATGGGCATGGAGCCCACCGGCAACGGCCGGCGCGAGAGCTACGCACACTCGCCCATGCCGCGCATGACAAACACCTTCATGCTGGACGGCGCCGACGAGCCGGAAGAGATCATCGGCAGGGTCAAGAAAGGCATCTACGCCAAGAACTTCAGCGGCGGCCAGGTGGACATCACCTCCGGCAAGTTCGTGTTCTCGGCCGCCGAGGCCTACCTCATCGAGGACGGCAAGACGACCGCTCCGCTCAAGGGTGCGAGCCTGATCGGCAACGGGCCAGACGTGCTCACCCGTGTCACCGCGATCGGCAACGACTTCGCACTCGACACCGGCATCGGCACCTGCGGCAAGAACGGCCAGGGTGTGCCGGTCGGCGTCGGCCTGCCCACCTTGCTGGTCGACCCGATCACCGTGGGCGGCACCGACGCCTGACATACGCCTGACCTTGTTCAGAGCAACGGTGCCTGCGCCCGATTCTGCTGCGGGGTTTGCGCGCCTCGTGGTAAAAGCAAGTTATGAAAATTCAGCGGAGACGGCCGGCATGAGGCGCTCGAATATCGTTGTGGGGATGCTCGTCGTCTTCCTTATGGGTTTGGCGGCGGCCGGCTGCGAAAACTCTGGCAATTTGCAAGCGCCGCGCCCGGATCCCGTGCGAGGTGGTCCGTCCAAAATCCAGGGCAAGCTATTTGGCGAAGACGGCATCACCCTGTTTAGAAGCGGCGGTCGAGACGAGGCGCCCCGCAGCGGCATTGGCGTCAATGCCTTCCTTTGGCGCGCGACCCTCGACACCATCTCGTTCATGCCACTTCTCTCGGCCGACCCCTTCGGCGGCGTGATCATCACCGATTGGTACGCCCCGCCCGAGAGCCCCGACGAGCGCTTCAAGCTGACGGTCTACATCCTCGGCAGGACGCTGCGCGCGGACGGCGTGCAGGTCTCCGTGTTTCGCCAGGAACGCGGCGGGGACGGCCAGTGGGTGGATAGCACCACGAACCCGGACACCGCCGTCAGCCTCGAAGACAAGATCCTCGAACGCGCCAGACAACTGCGCACCGCACAACTCGGCTGACAAAGAGGCCAGCGCCCGACGACCGGCCGCCCGGTGCGGCTGCGCCGGCTCATCCTTCATGCTATAGGGACGCCGCTCTCCGGTGCCAGCTGGAGTGAGGGAGCGAGCGTTGCCGATGAGTGAGCGTTACGACGCGCAGACGGTCGAGGCCAGGTGGCAGGCCGCCTGGGAGGACGCGGGCCTGTTCCGGGCGGAGCGCAACGGCGGACGACCGACCTACTACGTCCTGGAGATGTTCCCCTACCCTTCGGGCCGCATCCACATGGGCCATGTGCGCAACTACACCATGGGCGACGTGGTTGCGCGCTACAAGCGGGCGCGGGGCTTCGATGTCCTCCACCCCATGGGCTGGGACGCCTTCGGCCTGCCGGCGGAGAACGCGGCCTTCGAGCGCGGTGTCCACCCTGCCGAGTGGACCTACGCCAACATCGCGACCATGCGCGGGCAGTTGCAGATGATGGGGCTCTCGATCGATTGGGAGCGCGAATTCGCGACCTGCCACCCCGGCTATTACCAACACCAGCAGGCGTTGTTCCTCGACTTCTTCGAGGCCGGGTTCGTCGAGCGCAAGGAGGCCTGGGTCAACTGGGATCCGGTCGATCGCACGGTGCTCGCCAACGAGCAGGTCGTGGACGGGCGCGGCTGGCGCTCGGGCGCGGTGGTGGAGAAGCGCCGGCTGGCGCAGTGGTTCTTCCGCATCACCCGCTTCGCCGACGAGCTCCTGGAGGCCCTAGAGGAATTGCCGCGCTGGCCCGACAAGGTGCGGCTCATGCAGCGCAACTGGATCGGCCGCTCGGAGGGCGCCCGCATCCTCTTCCCCATCGAGGGCCGTGACGAGGCGTTGGAGGTCTTCACCACTCGACCCGATACGCTCTTCGGCGCGTCCTTCTGCGCGCTCTCGCCCAACCACCCTCTGGCGACATCGCTTGCTGCTTCGGATTCCGCGCTCGCCGATTTCATTGCCGAGTGCAACAGTGCCGGCATCGGCGAGCGCGATATCGAGGCGGCGGGCAAGCGCGGCTTCGATACGGGCATCAGAGTCCGCCACCCCTTCGACGCCGAGCGGACGCTGCCGCTCTACGTCGCCAACTTCGTGCTCATGGACTACGGCACCGGCGCAATCTTCGGCTGTCCCGCCCACGACCAGCGCGACCTCGACTTCGCCCGCGACCAGGGCCTGCCCGTCACCCCGGTGGTGTGCCCGCCGGGAGAGAATGCGGATTCGGTCGAGATCGGCGATGAGGCCTATATCGGCGACGGTACGGCGATCAATTCCGGGTTTCTCAACGGGTTATCAGTAGCCGACGCCAAGGCGCGCGCCGTCGCAGAGCTCGCGGAACGCGGCGCCGGAGGCGACGCTGTCAGCTATCGGCTCCGCGACTGGGGCATCTCGCGGCAGCGCTATTGGGGCTGCCCGATTCCCGTGGTCCATTGTGCATCCTGCGGCGTGGTGCCGGTACCGCGCGAGGCGCTGCCGGTGCGCCTGCCGGAGGACGTGACCTTCGATACGCCGGGCAATCCCCTGGATCGCCATCCCACCTGGAAACACACCACGTGCCCGCGCTGCGGTGCCGCTGCGGAGCGGGACACCGACACGATGGACACGTTCGTCGATTCCTCCTGGTACTTCGCGCGCTTCTGCGCGGCCCGCGCCGACGAGCCGCTGCCGGAGGAGGATGTCGCGCCCTGGCTGCCGGTCGATCAGTACATCGGCGGTATCGAGCACGCGGTGTTGCACCTGCTCTATTCCCGCTTCTTCACCAAGGCGCTCAAGCGCTGCGGATACGTGACAATCGACGAGCCCTTCGCCGGCCTCTTCACCCAGGGCATGGTGTGCCACGAGACCTACCGCGACGCCGACGGGCGCTGGTACTACCCCGACCAGGTCGAGACCCGCGCGGGCAACCTGGTGACCAGGGAGGACGGGCGCCCGATCGCCATCGGCCGGTCGGAGGCGATGAGCAAGTCGAAACGCAACACCGTCGATCCCGAGGCGATCATCGAGGCCTACGGCGCCGACACGGCACGGCTCTTCATGCTTTCCGACAGCCCGCCTGAGCGCGACCTGGAATGGACCGATACCGGCGTCAAGGGCGCCTGGCGCTACGTCGCGGCGCTCTGGCGCCTGGTCTCGTCGCCGCCGGTTTCCCTGCCACCCTGCGAGGCGTCGCCGCCTGACCTCGAAGCGCTGCCCGCCCCGCTGCGCGAGTTGCGCCGGACGATCCACAAGACCATCGCCGGCGTGACCGACGATCTGGAGCGATTTCGCTTCAACCGGGCGGTGGCGCGGGTGCGGGAGCTGACCAATGCGCTCTCCGCTATCGAGGACGCGCCCGGTGCAGGCTACGTGATGCGGGAGGGGCTGGAGACGGCCATCCGCCTGCTCGGCCCGGTGGTTCCGCACCTTGCCGAGGAGGCGTGGCGCCGCCTCGGTCACGACGGCTGGCTCGCGCGCGAGCCGTGGCCCGAGGCGGAGCCTGCCCTGCTTGCCGACGATGTCGTGGTCATCGCCGTACAGGTGGACGGCCGGAAGCGCGCGACCATCTCGCTTCCGGCGGGTCACGACAAAGCGGAGGCGGAAACCGCGGCGATGGCGGACGGCGGCGTGCGCCGGGCGCTTGCCGGTCGGGAAGTACGCAAGGTGATCGTCGTGCCCGGGCGGATCGTGAATGTCGTCACCTGATCGGCCGCTCTCTCGCATCATTGCGTACTTGAGGCGCGCGCCGACACCCGTCCTCGCCCTCGCACTTTCCCTCGTCCTGCTCGGCGCCTGCTCCGTCGAGCCTCTCTATGGCGCCCGCACCGGCAAGGCGCGTGGCGGCGGCGTGGCGGCGATCGAAATCGCGCCGATCAAGGACCGCGTCGGCCACATCGTGCGCAACCATTTGATCGACAGCCTCACCCCGAGGGGGCAGCCGACCCATCCCGACTATCGTCTGACCCTCTCGGTCGAGCAGGAAAAGACCCCGCTGCTGATCCAGCGCGACGACCATGCGACCCGGTTCAATCTCACGCTCCGTGCCCGGTTTTCGCTAGCCGATAGGGATGGCGCAGTGGTCTACAGCGACGCCGCGCAGGCGACGGGCAGTTTCAATGTGGTCGAGTCAGGATTCGCCACCGTGACGGCGGAACGGGACGCGGCCGAAGAGGCAGCGCGGGTGCTGAGCGAGGAAATTCTGACGTTGATTCTCCTCTATCTCCGTCGATGAGGCGCCGGGCATCGCACGCGCCGGTGGCTGACGCCTCATGAAAATCCCGCCGGCGCGCGCCGACCGCTTCTGCGCCGCGCCGGCGGCGGACGTCCGGCTGGTCCTGATCTACGGCCCCAACGAAGGCCTGGTGCGGGCCCGCGCCGAGGCATGCATCAAGGCCGTCGCGGAGGACCCGGACGACCCCTTTCGCGTCACCAGCCTGGACCCGGCGCTGCTGCGCGACGAGCCGGGCAGGCTTGCCGACGAGGCGGCGGCGCTCTCGCTGATCGGCGGCCGACGCGCCGTCCGCCTGCGCGGGGCGACCGAGGGTGTGGTTCCCGCGATCCGCTCGTGCCTGGCGCTGCCGGCCACGGAGAGTCTGGTGATCGCGGAGGCCGGCCCGCTCACCCCACGTTCGGGCCTCAGGCGTCTCTGCGAGCAGGAAGCAAGCCTCGCCGCCATCGCCTGCTACAACGAAAGCGCCGAGGACGCAGCCGGGTTGATCGAGGCCCTCTGCGCCAGGCGCGGCATCAAGGTGGCATCCGAGACTGCCGCCTGGCTTGCCGAGCGCCTGGGCAGCGACCGCCGCCAGATCGAGAGCGGGGTCGAGAAGCTCGCAGTCTATCTCGGCGATCCGGGGCCCGAGGGCGGTGGGCTCACGATGGAGGTCGCAGAGGCCTGCGTCGGCGATGCGGCCGAGGCGTCAGCCGACGCGGTCGCGCGGCTGGCGCTATCCGGCGATCGTGAGGGGTTGGACCGGGCGATGTCACGGGCGCTCTACGGCGGCGTCCAGCCGATCACCATCCTCCGCGCTTCGGCCCGGCGTCTTGCGCGCCTTCATCTCGCGGTTGCCGCGCTGGAAGGTGGCGCCAGCCGGGCGGATGCGATGAGCAGCCTCAAGCCGCCCGTATTCGCCAGGGAACGCGCCGCGTTCGCCCAGGAGATGACGCGCTGGCCCAGCGCCCGCGCCGCGCGCGCGCTGGGGCTGCTGACCCATGCCGAGCGCGACTGCAAGGTTTCCGGCGGCGCGCCCGAGGCGATCTGCTGGCAGGCGTTGCTCCGGGTCGCGCGCGCGGCCCGCAGGCAAGGTGCCTGAGCGGAACGGCCTTCGCGTCAGGCGGCGATACCCGCCAGGGTGCAGATGCGCCGCCACTCGGCTGCAGACACGGGGCTTACGGAAAGTCGCGATTGGCGCACGAGCTGCATGTCCTGGAGAGCCGGGTCTTCCTTGATCTGCTTCAGCGAGACCGGCTGGCCCACCGGAACCACGGCCTTGACGTCGACCATGCCGAAGCGCCCGGAGGAGTCGGTGGGATCGGGGTAGTGCTCCTTGACGACCTCGACGACGCCGACGATCTCCTTCGCATTGACCGAGTGGTAGAAGAAGCAGCGGTCGCCCTGCTTCATGGCCTTCATGTTGTTGTTCGCCTGATGGTTGCGCACGCCGTCCCATTCGGTGACGACATCGCGCACCTGGTCGTCCCACGACCAGGATCCGGGTTCCGATTTCAAGAGCCAATAGGCCATTCCGCGCCCCTCCAAACGACCGCTTCGCCGTGAGCCAAGTGTAGCCAACAGGCACCTTGCCGTCAGCCGTCGCACCTTCTGCCCACAGGTTGCCGTCTTGATGTCGGCGAACGATGCCCCCACACTATGATAATTGCTAGACAACGAGTCTGTCGGGTGGTGCCTTGAGCGGTGCCAGCGGCGGCGGGTGAACGCGGGGCAATGTCGTTCTTCGAAATGGGCGGCTACGCTGCCTATGTGTGGCCGGCCTTCGGTGCCGCGGCCGTGATCATGGTCGCGCTCCTCGTGCTGAGCATTCGCACCATGCGCGCGCGGGAGGCGGCGCTCAGGACTCTCGAGGCGACTGCCCGCCAACAGCGTGCTGCTGACGGAGACGGAGACAGTGACGGGGAGCAGAACGCCCCGGCATGAAGCGCAAACACTGGCGGTTGGTCTTTGTTGGCGGAGGGCTCGGCGCGCTCGGCCTCGCCGCGGGCCTTGTGCTCACCGCGCTCGACGACACGCTGGTCTTCTTCCATGACCCGAGCACGATCAAGGAGCGGCAGTTTTCGCCTGAGCAGCGGCTTCGCGTGGGCGGTCTGGTGGAGGAAGAGAGCGTGGTGAGGGGCGACGACGGGCTCACGGTGCGCTTCACTATCACCGACCTTGCGCACACCGTGCCCGTGACCTATCGCGGAATTCTGCCCGACCTCTTCCGCGAGGGGCAGGGGGTGGTGGCCGAGGGCTATCTGAAGGGCGGCGTGTTCGAGGCCGATGAGGTGCTCGCCAAGCACGACGAGAACTACATGCCTCGCGAAGTGGCGGACGCGCTGAGGAAGTCCGGTAACTGGAAGGGAGAGGGCGCCGAATGATCCCCGAGATCGGCCATTACGCCCTGATCCTCGCGCTGGCGATGGCGCTGGTGCAGGCCGCCGCCGCGCCACTCGGCGCGAGGCTTCGCGATGGCAGTTTGATGGCGCTGGCACGACCGGCTGCGGTGGCGCAGTTCGTCTTTATCTCGGCGGCGCTCGCCTGCCTGATGCAGGCCTTCGTCGTCTCCGATTTCTCGGTGGTGACTGTCGCCGACAACTCCCACTCGGCCAAGCCGCTGCTCTACAAGTTCACCGGCACCTGGGGCAATCACGAAGGCTCGATGCTGCTCTGGGTGTGGATTCTCGCGGTCTACGGTGCCGCCGTGGCGGTCTTCGGGCGCAACTTGCCGCCGCCCTTCCGCTCTTGGGTGCTGGCTGTTCAGGCGCTGATCGGGCTCGGCTTCCTGGTCTTCGTGCTCGCCACCTCCAACCCCTTCCTGAGGCTCGATCCGGCGCCCTTCGACGGGCGTGACCTCAACCCGCTGCTGCAGGACCCCGGTCTCGCCTTCCACCCGCCGCTGCTCTACCTCGGCTATGTCGGGCTTTCGACAGCCTTCGCCTTCGCTGTGGCGGCGCTGATCGAAGGGCGTGTGAATGCGGCCTGGGCGCGCTGGGTCCGGCCGTGGACGCTGCTTTCATGGTGCGCGCTGACCGCCGGTATCGCGTTGGGTTCCTGGTGGGCCTACTACGAGCTCGGCTGGGGCGGGTACTGGTTCTGGGACCCGGTGGAGAACGCCTCCTTCATGCCCTGGCTGATGGCGACCGCGCTGCTGCACTCTTCGATCGTGGCGGAGAAGCGGGACAGCCTGAAGAGCTGGACCGTTCTGCTGGCGATACTCGGTTTCTCGCTCAGCCTTCTGGGGACCTTCCTGGTGCGCTCCGGCGTCCTGACTTCGGTGCACAGCTTCGCCTCCGACCCGGCACGCGGGGTCTACATCCTTGTGTTCCTGGTGATCGTGGTCGGCGGCTCGCTCATGCTCTACGCCTGGCGCGCGCCGGGCATGCGGGCCGGCGGCTCGTTCCGCCCGCTCTCGCGCGAAGGCTCGCTGCTGGTCAACAATCTGCTGCTGGCGGTCGGCTGCGCCACGGTCTTCATCGGCACGCTCTATCCGCTGATTCTGGACGCGATCACGGACCAGAAGGTCTCGGTCGGCCCGCCCTTCTTCGAATCGACCTTCGTGCCCCTGATGATTCCGCTCCTCCTGATGATGGCGGCGGGGCCGCTCATGGCGTGGAAGCGCGCGGGCCCTGGCGCCGTGCTGCCGCGCCTCGCGATCTCGCTCGCCGCAGCCATCGCGGTGGCGGCGGGGGTCGGAGCGAGCGGCGGCGGCCCTTGGGGCGCGGTGCTTGGCATGGCACTTGCCGGCTGGGTCGTTGCGGGCGTGCTGACGGAGCTCGCGAAGCGCGTCCGGCTCTTCCGCGTGCCGCTCGGAGAAAGCGCTCGCCGCGCCGTCGGCCTGCCGCGTGCGGCCTGGGGGATGACCATCGCCCATCTCGGCGTGGCGGTGCTGGTGGTGGGCACGGTCGGCGCCAGCAATTGGGCAGTGGAGCGAGAGCAAACGATGCGGCCGGGCGAGTCGCTCGCCCTTGCCGGCTACGATTTTGAGCTGCAGAGCATCGGCGACGTGCCCGGCCCCAACTACGTCGCGCGGCAGGGCGAGGTCCGGGTCCTGCGGGACGGCGAGGACGTCGCGCTGCTCCTGCCCGAGCGCCGTCACTATCCGGTGCAGGACACCTGGACCACCGAAGCCGCGATTCACACGACCTGGCTTTCCGACCTCTATGTCGTGGTCGGCGAAGATGCGCCTGGCGGCGGCACGGCGATCCGCATCCATCACAACCCGCTCGTTCCCTGGATCTGGATCGGCGCCCTGGCCATGGTGGCGGGTGGCGTCGTCTCGCTGACCGACCGCCGCCACCGCGTGGGCGCTCCCGCCCGCCGCCGCCATTCGGCGCCCGCTATCGCCGCTGCCGGCACGGGCGACTGAGATCCATGGCAGACGAGAGCACCCAGGCGCCGGTCGAGGAGCAGGCGGAGGAGAAGCCGGTCTCCGCCGCCCGCAGGCTGCGCTATCTCGCGCCGGTGTTTCTATTCGTTGCGCTGGCTGCCGCGCTTGGCGTTCAGTTGCTGACCGGCGAGCCCAGCAAGGTGCCGTCGGCGCTGATCGACAAGCCGGTGCCCGAGTTCTCGCTCCCGCCGGTCCAGGGGTTCGAGGAGGCGGGCGGGCTCGCGACCGCTGATCTCGGCAAGGGCGAGATCGCGCTCGTCAACATCTTCGCCTCCTGGTGCGGCCCCTGCCGGGTCGAGCACCCGCTGCTCATGGCGCTTGCCGCGGCCGGCACGGTCCCGCTCTACGGCATCAACTACAAGGACACGCCTGACGACGCCGCGCGCTGGTTGGGCCGGCTCGGCAACCCCTACACGCTGATGGGGGCCGACCTCGACGGCCGCACCGGCATCGAGTGGGGCGTCTACGGCGTGCCCGAGACCTTCGTGGTGGACGGCTCGGGCCGCATCCGCCATCGCCACGTGGGCGTCCTCTCCAAGCACGACCTGGACGAGACCATCCTGCCTCTGATCGAGGACCTGCGCGGATGAGAGCCACAATTCGGGCCGCGCGGTGGGCGCTGCTCGGGGCAACGTGCGCGTTCTGGCTCGGGCTCGTGGCGGGTCCCGGTCTGGCGTTCACGCCCGACGAGCCGCTCGCCGACTCCGCGCTCGAAGCCCGCGCCCGCGCGCTCCATGCGGAGCTCCGCTGTCTGGTGTGTCAGGGCCAGTCGATCGCCGATTCCAATGCGGCGCTGGCCCAGGACATGCGCGCTATCGTTCGTGAGCGGGTCGCCGCCGGCGAAAGCGACGACGCGGTAAGGGGGTTCCTGACCGACCGCTACGGCGATTACGTGCTGCTGGACCCGCCGGTGAAGCCCGAGACCTACGCGCTCTGGTTCGGGCCCGCTGCCGTCTTCGTCATCGGCGCCGGCATCGCCTTCGCCCTGTTGCGGCGCGCGAGGGCCGGTGCGCGCGAGGCGGGTGCGGCGCCGCTTTCCGCCGAGGAGCGGCGTCGGCTGGACGCACTTCTCGACGACGACGCCTGACCGGGCAGCCGATGATCTTCGCGCTTGCCGCCGCACTGCTGACGGCGCTCGCCGTCGCGGCAGTGCTGATCCCGGTGCTGCGCCGGCACCGCCGGGAAGCGTCGCGGGCGGACTACGACCTCACCGTCTATCGCGATCAGCTTCGCGAGCTGGAGAGCGACCGTGTCCGCGAGCTGGTCAGCGGGGAGCAGATCGAGGCAGCCCGCACCGAGATCGAGCGGCGCATGCTGCGCGCTGCGCGGGCGCGGGAGGCGGCGGAAGCGGCGGAAGTACCCGGTCCGGTGGACACCGGGTCGCGCGCGCACCGGTGGCGGTGGGCGGCGGCGATCGTGCTCGGGCTCTGCGTCCCGGCGTTCGCGGTCGGCGTCTATGCGAGCCTCGGCAAGCCGGGTTTGCCCGGCCGTCCCTTCGCGGAGATCGAGCGGCCGGTCGAACCACCGGCGGCGGCCGCTGCCTTCAGCGAGCCGGTCGAGCGGCTCGCGGCGCGGCTCGCGGCAAACCCGGACGATCTCGAAGGCTGGCTCCTGCTCGGCCGCTCCTACGTGGTGCTGCAGCGCTACGGCGAGGCGGCCGACGCGCTGCGGCAGGCGGCCGCGCTATCCGGCGGCGCTCCGGACGTTCTGGGAATGCTGGGAGAGGCGATTGTCTGGGCCAACGACGGCGTGGTGGTGCCCGAGGCTGCCGGCATCTTCCGCCAGGTCCTCGACGCGCGGCCGCGAGACCCGGCGGCGCTCTTCCATATGGCGCTCGCCCGCGCCCAGGCCGGCGAGGTGCGTGAGGCCTACGATATGTGGCTCGCGCTCGCCGCCGACACGCCGGCGGACGCACCCTGGCGCGGGGACCTGGAAGGTCTGATCCGCCAGGCGGCCGAGCTGTTGGGGGTGGAGCCGGGGTCGGTTCCGAGCGGGCCCGCTGGCGCGCCGCGCGCACCGGCCGTAGCCGAGGCACCGTCCGGCCCGACGGCGGACGACATGGCGGCTGCGGCCGATATGTCGTCCGACGAACGTTTGGACATGATCCGCAGCATGGTGGAAAGCCTCGCCGAGCGTCTTGAGGAGAACCCCGACGACCCCGAGGGCTGGCTCCGCCTCGCACGCTCCTACAGCGTGCTCGGCGAGCCTGAGAAGGCGACGGAAACGCTGCGCCGGGCCGTGGAGCTGATGCCCGGAGATCTCGCGACCCTTCACGCCTACGCCCGCGCGCTCTCCGGCGAGGTCGGAGCGGAGCCGCCTCCGGCGGAGGCGGTTGCCGTCTATGAGCGCATTCTGGCGCTTGACCCGGACGATGGGGCGGCGCTCTGGTTCGTCGGGCTCGCTGCGGCGGAGCGGGGCGACGGCGCCACCGCGCGCGCACATTGGGAGCGCCTCCTCGCCCTGCTCACGCCGGGCACGGACGAGCACCAGGCGGTTCAAGCAGCGTTGGACTCTCTCTAACGATACTCCTCGCGTCCGCCATTCCCCCGCTCGGACGGTGCGGCCACATACCATCGTCCGATGACACCCAGCCTTCACACGAGTGTAACCAGCGCGTCATGCCGGCCGCCTAGTGTCACGCGCAGAGAGCCGCTCGATCCGGCTCGGTACGTGTGATCTTCAGGAGGAGGAGAGCGTGATGGGTTTCGTGCGCAATCGGTGTCGCTTCGGGGGCAAGTCCCTGACTGCGGCGCTTCTTGGGACGACGTTCCTGATTGGCCTCGCGGGCCCTGCGCTCGCCGACAGCCACCTCGAATCGGAGAATGACGAGCTTCGTTCAAAGGTCGAGGACCTGATGCAGGAGGTGCAGATCCTCAAGAACATGGTGCTCCAGCAGAACACGAAGAACATGGAGCAGGATGAATCGATCGCTGAGCAGGCGGACCAGACGCCGGCCAAAATGGTGGAGTCTGGCAAGGACAAGGTGAGCCTGCAGGTCTACGGCCAGGTCAACCGGATGCTGCTCTACGCCAGTGACGGCAGAGACGGCCGCATCTTCCACGCCGACAACGACATGTCGTCCACCCGTGTGGGCTTTAAGGGAAAGGCCAAGATGGGTGGCGGATGGTCCGCAGGCACGACCGTCGAAGCGCAGATGGAGTCGAACTCGTCGTCCAAGGTCAACCTGCAGGGCGACGTGAACAGCGGCAGTGAAACCTTCACAGAGCGAAAGCTCGAGGTGTGGTTAAAGGCCAAGGATGCGGGCAAACTGTCGATCGGCCAGGGCAGCACCGCTTCCGACGGCGTCGCCGAGGCGGATCTTTCGGGCACTGGCGTGATCAGCGGGTCGGGTTCCGGGGGCGCGATGGGCGCCGATGTCAGATTTGTCGACTCAAGCGGCAATACTCACGACAAGGTCGATGGCATCTTCGACAATCTCGACGGACACAGCCGCAAGGACCGGCTGCGCTACGATTCGCCGAGTTTCGGAGGCTTCCAGCTCTCGACCTCGCTCCAGAGCGACAAGAGCGACGGCGACTCCGGTCCCTGGGATTTGGCGCTCCGCTACGGCCGCGAACTGGGCGGTTTCGAGGTCGAAGCCGTCGCCGCCCACTGGGCAAATGGCGATGACACCGGGATGGGTGGCTCGGCATCGCTCCTGGCACCTTCCGGCACGAGCTTTACCGTCGCCTATACCACCGAGGAGGACGGCGATGACGGCGCGACGTTCTCATACTTGAAGCTCGGCCAGAAGCTGGATATCAGCTCGGTGGGGAGTACGGCGCTCTCGGTCGGCTTCATGAATGCCGAGAACGCGGACGGCGATAGTGGCAATTACTACGACATCGCTGTCGTGCAGAAGCTCAAGGGCCTCGGTACGGAGCTTTACGGCGTCTGGGGGATCTACGATGCCGACATTTCGGGCGCCGTGACCAACGAAGTCACCGTCGCCGGCGTGGGAGCGCGCATCAAGTTCTGAGCTGCGGACCCATTTTCCCGCTCCGCAAGCGCCCGCGCGGGGAGACGAGGGGGCGGCCACACCGCGCGGCCGCCCCTAGCGCCGTCCGAACAAGATCGGTCCGCCGATGTGGATGCAGGCGATATCGCCGGCTTCCATGTCCGACAGCACCATCGCCCGCTCGGAATGGCGCGCCAGCGAGGCGATCAGCCGGTCGAGCTCGCCGCTGGCGTGGAGGACGTCCTTGCGGCCGAGGGCGCGGATCGTGCGCTGGCGTACCTGCTTGCCCTCGCGGACGCTCTCGACGAGGTAGAGGTAGCGGTGCCCCCGGGCGACCTTTTCGCGGACGAACATTGAAGCGCTGTCCCGCCGGGAAAGACCAAAATCAAGCAGAATTTGCACAAACTCCGAGAATGTTCCACCACACTACTTTCAGCCGCCGGAAAACCGGACTCCAGTATTCCCCTACTTCAACGACTTAGCCGACCCGACCAACCTCAAATCCGGGGGCTACTGTTGAAGTTAGGTCAAGGGCCTCGGTACGGAGCTCTACGGTGTCTGGGAATTCTACGAAGCCGACATTTCGGGCGCCGTGACCAATATATTCACCTGGGAAGTCCCCCGCCTTGACGCGGCGGAGGCGCTTGGCTATTCAGCGCTGCAGGATCGCCAATCGGGGGCTTCGTAACCCATGCCCTGGGACCTTGGACTGCCGCTGCTGGTCGCGCTCGCCACTCTAATCCTGTCGATCGGGATCTTCTGGTCGGCGAAGACGCTGCTCTTCGACGCGCGGCGGCACGAGGGCACGGACGATGGCCCCGGCGAGATCGACGGCGGGGCGAGAGACTCTCACTGAGCCCCTGAGTCCACCCTCTGCGCGGCAGCAGACGGGGCTTCGTCGCCTTCCTTCTTCCCCCTGATACCCGCCGTCAGCCGGCGGGGCTTACTGCCACATTGTCGATCAGCCGCGTCTCGCCGAGCCACGCGGCAACAAGCACGCGGGCTGGTGCCGAAACCCGCTCCACCGGCGCGAGCGTCTCGGCGTCGCAGACCGCGAGATAGTCGATACGCGCAAAGCCCGCAGCCTCGAGCGTGGCGATACCCTGAGCGATGGCGTCGGCCGACGGCGCGCCCTGGCTCAGCGCCGCCGCCATCCGGCTCAGCACCTCGAAGAGTTGGAGCGAGATCCGGCGCTCTTCGTCCGACAAATAGGCGTTTCGTGAGGAGAGCGCGAGGCCGTCCGCCGCGCGCACGGTGGGCACCGCCTCGATCCGGCAGGGGATGTCGAGATCGGCAACCAGGCGACGCACCGTAACCAGCTGCTGGTAGTCCTTCTCGCCGAAGAGCGCGATATCGGGCAGGCACTGCAACAGGAGCTTGGTAACGACCGTGGCGACACCGTCGAAGAAGTGGGGCCGGGACGCGCTCTCCAGCCCGGCGGTGACACCCTCCACCCGCACCGTGGTTGCGAACCCCGGCGGGTAGATCGCGTCCGTTGGCGGCATGAATGCCGCCTCCACTCCAGCGTCAGCCAGCTTTGCAAGGTCGTCGTCCGCATTGCGCGGATAGAGGGCAAAATCCTCGTCGGGCGCGAATTGTGTCGGGTTGACAAAGAGGCTGACCACAGTGCGCCCGCCGTGGGCGCGTGCGGCCCGGACCAGCGCCATGTGGCCCTCGTGCAGCGCCCCCATGGTGGGGACGAGGGCGATTGTCAGGCCCTCGGCACGCCACGCGGCGACGGCTGCGCGCAGGTCGCCGACGCTCTCGATGACCGAAGGCGCCATCGGCCGCCGACGTCTCGGGTTCGTTTCTCCCGAGACGCGTGGCCCGGCGTTAGATGATCTGCCAGCTGCCGTCAGGCTGGCGGCAGGCAGTGCCGTAGGCTTCCTCCGTGCGGTTGCCGATCGTCACGGTCTGGGTGAACTCGCGGCAATAGCGCCCGTCGCTCTGCCGGTATGCCGGCTCCGCCGTAACCGTCCCCCTATTGCCGCTGTCAGGGTTGCGCCACGTGTTCATCGTGCCCGAGGGCGCCGTTTCTAATGTTTCCTGCGTCGTATGCTGCAAGGCCAGCTGATCGGCGCGGTCGAGCGACCGGCCGATTTCGCTTCCGATGAGCGCGCCGAGCACTGCGCCGACGCCGGTGGCGACCACCTTGCCGCGGCCCTTGCCGACCTGCGCGCCGGCGACACCGCCGGCCACCGCGCCAAGCAGCGTGCCGAGGCCTTGCTTCTGACCGGTGGTTTCGGTGCAGGCGGCGAGCGCCAACGCTGCCAACCCGAGCACCGCAAACTTCAACTTGTGCATGGATCGTCTCCTTGCATCTATGTCATGAGCCACCCGCTTGGGGGAACCCAGCGTCGTCGCGAATCGCCGGACACCAGAACTCGTGCAGCATGAATCCTCCGCTTGTGCCCGTGTTGTCAAATCTTTGTGTTCGCAATGTGGCGCGCCTGCCTCTTGCATCGCGCCCCGCGAGGGCGCGCGGGTGTTGAGGGGCCGCGCCTGACCTTGGAGAGGGGCATCGGCGCACGGCCATCAGGCCTCGGATTTCGCCTTGGGCACTGACAGGTTCGCCGTGTGCTCAGGCCCGGGGAAGCGCCGGGCGCGCACGTCGGCGGCGTAGTCCTGCACGGCACCGGCAAGCCCGTCGCCGAGTTCTGCGTAGCGCTTGACGAAACGGGGCGAGAAGGCGCCGGCGAGTCCCACGATGTCTTCGGTGACCAGGATCTGACCGTCGCAGGCCGGCGATGCGCCGATGCCGATGGTAGGCACTGCGAGCTCCTGCGTCAGCATGCGCGAGAGCAGCTCGACCGTGTTCTCGATCACAATGCCGAAGGCGCCTGCAGCCTCGACCGCCCGTGCATCGGCAAGGATGCGCCGCGCGCTTTCCTCCGTCCTGCCCTGAACCTGAAAGCCAGATGCGTTGACTGATTGCGGCATCAGCCCGATATGGCCCAGCACCGGCACGCCGCGCGCCGTGAGGAAATCGATCGTCTCCGCCATCTCCTCTCCGCCTTCCAGCTTGACCGCCGCGCAGCCGGTCTCCGCCACGATGCGCGCGGCCGTGCTGAAGGCCTGTGCGGGCGATTGCTCGTACGAGCCGAAGGGCAGGTCCACGACGATGCAGGCCCGCCGCGTGGCGCGAACCACCGCGCGGCCGTGGGCGATCATCATGTCGACGGTGACTCCGACCGTCGAATCCATCCCGTAGAGCACCATGCCGAGCGAATCGCCCACCAAAATGAAGTCGCAAGCTTCGTCGACAACGCGGGCGACGGGCGCCGTGTATGCGGTTAGGCTCACGATCGGCTCGCCCCCCTTTGCGCGGGCGATGTCGCGGACGGTGAGCCGCCGGACTGTATCTTGGTAGGCCATGTCGCTGCCTCCCCGGTGAGGCCCTGCGGACGGCCTACGGCCGCCCCCGGCGCGCTATGCTGCGCCGCAACAACAGTTCATTGTAACAAACTCAATGGCAATGAGAACCTGTTGCTGCAACGCAGCAAATCCCTGCCTGGGCCTCAATTGATGGTGCGTGCGGTACGGTAGCGACCGTCCTCGAAGAGACCGAAGAGCTGATCCAGCAGCCGGTGCTGGATAGGCCCGCCTTCCGGGTCCGGCTCCAAATGGCGCTCGGCGACGTAGGTGGTGTGCGCCGCATCGTGAACCAGGACGTGATACCAGGGTTTGTCCTTGGGCGGGCGTGAGCGCGCCACCTGCTCGTACCACTCTTCCGTGCCCTGGAAGCACGGATCGACGTCGAACACCACACCGCGATAGCCGAACTTCAAGTGTTGGATGACCTGGCCGATCTCGAATTTCGCGGCGCTGACCGTCATGGCTGGTTTCCCCCGCCTGCGGCACCCGCCGGCAGGACTCTGCCCGATGCCACCGAGACGCCACTATATTGCGCCCCTATCGCTGCGGACAATCGACCATCCGCCGTGCCGTGTCGCCTCCAGTTAATGGCTGGTCGCGCGCGCCGTCGAGCAGGGAAGGCGGTCGCGATCGTGCGGGCGTGTGAAGTCGAGCACCGGCCCCTTGGGCACGATGCGGGTGGGATTGACGCTTACGTGGCTCCCGTAATAGTGCCCCTTGATGTGGGTCATGTTCACCGTGTCCGCGATTCCCGGGTACTGGTAGAGCTCCCGCAGGTAGTTACTCAGGTTGGGATAGTCCTCGATCCGGCGCCCGTTGCACTTGAAGTGCCCGACATAGACCGCATCGAAGCGCACCAAGGTTGGGAAGAGCCGCCAATCAGCCTCGGTAATGCACGCGCCTGCCAGATAGCGCTGTGTGCCCAGTCTCACCTCAAGGTTGTCCAGGGTCGCGAACAACGCATCGAAGGCATCCTCGTAGGACGCCTGCGACCGGGCGAAGCCGGTCTTGTAGACGCCATTGTTGACGTGCTCGTAGATCGGCTCGTTGACCGCCTCGATCTCGTCTCTCAAGGCCGCCGGGTAGAAGTCCAGGTCTCCGTCGCCCCACGCGTTGAACGCCCTATTCAACATGCGGATGATCTCGGCTGACTCGTTGTTGACGATGGTCTTCTCCTTCTTGTCCCAGAGCACGGGCACCGAGACCCGCCCGGTATAGTCGTCCCGTGCGAGCTTGTAGACCTCTCGCAGAAAGCGGGTGCCGTTGACCGTGTCGGGAATGCAGCCGGGGCCGTCGCTAAAGTGCCAGCCGTCTTCCCCCATGAAGGGGTCCACCACCGAGACCGAGATCGCATCCTCCAGCCTGCGCAATGCGCGCAGGATCATCGTCCGGTGCGCCCAGGGGCAGGCGTGGGAGACATAGAGGTGGTAGCGCCCCGGCTCGGCCTTGAAGCCGGAAGAGCCATCGGCGGTGACGGTATCGCGGAACGAGGTCGTGGCGCGAACGAAGCGCCCGTCGCTCTCGGTCCTGTTATCCTCCTTGTGCCACTCGCCGTCGATCATCCTGCCCATGGTTCGGTCTCCGAATACATGTAATTTCTTGAGATGGAGGGGTGAAATCCGTCCGGCCCGCGCAACCCGGGCGCGCTCAGAGCGCCTCCCGCGAGCGGCTGGTAGAAGAGGCAGTGGGGCCGGGCGGCTCCGGCGCGGACGCCGCCGCGCGCCGCGCGCTGCGGCTGAACAGGTTCTTGCCCTCCGCGATTTGCCAGGCAAGCAGACCGGGGACGCCGATCACCAGCTCGCGGACCCGCTTGACCAGCGAAAGCGCCAGCGCCACCTCTGGCCCGAGGCCGATCATCCCGCCGAGCAGCACCAGCACGCCCTCCTGAACGCCGAGCGCGCCCGGCACGAAGAACGCGGCAGTGCGCGTCGCCAGGATCAGGCTTTCCAGCAGCAGGGCGTCGGCGATAGAGACCTCGTAGCCCATGAAGTAGAGCGCGGCATAGATCTCGGCGGCGCCGAGCGTCCAGGCGGCGAGCTGGCCGGTCGCGTTCCCCGCCAGAAGCCAGCGGTGCCGGTAGAGGTCGAGGATCGCCTCGTCCAGCGCCTGGGCAGA
>Ga0209544_1000576_pt1 | contig 48659 bp, 39 predicted proteins | sample MesohylPK_FD_187297 | JGI IMG/M metagenome (GOLD analysis project Ga0209544, IMG submission 187297) | Host-associated microbial community of the marine sponge Aplysina aerophoba from Gulf of Piran - sponge mesohyl, lysed by proteinase K... | ecosystem: Host-associated > Porifera > Sponge >... | reverse complement strand
TCCTACTGTCAGGGCGGCTGAAGTTGCACATGTCCCAAAACAGTTTCCGGCTCCCACACTCCTACTTCGACGGTCGGCGTCGACGTCTCCACGTCGTAGACAACCATCCGCAATTCGTACTCACCCGCGGCCAACTCACTCGGAATTTCGAGATCAAAAACGGTACTTACCGGTTTAGACGGCCATAGACTGGTAGTAAGGGGATAATCGATCGGCTTTCTCAGGACATGATCTCTTTGGAGGACCCTTGCGCCAACATCATCATACAGTCGTAAAGATATCGAAAAGTCAACCGTCAACTCCGGTGTGGTCTGCCAGAGCATTCCAACCAATAGAGAGCGATTTTGCTCTGCGTCGAACTGCTGCGGCCCAGGCAGTTTTGCCTTACTTGCGCCCAAGGCGAGGCCTTCCAGCGTGATGCCACCATCATAGATGACTGGATGCGGCAGGTCTTCGAAGAGAACCCATTCTCGGCTGCGAGAGATATCCTCGTAGGAATCGACATAGACGCCGTCGAATTCTTCAGTGCCGGCATATCTTCCGTACTTGTCCAGAAGGATGGTGAGGAAGTTGGCCCTAAAGTTTGCCCTCCACTCAATTGTAGGAGACCAATCAACCCAGTTCACAACTTTCACTGTAGAAACATTCTCCATTTTCGCCAGCAACGCTTCGATGTGATGGTCGAGGTCTGGCACTTCGGTGAAGAGCCTCATGACTGGTGTTTCTCCTTGATACAGATAGTCAAAGGCATCATGTCTCTGGGCAATGAAGTAGATTGTATCTTTCTCGGCAGGCCGTGCGTTCAGCCTCTGGGCGAAACTTGGCCAGATCATATTATAGTGGTGGTCACTTTCTGCCATCCCTTTTTCGAAAACGGCACGAAAGGTGATCGCGCCCTGGATCAAGATCACGACACTGATCGCAGTGCCGAAAAGCAGCGGCCGATATCTCACCCCCGCCGGTATGCGAGAAACAGACCACTGGAATGTCTCCCACACGCCGACTCCCACCAGCAGATAGATAGCGGGCACTGCTCCGACTATGCGCATCGTGCTTTTTGCGTCGGAAAGGAATGCCGGCATAAACAGCAGCCCCACCCACAGCAGCAACAGACGATACGCCGGCCTCCGCTTCCACTGCCAGACCGCGATCCCCACACCCAGCCAGAAGAAGAGCGCTTCCCATGCGTTTAGCATCACAGCATGTTCAAAGGGGGAACAGCATCCCGCCAGGAGGTTAAAGCTGAACTTGGACAGAACGTCCCACACATTGGCCACCAGGATACTCGCCAGCGTCGTCACGGAGGCGCCTTGAAACTCCCGGAAGATAAAGAGCGACTGAACGTGACGATTGAAAAAGTCGTCGGGATATCGAATGTAGTGGAGGAAAATTGGCGCAGCTACCAGCCCGGCAACGCCTGTGAATGTGGCTGCCCAAGGTATTTCGGTCTGCAAACGCTTCAGGGTCACAGAGCGGAATGGCAGCAGAAAGGTCGTTCCGAAAAGGAGGAATAGAAAGGGTACAAAACGGGCGGGATAATAGGTGTAGGGCAGTAACCCCGCGCACACGCCTGCCAGTACGATTCCCCACCAGCGGCGCCGCGTCCATCCCCACCACAGCAGGGCCAGACATAGTGCAAGAAGGAGCGGCAGAAAGCTGCCTCGATATGAAGTGCGCCCCAGGATGGTCTGGCCGAGCGACACGGCCAGCATACCGGAGGCAACGCTTCCTACCACGAGGCCGCGCCAACGCGTCTCCCGCCCGTTTTGGTCCCATCCGAACAGTAAACGCCCTAACCAGAAGAGCACAAAGACGGTGCTTGCGCTGGCCAGGGCTGTGGGCAAACGGAGCGCGAGCGGCGTGCGACCCAGCAATTTCGTCGTCAGGGCTATCAGATAAACGCCGAGCCCTTCCTTGTCGCCAAAGATAAGCTCCAGCTCTCCCTGCAACACCTGGAGCGCGTATATTCCGTTCCAACCTTCGTCGAACTTTAGTCCGGGCGCGAGTTCGTGCAAACGGTACAGGCGCAGGAACAGCGCGACGACGGCCAGCGCCCAGAGAGTGGCCCAAGGCGTCAATGCAGTCCGGTTGGCCCAATCTCGGGTCATTTCTTACAGTTTAAGAGTTGAGTGAATGCATTCGACAGGGAAAGGTCTGACGAAGGCGGCCTTTTGGGCACCTGTCGCCGACCTTCGTCCTTTGCCACACACCGCATTTACGCCACAACCGCGGCGTAGAGCGCCTTGAGATATCCGATCGAGTAGGCCCAGCCGACGTCGAGCGTCTCGTTGTCACCGGGCAGGTGAGGGATATGATCCGGATTGATGTAGCCGCTGAAGCCGACGTTGCGCAGTTCGCGCAGGATTCGGGCCATGTTGAGGTCGCCGTCGTCGAGCAGTGTTTCTTCAAAACCGCTGGCAGTGGCGAGGCTGCCGCGCACATTACGCATGTGGAGCATGAAGATCTTGCCCTTGCGCCCGTAGTTGTTGATCTCATCGATAACGAGCGAACTGCCGCCGGCCTCGGAGCGGGTGCCGATGCAGTAGACGTAGCCGACGTTGGGGCTGGGGAAGGCGTCGATGATGCGGTGGAAGCCGATGCCGCCGAATGGTGTATCGACATTGGGCGTATCGGACGGGTGGACGGCCAGCTTGATGTCGTATTCCTCGGCGATTGGGGTCAGGCGCTCGAAGGCATGGCAGAAGCGATCCCACCAGCGCTCCAGCTCGGCGCGCGAGGGGATGTCGTGTGGTCCTTGCACGAGCGTCTCGGCGCGGGCACTGTAGCCGCCGCGATGCTTGGTGCGGTACCTTTCCATCATGTGCGGGAAGACGTCCCCTATCACGCGCTGGCGAGCGATGGGGAGACGGACCTTGCCGTAGACTTCGAGAGCTTTGGCGGCGTTGTCCAGCTCATCCTCGGCGCCGACGCGCTCGTCGATGTAGGTCTGCGTAAGGGTGGGGAGGGTGACGCGGTTGATGTCGATGCCGAAGGAGCGCACTCGCTTGCGCAGCGCGCGCACTTCATCCAGGTCCGGGTAGCCCTGGTCGGCGACGCCAGGCATGTCTGTGTCGCCTCCGAAGTCGATGGCGTCGGCGCCGAGGGCCACTTTCTGGCGCAGCCATTGGTCGGTTAGCTCTGATTGGTGCTTGAAGATTGAGACGCGCAGCATGTTTTTGTCCTTTGCAGCGGTTGGCGCGGCGACTCCAAGGGGTGGTCAGGCTGCTTTGGAGTTTCCGCGCAGAGATAGAATGGGCGCCAGTCAGCACGCGTTCAATTAGCGAGATGGTAGCGCATTCAACGTTCAGGAACGCGTGCTTTCGACATTGGCAAGTGAAAGCATCTTCGCCTGTAAAGACTCCACAACTGAATCCCGGATGAAAGCGCTGGCGTTCAGTATTTCAATCCCAATGCGTTCTCCGTCGTTGTTTGGTTCAGCCATGATGTTGGGGCCTAGCTCCATACTCCCCATTTCTGGCTCATCGGAAATCGCCAAATGCAGTACATCTTCCTTCTCGAAGTAGACCATCTTCATCTTAATTCAATAATATGTCTCGCTTTTGCGTTGTCGCATCTCAAAAGCGCATGTCACAGAGTTCTTTGATCTCATCAACAGCCGACCCCCGCCAACCTTCCACTTCAGGTCTATGGCTATCGTAGACATCACGCAGATCGATTCGTTTCAGTACTGGTAGCATCCCTATCACCGCCGCTCCTGTCAACTCCTGGCTGCTGCCGTCGCCGACATAGATACATTCCTGCGGATCCATCTCCAGGCGCTGACAGATTCGATGATAGATAGCGCTTGCAGGCTTCTTGATCCGTTCTTCGCAGGAAAAAACGGGGACGTCGATGAAGCGGGCCAAGGGAGATTTCGGGAAGAGCAGCGGGACCGAAGGACCGCAGTCACTGATAAGGCCGAGCCGGTGTCCTGTTTGCTTCAGCTTGTCCAGCGCTTGCAGGACTTCTGGCTCAGGTACGATTGCGTTGGCGATGAATTCGTAGTGAAAAGTGGCGGCCTGTGTAATCTGAGTTTGATTTGCTTGAACGCCGGCGCGACAGCAGACATCGGAGACAAGGTCCTCGTAGGAGGTGTAGCGGCCCAGGCAGCTGTCGTGGTAGGTTTCGCCCATGAGCTGCCAGAATTCCGGGTAGGGCACGCTGACCGCAGCGGCCATCTGCGCGTTTACCTGGTCGTACTCGCGGCGCGTGAAACTGTTGACCAAGGTGCCGAAGAGGTCGAAGATAACAGCTTTATGGCACATTGTTTCTCTCAAGAGTGATCTGGCGTTTTACGAGGTGAAGAAATCAAAGACATTGCCCAGGTTCGAGGTGCTTGCCTTGTAGATCTCGGTGTACTGGCAGCGCGTACAGGTGACGGTGGTGAACTTTTTGTTCTGGACGTCGAAGATCTTGGCAAAGGTGCCGCCGGTGGCCTGGAAGATATCGGTCTCGAACTCGAGATTGTCGCATTTGGGGCAGTTCCATTTTTCGTGCTGCATGGTTTTGGTTTTCCTTGTGATAGATGGCTCAAAAGCGAGCGACGCAGCGGCTGGTGGTAACAGCCGCGCTACCTGCGCAAGTTCCACCCGTTCAAATTCCGGGCTTCCTTTAGCTCATTGCGGGACACATGAAGATCTGCGCTCAGGTGACTGCCCAATTCGGAGATGTCGATGGCGCTACCAAGCGCAAAAGACAGAGCCTTATGAAGAGAGAAACGGTGCCGCAACACACAGATGTGGAGGGATAGACCCGGCGTCTCAACGTCGTTTTCGAATTCGCTCTGCACTTGGGCAGACCGCGGTCCGGGCATCGGCGGACAGCTAGAAGTTGGACCTTCGCATATAGGGCGCATCCGATGACTGGCTTGATCCGAAGTCTTCACCGCAGTAGCGGCACTTGATCGCTTCGGCTTTGACCAGTTCGGCGCAGTAGGGACAGTACTGCATTGCGCCGCTCTGAACCATTCTTTGCTCAAGCACCGGCTGATTTTTGGAGACAGCGATCGCCAAGACAAAGCTCACCGGGCCCAGCAGCAGCCCAAGGACAGACCACACACACCCGCTTCGCCCCTTGTTGGTAGCGACGACAGCGCCGACAAGACCAAACACAAGCCAGATCGCTGCGAATGAGGCACCGTTAGTTAGCAACTCTGTTTGCCCGAGCAGGTCGGATAGATCGATTGGTGGTAGTTCCATTGTTGTTTCCTCTCTTCCTGGAAAACTGTTCTCAGGTCATTACGGCTTGGACACAGCCACCCTATAACCTGCCTTCTCATACAACGTCTTCCCTGTGCTCTCTATCTCCTTCAGAAAAGAAGAGCCTTGTTTCTTGAGATATTCGTATTCGCCCTTGGTATAGAAGATGAGGTCGATGGGAACACGCCTGTTGACTGTTCGGAGGCGCTCCCTCACCATGAGCCTGCTCTGCGTTCTTTCCCCATAGGTCTGTGAGATATCCTCAGAGTCCAGAATGACCAACAGATCGATATCGCTTTCCGATTCTTCCGTCTCCAAAGCATGGGAGCCAAATAGCACGATCCGGAAGGGATGGATGGTGCTGAGTAGTGAGACGATTTCGTGTATGGTGCTGCTCTGGGCTTCCATATTCTTGCCGTCAAACCGTTGCCAAGGATCTGCAGGCTTCATGTCAAATCAGCATATAACGTTTGACCCATCTCTCATAATCAGATCGTTTCAAGAGCCCCTTCAGTACAGCACTGGACGCCAGTTGCCCCCGGTTTGGTTACAGAAAGGTCGACAAGTATACTGAATCCGCCTTCCTATCTACCAACTTGCCTGAGGAACCACAATGACACTAAATGATAAAATCGCAATCGTCACCGGGGGCGCGGTCGGGATTGGCGGCGCGATTGCGCGGCGGCTGGCCGCGGACGGGGCGAAGGTGTTGATCACCGACTTTGTGCCGGAGAAAGCCGCTGAAAATGTGGCCCGTATCGAGGAGAGCGGCGGCACGGCCTCCGCCTACGAGGTCGACATTTCGCAACCGGAACAGATTCGGCCGATGATTGAACACGCGGTTGCGCTTTGGGGCGGGCTTCACATTTTGGTGAACAACGCCTGGGGAACCTTAGAGCCGGACGGCACAGCAATCACCCTGACTGAGACTGCCTTCGACCGGGCGCTCAGCGCTTCGCAGAAGGCGGTCTTTCTGAGCGCGAAGCACGGTGTACCGCACATCGAGGCCAGCGGCGGCGGCAGTATCGTCAACATCTCTTCAGTGCATGGGCAACTGGTTGCGCCGTCAAGCCTCGCTTACGAGATGACCAAGGCGGCGATCATCGCCATGAGCCGCCAGATGGCGCTTGATTTCGGGCCGATCGGCGTGCGCGTCAACTGTATCTGCCCCGGCCATATCGTGACCGAGCGCCAGGGCGAACGCTGGGAGATCAATCCTTCTCTGCTGCGTTTCTTTGACCAACACTATCCTCTGCGTCACACTGGCGTGCCTGACGACATCGCCAATGCGGTGCGCTTCCTCTGCTCCGACGAAGCCGGATTCATCACCGGCCACACGCTGGTCGTTGACGGCGGCATGACGATCCAACTGCAGGAAAATCTGGTCCTCGATACAGCCAGGTACTTCCGGGATAATCCTGAGATCGACCTGGACACCTAGTAGCCGATGCCCCGCAGATAGGTGACCATTCCCGCGCTGCGTTTGGCCTCGCTCAGAGGATCATCGCGGCCGGGGATCGGCTGGCCGGGGCAGGCTGTCACCCAGCGATCGTAGCCGATTTCATCCAGAACGACCCGAATGCCCGGAAAATCGACGTTCTCGTGTTCGCCGACCTGGCACCATTGGGGATCGTAGAATCCGTCTGCGCGGCGGGTGGTGGTGGCCCAGTCCTGCAGATGCACGTAGTTCAGCTGGGCGCTGAAATCCCGCAGCGATGCGACGGCGTCATAGCCCCATAACTGTGCGTGGGAGACGTCGATGCACAGCTTGGCGGTGCGCAGATTGTCCATATACAGCTTCCAGTGGTCGATCGAATCAACCAGCAGATTGGTATGGATGTGATAGGTCAGCTCGAGGCCGAACTGGGCCGCGTATTCGGCCCATTCGTCGGCGCCTTCTGCGGCCGCCAAGACATCATCATCGGTGACGGGGCCGTTGTCCGGCTTGCCGCCATTCATGTACATGAAGCAGTCGCAGCCCATTTCGGCTGCGAACTCCATCCGCCGCCGGTTCAGCTCGACGTTTTCGCGATCGCGGCTATCCGGCGTTCCGTTGGCCGTCAGGACGATAAGGGGCATGCCGGCGTCGGCGCAGACACGCCGCAGCCGCGTGGGCGTTCCCATCCAGTTGAGGGGCAGCCGGCTCTCCCAGCCCTGCCATCCTGACTCGGTCAGCTTGTTGAGGGCCGGCTCCAGGTCCGGATTTTGCCAGCGCAACGTACTGTAGGCGAGCTTGTAGCTCATGTGGGTTCTCCTTTGCCCGGTGGGAAGTAGTTTTTATTCAGTGCGCGTCACGTCGTCCTGGGGTTGATAGCCAAGATGGCTGCGCGTCTCCTCGAGACTCCAGGCCATACCGGTGTTGTCGGACATGCCGTTGACCACAATGGCAGGCGCGGGCCACTGACTGGCGTCGGCGTTGATGGCGCGTTCAAAAAGGTGCGCAAAATCCCGGTTCGAAAGCCACATCAGGCGGAACCAGCGCTCCGCCCGCCGGTATCCTTCCGGGTCGGGGTGGGATTCGGCCGCGCCGCTCTCCGCGCGAGGCTCGCCGGTGGCATTGAGCGTTTCGGGAAGGTTGGCGCCCGGCTGACACCAGCCGATACGGACGCTCACAAAGGTCGTGGAGTCATTTGACTGCGCCCCCAGCGCCTGGCAGATGCGTTCGCCCACCATTTTAGTTGTTGAATAGGCGGTAGCGTCGAGGGGCGGGTCAGTCTCTGCCCAGAAGGTGCCGACGCCGAGGGGTCGGTCGGGGGTCAGCGTGCCTGGACCCACGGTCGCGGCGAGCGGATTGTCCTTGTAGCGGCCCATCACGTGATTAGAGGTGGCGAAGACAAAGCGCTCGACGGAAGGGCTGTCCGCTGCGGCAAGCGCTACATTGAGGGTAATGTCGATGGAGATGGCAGCTTCGTCCCAGCTGGCGTCCGGGTAGGGGTTGAATGCGGCGAAGTGAACGACTGATTGCACGCGCTGCAGGGCCTCGCGCCAGCGGCTGTCGCGAGGATCGGTCAGGTCACATTCGAGCAGTTCGATTGCCGGGGTCGTGCCTGTCGTATTCTGCGCGGCGGCAGCCTGCAATGTCTGCAACTGTTGAGACGACGGTGCGCGCAGGTCCAGCCCAATCAGCAGCGGGCAAGAGCTGGTGCGGGCCAGGTGGAGCAGCAGCTTTGTACCCAGGTTGCCGAGCCCGCCGGTTACGGCAACGGAACGAAAGGAAGACATAAGGTAATTATCTCCTGCCGTCGGACTGCGCCATCAGCAACTGATGTATTGAATCGAAGTAACTACTCAGCCGCAACTGATTCGCAACCCTGAACGAGGGGAGCAAAGGTGTTCTTTCTCCCCACATTGTTGTATTTTGGGCGGTCGGGCCTTCGGCCCTCCCTTGTGCAGGGGCTGCGCCCCCGCAACGCCCCCCTACAAAACCATCTCTCACCGACCTTGTGTCCTCATTCCAGCCGTGCGGCTCCAGCAACCTGGCTGCCGCCAACCGAATACGCAATCAGATTGCCTGAATGGCGGCAGCGATAAAGGGCTGGTCAAAACAGTCACTTTATATGGCTTAGTAGTTACGAATCGAATCAAAAGGCGGGCCGGTCAACACAAGGTCCACCGACCCGCCTGTCTGAACAAGAAAGATACGCGGTTCGCCGCTCGTTTCCAGTGCGGTTACTGGCCGCGAGTGATTGCGAACTGATGGCTAGGCGCCGTTCTTCTCCCAGATTGCTTCCAGCAGCCGCGCCGGCGACATTGGCAGTTCAGTCGGACGCACGCCGATGGCATCGTAGATGGCGTTGGCGATGGCTCCGGCTGGTGGGACGATCGGCACTTCGCCGACGCCGCGCACGCCGAACGGATGGTCCGGGTTGGTAGCCTCTACCAAGACGGTCTCGATCATGGGCAGATCGAGCGCGGTGGGCATACGATAGTCGAGCAGGCTGGCATTGAGCAGATGGCCCTCGTCGTCGTAGATGTACTCTTCATTCAGGGCCCAGCCGATTCCTTGCACGACGCCGCCCTGGACCTGGCCTTCCACATAACTGGGATGGATCGCTTTGCCGACATCCTGCACGGCGGTATAGCGTAGGATCGTGACTTTGCCGGTCTCCGGATCGACCTCAACGTCGACAACATGGGTGCCGAAGCAGGGGCCGGCGCCGCCCGTATTCATGGTAACGCTGGCGGTGAGCGCTTCGTAACCGCTGGACAACTGTTGTGCCGCTTCCTTGAAGCCGATGCTGTGGCCGTTGCCCCGGAACTGGCCGTTCTGCCAGGAGATGTCAGATGCGTCCATTTCCCAGTAATCGGCCAGTTGTGCGCTCATCTTCTTGCGCAGTTCCAGCCCCAGTTGATGGGTGGTGACGCCGATCTTGTGGGTGACGCTGCTGCCGCCGGTGCCGCCGGTGTAGCCGATCGAGTCGGTATCTACGACCTGCGGGTTGATGTCTTCGGCTGCGACGCCGATTGTCTCGGCCAGCATCATCGCGGCGGAGGCGCGGGTGCCGCCGATATCGGCGGAGCCTTCCATCAGGTTCACAGTGCCGTCGGCATTCACGATCGCGGTGACGCTTGAAGGGCCGGCGCCATTGAACCAGAAACCGGACGCCACGCCCCGGCCCCGATTCGTGCCTTCGTTCGGGGTGGCGGTATGGGGATGATCGATGGCGGCTTCAACGGTCTCTTTGTAACCGATGCGCTTGTATTCGGGCCCGTCGGGGCGGCGGTCTCCTTCCTGGGCGGCGTTGATGTGGCGGAACTCCAGCGGATCGATGCCAAGGATCTCGGCCAATTCGTCGATAACCGTTTCCGAAGCGAACGCGGCATTGGTGCCGCCGGGCGCGCGGTAGGCGCCGCTCTGGGGACGGTTCACGACAACGTCATAGCCATCGATGCGCAGGTTATCCAGCTTGTAGGGGGACAGAATCACGCCGGCGCCGGCGCCAACGGGTGAGCCTGGATAGGCGCCCGCCTCATACATCAGGTCGGCTTCAACTGCGGTGATGCGGCCGTCCTTGGTAGCGCCCATCTTCACTTTGATGTAGCTGCCCGAGGTGGGGCCGGTCGCCTGCAGTACCTCGGTACGCGTCAGCGCCATTTTGACCGGGCGATGCGCGCTCTTGCGAGAGAGTAAAGCCGAGGGCAGATCGGTGTAAGGGGTGAACTTACCGCCGAAACCGCCTCCGATCTCGGCCGGGGTTACTTTCACCTGCGAAACAGGTACCTGCAGAAGCGCGGAGACCGAGTCCCGGATCTGAAACGGACCTTGGGTGCTGGTCCAGATGTGAATCTGACCGTCGGGGCGCCATTGCACGGTCGACGCCTGCGGCTCCAGGTATCCCTGGTGGACCATGGCGGTGGTGAACTCGCGCTCGACAATTGCGTCGGCCGCGGCGTAACCGGCTTCGAGGTCGCCGCGTTCGTGGCGGAAATGTTGTGCGACGTTGGTCGGCTTATCGCCGACTTCGCCCAAAGCGACGGTACGCAGCTCCGACAGGAGGATGGGCGCGTCGTCTGCCATGGCTTCGCGCACATCCAGCACCGGTTTGAGGACTTCATATTCTACATCGATCAGACCGACCGCTTCCTCGGCGATGTGGATGCTTGTGGCGGCAACTGCGGCGATTGCGTGGCCATGGTAGAGGACCTTGTCATGGGCGAGCATATTGGCGCTGAGATACCTCAGATTGACCGCGTCTTCACCCATCTCCTGAATTTTGTCCGCGGCCTCAGCCAGGTCGGACGAAGTAACAATGGCAGTGACGCCGGGCAGTGCCTCGGCTTTGCTGGTATCGATACTCAGGATACGTGCGTGGGCATGGGGGCTGCGCAGGTACTTGCCGTACAACATCCCCGGCACATTCTGGTCGGCGGCATAGCGGGCCGCGCCGACAACCTTATCCACACCGTCGTGCCGAATGGGCCGGGTCCCCACCACCTGGTAGTTTCCGGACATAACCGAATTGCCGTTCTCAGCCATAAAAGTCTCCTTAAGAGTTGGTTACGAGTGTAAAGTCGCTTGCAGATCCCTGCAAATTTAACTTTTGCGAGCAGATCGATTGTCCACCGTCATGGATTTGGGAGGTCTTGTTATCGACCTTGCAGACAATCGGTATGGGGTCCTGCCGACCGAATTGTGGCCACGCGGGACCTTTTAACTGATTATATCAGCCTCTTTCTGTTGGATTGCAATTGATTAAGAGGATACGATAACTGGCGCATGAATCGGATTGTACCGATCTTCGTTCACTCCGTCAAACAATCCTCAAGTTGGGGACGTCCCCGGAGTGCGGATTTGGCTGTGAAGAGTATGTGTTCAAGAGTCTTTTTGGCGCAATCGGGCCAGTTCGGCTTCAAGTGCTTGCGCACGCTCTTCTGCGACGCGCTGGGCGGTCACAGCTGCCTGATAGCCAGGTATGACATACCCTGCGTATGTATCGTCCAGAGCCAACTCCGCCAATTCCGGTTGCCGCCACAAATCCTGATGTCGGAACTGAAATCCCGGAAGCAGTTCTGAGTGGACCACCTGCTCGTTATCGGCGTGAATTTCCTCGTAAAGTGCCGCTGTCGGGGCAAGACGGTAGAAGCGCATATGGTCGCCGTTGGGATCGAGAATATAGTACTCTTTCACCCCGGCCAGTGCATAGTCGCGTTTTTTCTCTTCGGTATCTCGTTCAGCTTCGGCCTGTGTGGAATCGGACAGCGCCTCCACAACCATGTCGCAGACCCCGGCGAAATGACGTTGGTCAATGCGCCCCCATGACACCGGGTTGCTATTCAGGATCACGCCGATGTCCGGTTTCCGCACCGCTCCCCGCTGGCCGGACGGTTCTTCGGGGTCCGCAATGGTCAGGACAAAGCCGGTCTCCAGATTGATGAGATCTGCAATTTTGTTCGTTTCCAAGTAGCGGCGCAGAAGGTCGAGAAACCAATTGTAAAGGTTGAGTTGAGGCCTATTGGGCAATGGCTTTGCCTCCAACCTGCCGTTGTTCCATTCATAGCTGACGTCGATGTCCGGGTAGGGGTTCTCATACCACTTGGCCCAATACTCCTCCAGGGTGACGTAACGGCCGTCATCCGGCGCAAACTCATTTTTGCTGAGATGCTCCCGGCGCCCATTTTTTTGGCGCGGCGAGGAACGACGACCATTGTCTTGGCCGATATTCGTCTGTTCCCGATGGCTGTCTCGCATCACCTCATTGGATTCCATACTGTCTCCTCCGGCCCTACGCGCAGCAGGTGGGCTGTGCCGATTCTAACACGAGTCCGGCGGCGTAGGGTAACGGGAGGTCTGCCGCCAATCCAAGATGATGTCGTCGTTGGAGAGGCCGGACTCGACGTGCGCTGAGCGGACCCGATGAACTTGCAGGACAGATCGACAGCCTGAACGGACGGCGCGCCATCAACGGTTAATGATGGTGGGCATAGTGGTGCGCAAGGATATCTTTGCCGAAGTCGTTGGCCGGATCCCGCCAAACCGAGTGGATGTGATTGGCGTCGTTTTGCGTGTTGTCGTATTCACATACGAAGCGCGAACCTTGAATGCGGTAGTAGTGCCCCTGTCTCTTCTCCAGGCCGCCTGCCCAGGCGAAGTGGATTCCGTCGAGGCCGGACTCGCCGAGGTGGTGCCACTCGATCTCAGCCAGTTCGTCCGGCATTCGATGGATGTACTCGCCGATAAGTGCCAGCAGGAGCTCCTGCTGATCGCCGTTCATACGGCTGCGGCAGATGCCGCGGGGCGTTTCGGAGTAGCGCAAGGCTTGAACGTGCTCATCGTCCAAGCCATGGGCATCTTTCCAGACGTTCAGGCCGGGGTGGTTGGCAGGCACATGGAATGTACCTTCAACGATTTCGGGGAGATTGTAGAGTACATTGTCCGGCGGCGCGGCGGGAGAGATGGTTGCGGTTGTGAGGGCCTCCTCATCAAAAGAGCGGACCAGTTCCCGGGCCAGATCTTCGACGCCTGCCAGGGGGCGGAGCGCGGCCGCGGGGCTGAGAGACGCATCGGCCGGGTTTGAACCGAAGAACATTGGCGTAGGTGAGATGATTTTCCCATCGGCAATCGTGAAATTGAGCGAGATATGATGGCCTTCAAAACGCCATCCCCACAGGCCCTTTTCGTCGGGGCTGCCGAAAACGGTCAGGAAATAGAGCTGTGGATCTCTGCCCGGATGCGTACGCTCCCAATCTTCCAACATATCGAGAGCGCTCTCTATTCCCATCACGGTCGAGGCGGTAACAAAACCGGTGCGACTGAGACCGGCATTTACCAATTGAAGGGCTTTTTGCCGTTGCGGAAAGGCCATTTCGGACAGAGAGAGCCCCTTGCGCAGGATGGGCGTGTAATGCCAGTTTGTGCGCTCTTCCTTATCGGCAAAGGGAACTACCGCTCTGTGTTTCTGGTCTATGGACAGAGAGGCGAGAAATGCAGCCGCGGCTTCACCCATACGCCGGACGACAGTTTGCGCGCCAGCGCCGGTCAAGGTATCGATTGTGTTTGTCATGCGCGCATCCTTTGTGCGAAAATCTGCGAATCTTCCTGTTCAAGCGAGCGGATGCCGGCCGTCATGTGCGGGGCTTCCGCTCTGGTTGGCGCAGAAATTCCACGCCTTTTCGGTGTCGGGGGCTGGAGTCGGCGGGCAGCCATGTCCAGCGGTTTTTTATCTGGCGGCGACCAGATGCCGGGTGCGCCCAATCGTACCTCAAATGTGCGGATTGCTCAACAAGCGGGAACTGCAGCTGACGGGGGCTCGGGGCCAGGGGAGAGGAACAGTGCGGCGGTGGCGAGGCTTGATTTTGGAGGGGGGCGTTGCGGGGGCGCAGCCCCTGCACAAGGGAGGGCCGAAGGCCCGACCGCCCAGAGGCAGATTAAGGCTGTGATTGCTCTCGAAATGGGCGCCGAGAGGAAGTGCGACGTTTTGCCAAAAACAGTGCTTCCGCGAAAGGACCATGTTGGGTATAATACCCCCGCCCTGCTTGATTTCCGTCTTTCGCTTAGAAGGGATATCCGGCAATCGAACCTAGGGTTCAGTGGGCCAACGGACAAGTCATGGAAGAATCCCTAACAGCGGTGCTCCCTTTGCCGGAAGACTATGGTAGCCGGCGGCGGAGCACGATAGAAAGAAGAGTCCAACAGATCGTTGAGCTGGTGGAGGGGAAGAACAACCTCCTGGTTCTGATGCACAATGATCCGGACCCAGACGCAATCGCCAGTGCGCGCGCACTGGAGGAGTTGTTGCGCATCCACGCTCCAGCCACGGACGTCACACTGGGACACGGCGGCATCATCGGCCGGGCCGAGAACCGTACGATGGCCGATGAGATCGTGCCCCACAAGGTCCGCATTTCGCAGCGGGCGGCGGCGGCGGAGATGAGCGTATATGACGGTGTGATGCTGGTCGATACGCAGCCTGTGGCCGCCAATCATCTGCTGTGGAGCACCGACTACCCCGGTGAAGAGGTGCTGGCCGCGATCGATCATCATCCGCCGCGGCGCAGCCAGCTTCGGGCCAAAGTCCACGACGTGCGTCCGGATGTGGGCGCCTCCTCCACGCTATTGTGCGAATATCTGGCGGTGGCGGAAGTGCCGATCGACACGCGACTGGCGACGGCCCTCTTCTACGGGATCAAGTCGGACACGATGGGCCTGAGCAGGCAAACGTCGGCCCTGGATATCTGGGCGTACTCGACCTTGCGTCATCTAGTCGAGACTGACCTGCTGAACCGTATTGAACATGTGCAGGTTCCGCGCACATATTTTCGCAGCATAAGCGATGCTCTAGCCAATACGACAATCTACACGGTCTCCATGCCCAGCGCGGTCGATGAGGAGGATGAAGAGGAGGCGGAGGAGATCCTGGAAGAGGATGAGACGGACGGTTACAAGTCGGACCTTGAGCGATTCGATCTTGATATCATCGCGCTCTCGCGCATGCTTGCGCCCGGCAGTCCCGGTCCGCCGACAGGCCTGCAGGATGGGGGCGAGGATGCGGACGGGGGAGACGAAGAGTCGGAAGAAGAGACTGAGAGGGCGGGCGATATTGCCGTCAGCCTGCTTTTTGATATGCCGCGGCCCGATATGGCGGCAGAGGTGGCGGATCTTTTGATGCGCATGGACAATGTCGCATGGGTTGTCTGCCTGGGGATTTTCCAGGACCAGGGCGTGATGTCGGTCCGCGCGTCAGATTCGAACGCTAAGGCCGGCCGTTTGGTGCGCATCATCGCCGGCAGGAACGGCTCCGCGGGCGGTCATAATACGATGGCCGGCGGGCGTATCCATCTACCCGATAAAACGCCAGCAGAACGGATCGCCGAGTTGCATGCGCTGGTGCCCCGCTTTCTCAAAGAGTTGGGCGCCGGCAACGATATGGGCGTCGCTCTTCTGGAGGCCGAATAGAGTAAAGTTACGCACCTGCTCGGAAGGGGTGCGAAGGAGTTGCTTGATGCCGATCAGCGCCCCATCGCTGGGAGACGAGGAAGACAGCCGCGATCCCCGCTTTCAGGATGACGACCTGTACGAGTCAGAAAGTTTGGAATTCCCGGGACTGACAGCCGACCAGGCCGAAGCCGTGCTCAAAAGGCTGGGCGCCGGTGTGGTCGAGAAGCTGGCGCTGGTTGAGGGTATCGGCTGGCAGGCGCGCATCGAGCCGGTCCAGGGCGGCGTAACGATCCATTTCCGCGCGCATGACGAGTTGATCGATGACCTCCTGCGTCGATGCGAGCAGCAGGCAGAACGAGAAGCGTGATTGACCAGTGCGCAACCGGTTGGCTGTCTGAACGCAAGGCCTCTTGCCGCGCCGGCAGTAACATTGCATTCATCAAATACTGGGGCGTTGTCGACGGCACAACCTCAGCGGCTAGCGGCCAGCAGTTGGTGGTCAGCGACGATTTGAACATCCCGCTCAACAATTCAATCAGCATGACCCTGGCCGACGCGCATACAACCACGACGGTCGCCTGGGATAACAGCGCCGATTTGCCAACGGACAGGATTTCGATTGACGGAGTGCAGCTCCAGGGTGCGTCGGCAGAACGAATTGGCGCCCACCTCGACCGGTTGCGCGCCTTGGCCGGTGTTTCGGACAGAGCCCACGTAGTCAGCAACAATAATTTTCCGATGGCTTCCGGCATCGCCAGCTCGGCCAGTGGATTCGCCGCGCTCACCGTCGCCGCGGCTGCCGCGTTGGGTCTCCAACTGGACGCCGCGCGACTCTCTGCCGTGGCCCGGCAAGGGAGTGGCTCGGCCAGCCGCAGTTTGTTTGGCGGCTTTGTGGAATGGGAGCGGGGTTGGGGAGAAGGGGAGTCATTTACCTGTCCTGACGCTACAGTTCTCGATTCTCGTAGTGTGGCCCACCAGATGTACGATGAAGGCCATTGGGCGCTGCGAGATATCATCGCCATTGTCAGCGCCGGCGCCAAGAAGGTCAGCAGCAGCAGCGGGCACCGGTTGGCGGCGACAAGCCCATTCAACGCCGCACGCACGGAGTGTGTCAGCGAGTGGCTGGCAACTGTGCGCCGGGCCGTAGCGGAGCGCGACCTGTCGCTGCTCGGGCCCATCCTGGAAGCGGACGCGCTGGCTATGCACGGGGTGATGATGACGAGCGCACCGACCCTACTCTACTGGCAGCCGGGCACGCTGGAGGTGCTGCATGCGGTGCGGACATGGCGCGAGGAGGAGGGTGTGCCGGTCTATTTTACGATCGACGCGGGGCCGAATGTGCATCTGATCTGCGAGGCGGACACGGCGGCTGAGGTCGAGCGGCGTTTGCGTGGGCTGGCCGCGGTGGGCAGGGTGTTGACGAGTGGTCCCGGGACTGGTCCACAGTTGCTGGATGGGCATTTGTTCTGATAGAATGCGCTTGCGTGCAGTCGGTGGGCACAACCTCTACAGGTATTCCCCAATTCGACGGTGAATTGAACTGGATTTCCCGCCGAGAACCCATTGAAAGGAATAAGAGCTATGCCCAAACTCCCGGGCGGCCCGCTTGCGCGAAGGCCGCTTCATTTCATTTGGATTGCCGACTGCTCCGGCTCAATGGGCTACGGCGGCAAGATCCAGTCGCTAAATAACGCCATCCGCGAAGCGCTGCCCCACATGCAGGATACCGCGTCCGAGAATCCCAATGCTGAAGTGATGGTACGCGCCATGAAATTCTCCAGTGGAGCCAGTTGGCACGTGGCCAGCCCGGTTCCGGTCGAGCAGTTCCGCTGGGATGACTTGGAGGCCAGTGGCGTGACCGACATGGGCAAGGCCCTGCAACTAGTCGCCGAGCAGCTTGATACGGAAAAGATGCCCGCGCGAGCTCTGCCCCCAGTTCTCGTTCTCATTTCCGACGGTCACCCCACAGACGACGTCAGCGCCGGCCTGCGCGATCTGTTGGCTCAGCCTTGGGGTACGAAAGCCGTGCGCATCGCCATCGCCATCGGAGACGATGCAGAAAAGAGCGTCCTGCAGCGCTTCATCGGCCACCCGGAATTGGAGCCGCTGCAAGCCAATAATGCTGAAAGCCTGGTCACATTCATTAAGTGGGTATCGACAGCCGTTTTGAAGTCGGCTTCCTCGCCTGCCAGCCAGGCAGTGAACACAGATCAGTCCATCAACGTACCATTGCCGCCCGTTCCGGACCCGGACGTCCAGGTCCACGATGTTTGGTAGTGATGGACGAGGATACAACAACAAGGATTCCACACTGCCGACTTCCCAGGAAAGTTGTGACAGTACACAAGTCTGCTATACGACCAGTGCCTGTGGATGGCAAATCGTGGGCGCGTCAGTGCCTGGCGCCATCCATGAACGTAGTGGCGCGCCCAATCAGGACGCGCTGAGCTGGTGGTCAGCTGAGGGGGAAAAGCCGCTCGCTGTACTCTGCGTAGCCGACGGCCACGGCGGCAGCGAGTACACGCGTAGTCATATAGGTTCCCGCCGCGCAGTGAAAGAAGCGCAGATGCTGCTAGTTAGCGAGGTGATGCCCCGAATTCTAGACGGTGACGGTCTGTACGATCTGGCTCAGTTCAAACGACAACTCAGCGAACAGATGCCAAAGCTTCTTGTGAGCCGGTGGCGGGCGTCGGTCATTGAGCACGCCACCGACAATCCAATCACAGAGGACGAGACTTCGCATCCCAACGATGATGAAGCAGCGAAGCCCAAAGCTACAAAGCCGAATTCTCCCGTCGAGCAGCGTTATGGCGCCACACTACTGGCGGCTCTACTTACTCCTGAATTGCATCTCTATATTCAGTTGGGTGATGGCGATGTCTTGACAGTCACTGCAGACGGGGAAGTAGTACGCCCCCCTTTCTCCATAGACAGCCACTTGCTTGCCAATCACACCACTTCTCTGTGTTCGAAAGAGGCTTGGCGTTTCGTGCGCATCCATTTTCAGCCAATAGTTGATAGACCCCCTGTCTTCATTATGCTGGCGACCGACGGTTATGCCAACTCCTTCGCCGACGACGCCGACTTTGAACAGGTCGCCAGAGATCTTTACACTGCAATCCAACAGGACGGCCTCGCCGCTGTCGCTAGTCTTATGCCGGACTGGTTGGAGGCCACTTCCAAGGGGGGTAGCGGTGACGACATTTCCGTTGTCATGGCCGCAAACCTGAGCCGGTCCGATTAACCATTCCAAGCCAACCCATAGCCTTCTTCCTCTGAATCCGGTATCGAAAAATGAATCAGTTGCTGAACTCCGGCGAAAAAGTAAAGATGCTGCCAACTGAACTCACCTATGAGGTCGAGGCGTTTCTCGGGGGCGGCGGACAAGGGGAGGTTTATCGTGCCCGATTGGCAGGAGGCAGTGGCACAGGCGCGCGGGTGGCACTGAAGTGGTTTTTTCCCCACTATCTGCGTCGAGATCCGGACCTACGCGCCCGGCTGGAGCGTGCGGTGGAAATAGGGCCGCCCAGCGACCGCTTTCTCTGGCCGCAGGAATTGGTACAGACGGTAGATCGACCAGGATTTGGCTATGTGATGCCACTACGGGAGGACCGTTTCATCGGCATTACCGATCTGGTGACGCGCCGCGCGGAGCCAACTTTTCGCGCGCTAGTGACGGCTGGTTTCGAGTTGGCGCATAACTACCGGCAGCTCCACGCCAAAGGCTTCTGCTATCGTGACATTTCCTTCGGCAACGTCTTTTTCGACCCCGAAAATGGGGAAGTGCGAATCTGTGACAACGACAATGTGAGCGTGGACGACGGCAAGGGAGGAGTCATCGGTGGCACGGCCCGCTTCATGGCCCCAGAGATCGTGCGCGGCGAGGCCGGGCCCAGCACTGAGACAGATCTTTTCTCTCTGGCGGTTCTGCTCTTCTATATGCTTGTCAACCACCATCCACTTGAGGGAGCGAGAGAAGCACAGATTCGCTGCTTCGATTTACCGGCCATGACCCGCCTATACGGAACCGAGCCACTCTTTATCTTTGATCCCGACGACAACGGCAATCAGCCTGTGCCCGGCAATGATAGCAACGCGTTGGCCCTGTGGCCGCTTTATCCCCGTTTTGTGCAGGATCTTTTCCTTCTCACATTTACCCGAGGGCTACATGACCCCGATGAACGAGCGCGCGAAAGCCAGTGGAGCAGCGAACTGATCCGACTGCGCGACTCCATTTTCTATTGCCAGAGTTGTGGGGCCCATAACTTTTACGATCCCGAGTCGCTTGGCAACTCCAACGGCAACGCCAAGGGCTGCTGGGCCTGTTCGTCGCCACACCGTTTACCGCCGCGAATGCGTATCGATAGAGATGTAGTGATGCTCAACCACGACTCTCTACTCTACCCTCATCACCTTGACGAACAGCGCCGGTATGAGATCGACAGACAGGTAGCTGAAGTCACACAACACCCTCAGAACCCGCAGATATGGGGGCTGCGCAATCTCTCAGGACAAAAATGGACAAGCCAAAACGCCGACGGAGAGGTCAGTGAAATAGAGCCGGGAAAGACCGTCACCCTCTCGTCCGGCCTGCGGATTCAATTCGGCAATCGCGAAGGTGAAGTACGCCTGTAGCGATGCATCAGCACCCTCGAATCGTTTTACGCAATTTGCTCGCAGACTACGGCCTAGCTCTTCTCGATGAACCCGCGCGTGTAGATGCTTTTTTGGCGGACCATTGCGGTCCGTATCTTTGTGAACGCTTTCTTTTGGTCCATGCGCTGCGGGTGAGCAATTCTATTGCTAACTGGTCTGTCGGGAATTGGCTCGGTTCGTGCTCACAACGTTTGCAGCAGCGGTATTGCCTTTCCGCGGAGGCCGCGGCATGGGCGGTCGAGAGTTGGTCCTTGGCCTTGGGAATCTCCTTTACAGGTGCAAATACGAACCCCTATGCCGGTCCTGCAAGGCTGTCAAAAGTTCCTCACCGCACTTTTTGTCGATTGTTAGAAGATTGGGGTCCGGATCTACTAGATGATCCCAAACGCGTGGATGCACTTCTAGCCGACTTGTGCGGCCCCTTTACCAGAGAACGGTTCTTGCTGTTCCACGCGTTGCGAGAGCGTATTCCTACTCAACTCATTTTGGCCCACGCGTTGCGGCAGCATATTCCTGCCCAAATGGTATTGGTCCACGCGCCACGGGAGCGCGCTCTCGCGGCACATTTGATCCACCCGTACGGGAACGCAATCCACGCCAACTGGCTTTCCCAGCACTTGCAGAACCGGTATGGGTTTTCGGCCGAAGCCGCGCGATGGGCAGTTGAAGGCTGTTCCCTTGCCGTGAATATCGCTACGCCGGTGAAGAATCTGGCAACAGCAAGCAAACCTCTTACGTTTGTGGATGAGATCATGCTGCGGATTCGGGGGCATGACCCGCGGCCCAAAGCCTGGGTCTTAACAGAGGTATTGGCTCGCCAGAAGGCCAGAGAGCATGACGAAGCGGTCGCCGCGGCTCGGTTGAAAGCGGAGGAACGAGTAGAGGCCGAAAAGGCTATTCGTCAGAAAGCAAAGGGACAAGATGAAGCGGTCGCCGTGGCTCGGTCGAAGGCAGAAGAACGAGAAGCAGCTGTAGAGGTCGTTCGTCAGAAAGCTGAAGAGCAAAAGGATGCGGTAGCTTTGGCTCGTCAGAAAGCAAAGGAACTTGAAGCAGCTGATGAGGTCGTGCGTCAGAAAGCCAGAGAGAAGGATGCGGCGGTAGCCGTGGCTCGGCTGAAGACAGAGGAACGAGAAGCAGTTGAAAAAGCCGTTCGTCGGAAAGCCAAGAAAAGGATAGCCGATAAAACGGTGTCCATAGAGAGAGCCAAAGAGACGATTGCAGCACAAGAGACGGCCTTGACGAAGGCCAAAGCGTGGGTGGCGACAGACGCAACGGACCATCAAGGGGCAAAAGAATGGGGTGCAGCGGAAGAGGCGGTTCTGCAAAAGGCTGAAGAGTGGGTCGAGACGAAAATGGCGGAGCACCAGAAGATAGCAGCATGGATCGGAGCCAAAGCGATGGAGCGCCAGAAGACAGAGGAGTTGGCCGAGGCCGAAGCCGCTGTCTTGCGGAAGACTGACGAGTGGGTCGAGACAATGATGGCGGAACAAAAGAAAGCAGTAGAGTGGGTCGCGACCGAAGCTGTGGTATTGCAGAAAATTAGGGAGTGGGTCGCGGCCAAAGAGGCGGCTCGTCAGAAGATGTTTGAATGGGCCGTTGCCGAAAAAGCGGCTCGCGTGAAGGATGAAGAGCGGTCCGCTGCCGAAAAGGCCGCTCGCTTAAAGGTCGAAGAGCAGGACACAGCCGAGAAAGTTTTTCGCCTAAAGGCCGAAGAGCAATCCGCGGCCGAAAAAGCAGCTCGCCTGATAGCTTTGGAAGAAATTACTTTACAGTTATTAAAAGAGACACCCATGACCTCGCGCGAGGTGGCTGCTTTCTTGGACCGTGAGCACGAACAGGCTATCTCATGGCTTAGACGACTACAATCAACGGGCAAGGTTGAATCCATATGGTTGAAACGATCGCCGCAGCATCCTTGTTACCAAACCAAGGACCATTCGAGTGCTTTTGCTGGTGCAGGAGAGATTTTGTGATAGGTTTGGTAGAACGGAACACATAGTCAGGACGAAAGAGGCCTATAACGATGCACCCACTCCCGAGGCGCATCTTACGTCAACTGCTCGAAGACTTTGGCCAGACACTGCTAACGGACCCCACGCGTTTAGATGCTCTTTTAGCCGACCTGTGGGGACCGTATCGTTGTGAACGCTTTCTTCTGTTTCACGCGGCCAAACTGTTGTCCAAATCGCGAGATAGCACAGGCTACGGACATCAGATTCCCCAGATTTTACAGAAAAATTACGGCTTTTCTTCTGAGGCGGCGCAATGGGCGACTGAGAGTTGGTTCGCGGCCTTAGATCTCGGTCTACCTCAACCGAATAACTCCCGCATTGGCAGTCATACAGGACTATCCAACGCCCCACAACTCGCTTTGCGTCGGTTGCTGACAGACTACGGGCCCACTCTCCTCGAAGATCCTGCGCGTTTGCATGCCCTTCTGGCCGATCTCAGCGGGTCGTCCTCTAGAGAACGATTCCTGTTGATCCACGCGTTGCGGGAGCATATACCCGCCGAACTATTGGTCCAACACTCGTATGACACTGATCATATGCAACGGCTTTCCCAACGCTTTCAGAGGAGATTTGGCCTCTCGACTGAGGCCGCTCGGTGGGCGATCGAGAGTTGGTCATTGTCTCTTAGAATCGCCCGATCCGGGCATGACCCTTCATTGAAGGAGGATCGGGAAACAGCGAAAGCGATCGCCCGACAGTTGGCAGGGGAGAGGGACGCCGCAAGAGAGAGTGCCCGACAGAAGGCAATTGAAAGGATTGCTGCGGAAACTGTTACTCACCAGAAAGCAGGAGAACTGGCCGAAGCAAAGGAGACAGTTCGACATAGTGCTCAAGCTGAATCATCTGTTCGACAGAAGGTTCAGGCGGAAAAAACTGCTCATCAGAAAGGTGAGGAAGCCAAGAGGGTCATGTTGCAGATTCTGGAATATGATCCGTTAACTCCAAGTGAAGTGGCAAAGATTTTTGCAATTGGTGAGGAGCAGGCTATCAAATGGTTAAGTCAGTTGCAGAAATTGGGAAAGATTGAGGAAACTTGGCTGAAGAGACCTGGTCACTACCCTACCGGCTTTCAAATCAAGAAGTCGTCGAACTTTTCTGCTGCCGCGACAGTTGAGAACAAGAGAGCGGCGGGGGCGGCGGCTCGTGCAATAGCAAAAGAATGGAGGTCAGCGGAAGCAAGTGCTCAGCAGTTAGCTAAAGAACGCGCCAATATAGAAGTTACTGCCCAACAGTTAGCCAAGGAACGTGCCACAGCAGAAAATGATGCCAAACGGTTAGCTAAAGAACATGCCGCAGCAGTAGCTACTGCCCAGCGGGTAGATAAGGAACGCGCCGCAGCAGAAAACGCTGCCCAGCAGTTAGCCGAGAAACTTGCCGTGGCGAAAACTACGGTTCAGCAGCTGGCGAAAAATCAGGCTGAAGCAGAAAGAGCGGCTCGCCAGAAATCAGAGGAATGGTCCTTAGCAGCAGCGGCAGCTCGTAAGATGGTCAGGAAACGAACAGAAGAGGAAGCGTTGGCTCGACAGACAGAAAAGAGATCATTTGAGATAATACTGCAGAATCTGAATCAGAATTCGATGACCTCTCGAGAAGTGGCCACGGTCTTGAAGACAGAACAAGACCAGGCCATCGTAATGCTCAAGCAGCTACTTGCAGATAGCCAGATCGAGATTTCCTGGTCAGAGCGGTCACCATACGCCCCCTGCTACCAGCTAGTGAAACATTCCAGTACGCCAAGCGTCCCCAAAGACCAATCCGCTTCACGCCAAAGTGGATGTTTGTGGCTTCTGACGTTACCAGGGCTGCTAGGGTTGCTTGCGCTGCTGGGATAGTCTGTCCAGATATCCCTGAAGCGAAAGTCTTGTCAAACGATGCATCCTCACCCGCGGCGCACGTTGCGTCGACTGCTTGTACAATACGGACCGGACTTGCTCGACAACCCCGCGCGCGTAGACGCCCTCCTGGCCGACTTCTGCGGAGAGTACCGCGCGGAACGATTTGTTCTGGTCTGCGCATTGCGGGACCGCGTTTCTGTTGCCAATTGGTCTCCTGAGTACTGGCTCAAATCTTGCTCCCAGCGATTGCAGAGCCGGTATTGCTTGTCGGCGGAGGCCGCGCAGTGGGCGACTGAGAGCTGTTCATCTGCCTTAAGAATCGACCCGCCAGAATCGCATGTCTCTCGCCACAGAAGGGATAGCTCTAATGGCCTCCATTCGGAGCTTTCCGATTCTCCCAGGCGCACACTTGGCAGATTGCTTACAGACTATGGTTTGGACCTACTGAATGATCCCGCTCGAATGAATGCGCTCCTGGCTGACCTCCGCGGTGAGTTTGATAGAGAACGCTTCCTCCTAATCTACGCCTTAAGGGAGGGCTTCCCCGCCGAGATGCTGTCACAGACGCGGGGGACTGCCGCCAATAGGCTGCGTCTCATCCAACGTTTGCAGAGACGCTACTGTTTTTCTGACAAGGCCGCACAGTGGGCTGTCGAAAGTTGGTCTACAGCCCTGAATCACTCTGCCCCCGCCACTGCGTCAGAGCCGACAGAAGAGAGAAAATCAGAGCAGCGATATGTCTTAGGGCGACTGTCGCTGCGCCAAATCATGTGGTTGGGACTATTACTGATAGGGGTAATGGTACTTGCCTTTACATGGCAGAGCGTTGTCGAGTACTCCGAATGGGGAGTCGCATGGCTACTGAGTATTCCAGGATTGGTCGAAGAGAAACTTGTCCAATTCGTCGAGGATATCGCGGAACCAGCGATAACTTGGCTTCAGGGGATCCCAGGTCTTATCGCACTAGGGGCAATTTCAGGGCTCGTAGTAATTAGATCACTGGGACCAAAGAGAGCATGGGGAGGAATTGCCTGGCTGATAAGAATTTTATGGATAGCCCTAAAGTGGGTCTCGGGCCAACTGTCATTTCGCCAGAAAATATGGTTAGTACTCGGCTTGATAGGATTAATGGTACTAGGCTATACGTGGCAGAGCGCTATCGCGTATGCTGAATGGGGAATCGCATGGATACAGAGTGTCCCAGGGCTAGTTGGGGAGAAACTTTCACCATTCGTTGATCATGTCGCGATGCCAGTGACAAGATGGCTTGTAGGGATACCAGGCCTGATAGCGCTAGGGGCCATAGTCGGGCTGTTAACAATTAGATCGTTGGGATTGAGAAAGGTGTGGAGAGGTTTTACTTGGCTGATTGGCATGACATGGTTGGGATTGGGAAAAGTATGGAAGGGAATTTTTTGGCTGACTAGAATGACATGGTTGGGACTAGGAAAGGTGTGGAGAGGCTTTACTTGGCTGATTGGAATAACATGGTTGGGACTAGAAAAAGTATGGAAGGGAATTTTTTGGCTGACTAGAATGACATGGTTGGGACTAGAAAAAGTATGGAAGGGAATTTTTTGGCTGACTAGAATGACATGGTTGGGATTGGGAAAGGTGTTGGGCCGACTCTCCCTTCGCCTAAAGATGTGGCTGGGACTAGGCCTGATAGGGATAGCGGTACTCGCCCTTTCGTGGCAGACCGCTATAGTGTATACCGAATGGGGCATCACATGGTTACTAGGTATTCCGATTTGGACCGAAGAGAAGCTTTCCCAATTCGTTGATCATGTCGCCAAACCAGTGGTAACTTGGCTTGTGGGGATACCAGGGCTGATAGCGCTAGGGACATTAGTAAGTCTGCTGGCAGTTAAGTCGTTGGGACTAGAAAGAGTATGGAAGGGAATAGCTTGGCTGACAAGAGTGACATGGCTGGGATTGGGCACGGCGTTCGGCCAACTGTTACTTCGTGGGAACATGTGGTTGGGACTGGGATTCATAGGTATATTGGTGCTAGCTCTTGCCTGGCAGAACTCTATAGTGTATGCCGAATGGGGAATCACGTGGTTACTAGGTATTCCGGAATGGACTGAAGAGAAACTCTCCCAATTCGTTAATGATTTCGCGCAGCCAGTGATAACTTGGCTTGTGGGAGACCGAGACCAATAGCGCTAGGGTCGATAGGGGGTCTGTTAGGTATTTAATCGTTAGGGTTGGAAAAGCTGTTGGCCCGGTTGTAGCGTATCGCGCCGGACGGCGTCCAAAGGAGGGCACCGAATGTGAACGGATAGCCTGCCGCGAAAGGGGAGTTGGCTGCCGCGTTCGCGAACCAAGTCGCTGTGGTCGGCGAGGTCGGCACTGAAATTGATGGACTCAAGGGGCAGACCTCGGCTCCTCTGCAGGGCTTGACAAGCAGCAACCCGATATAGAGTGTTGACAAGTGGGGCGACGCCAGACTTGCTCTCTGGTTATACAACTGCTGCGGATTCAGATCCCCGGTTCGAGTGCCTCTGCCAGTCCAACTGGGAGCGAGATCGGACTGGCAATACCTTTTGCAGGGCAGATCGTGAATGCATTGGGAAACTCAGCCGATGAAAGCTTTCTGCGCATCGTTGATTCTTCCGCTCTGTACCTTTGCAAAGAGTTCCAAACTGGCAAGAGAGAAGAAGACAGTGGCGTGTGTCAATATTAAATGCTCTCTTGGTCGCAAGGCGCACCCACTCTTGTGGTAGAAGACTCCTGGGCGTCGCGGTCGGCAGACACTGACATGGACCTGGGGTCCGTAATCGCGTTTCCCCTCGGCGCAGTCTCTACGCCATCTTCATCTCGGCTATTTCCCGATGCATGCCGGCGGCATTGGTCAATAGAGGCATCAATGTTGCCCCGCCTACGAAAACCCAACCCAGACTTAGCTTGATGGGACCGCGCCCAGCAAGGCGCTTGCGGCGTAAGCGGAGGAGATAATGCCGACTGCCACTGCACCCTGCGGGAGCCGGGTATTTGCCAAGACCGGAATCCCCACAATGACCGGCCCTTGCACAGAAGGTTCGATTGCCGCGATAAGAAGGCCGATGAGCATAAAGAACACAGTGGGAACACTGCCCACGGCGATGATGACACCGACGGCCAGTGCGTCCCCGGTTAGGAGCAGAACGAGCCAGGGAAATGCGATCAGGTCGAACTGATCACCGATGGCGGATAGAGTGCCCGCCCCCCAAAGTAGTCGGAAGTCGCGCGTCTTGAGCAGTTCCCATAGTGAGTAGCCCCTGGCCGCTCCATCCGTATCTTTTCGCCCGGTATCCAACCTGATCTCCTACGTTCCGAATTTGAAAGTCGTGATATTCCGTTGGGAAGCCTATCTTCCCAAACCTCTCATGAGCGTGCGCGAGGCAAGGAGTGCAGCATCATTCCGTGCTACTGAGCCGCTGTCCACGGCATACCATGCGCCCCATATCAGCAGGTCTATCGTTTGAACGATCCAAGCCGTGGGTATGTCCGGGGCAAACACATCGCGCGCCTTCAGATCTTGAATGTACCTGTTCAATCTTTCAAGCTGATGCTCGTAGGCTTTGGCAACCTCCGTGAATTCCATCAAGTCTGGATACGACACCAGGTAGGAATACCAATCTCCGAGGGGCGCCAGAAGTTCAAACATCATTTGCAGGCTCTCTTCCGGTCCCATGTCCGTCTGCAAGATTGAGTCGAGCGCTTTATCGATCTCTCGCAGAGCATCCAAGGCGATTCCCCTCAGAAGGTCTTGCCGTTTAGGAAAGTAACGTTGCAACGTGGCGCGCCCAACTCCAATCTGTTCAGCGATGTCGCTTAAAGTAGCGCCTTGGTTCGTTGCCAGGACTCGACTAGAGGCTATAATCAGCTCTTGTCTTTTTGAATCATACTTGGACATAATGAGGCAATTTTTGCTCAATTGGTTACACATATATGTATATGTACGCTAGATTCCAATCTATACAGGAAAGCTTGAAAATTTTGCTTTGAGCAAGTGATTCTGGCTGTCAGAGCAGATTGGAGCAACGGGAGAGCCTTCCCCAACGGGCGCGAATCGGCGAAATCGTGTACAATGTGCGAATCTTGTCGGGCATGGCTTGCCGCGGCTCTGCTCGTCAGTCACTGTGGTCAGCGGCGCTCTCCTGGCCGGAACTGCTGCATATACAGATCCCCGGCTCGAAAGCCATTGCCAGTCCAACAGGGAACGAGACCGAACTGGCAACCCTCTATGCGGACAAGATCTTGATTCTATTGGGAACGACAACCGATGGAAGCCGCTTGCGCATTGGTGCGCCGGTTTCGGTTGGATCAGTTCCACCGTAGTACAGCGTTAGCCTATCAGCGGGCACAGTGAATCCCCCCTACGGATGAACGCTGTGAAAGGCACAGTAAGTCAAATGTCAGAAAGTCAGCATGCTAACCGTTCAGGCGGCCTTACAGCCGTAGATGATTTCACGGGCGCCGCTGAAGGCAGCCTACAGGCAGTCGTACGCGATGATCAGGGCCTGATCCTGACAGACAAGCCGGAGGAGTCGGCTGTTCTGGTCGGTGTGAGCGTCGCCGGTAAGCCCGGCATCCTCTCGATGGAGGACTCTCTCACCGAACTGGCGCAGCTGGCCGAGACCGCGGGGCTGGAGGTGCAGGGAGAACTGACGCAGCGGCTCCAGCGTCCCCACCCGGCCACTTTCATCGGCGCTGGTAAATTGGGCGAGCTGAAAACGCTGGTTCTGGAGCTGGGCGCCAATGTCGTAATCTTTGATGAGGAGCTTTCGCCGCGCCAGCAACGCGAAATCGAGCAGGTCCTGGGTGAGGAGGTCAAGGTAATCGACCGTACTGCCCTGATCCTGGACATTTTCGCCCGCCATGCCAAGACCCGAGAAGGGGCGGTGCAGGTGGAGCTGGCGCAATATGAATACCGGCTGCCGCGGCTGACCCGAGCCTGGACACATCTGGCGCGGCAAGCCGGTGGACGCGCAGGCGGCGCCAGCGGCGGGGTAGGCGTGCGCGGCCCCGGGGAAACCCAATTGGAGGTGGACCGGCGGGAGATCGGCCGCCGTATCTCCCATCTTAAGCGCGAGCTGGAAGAGGTTCGCCACCACCGCGAACGCTACCGGCAGCGCCGGCAGAAGTCAACGACGCCGATCATCGTCGTGGTCGGTTACACGAACGCGGGCAAGAGCACCCTGCTCAACGCGGTCAGCGGCGCCGGTGTGCTGGCCCAGGACCAGTTGTTTGCCACGCTCGACCCGACCACGCGCCGCGTCGAGCTGCCCAGCGCGCGCACTGCATTGTTCACCGATACGGTCGGATTCATCCAGAAGCTGCCGACCGCGCTGGTGGCCGCATTCCGGGCGACGCTGGAAGAGATTACCGAGGCCGACTTGCTGCTGCATGTGGTGGATATCTCGCACAACAACGCCGATGAGCAGGTAACCGCGGTGGAAGAGATGTTGGAAGAGCTGGGCGCCGGCGATAAACCGCTTGTGACGGCGTTAAACAAGATCGACCTGCTCAACCCCGAGGGTCAGGGAGGATCTGGCCTTACGGCGCAGCAACGACACGCGCTGCAGGACTACCCGTCCCCCGTACTGATCAGCGCCCACACAGGTGAAGGCATTCCCGAACTGCTGGCTGAAGTTGATGGCAAGCTGCAGGAAAGGATGACGCGGCTGCGGCTGCTGCTCCCTTACAGCAAGGGCGACCTGGTCTCTCTGATTTATGAGCATGGTCGCGTGGAACGGGAAGAATTCACTGAGGATGGGACACTGATCGAAGGCAGGTTGCCCGCCCATCTGGCCGGCCGTGTGCAGGCCTGGAGCGTGGAGGGGCCGGATAGCCGGTAGGCAGAACGACCATAATAGGCCGGAAAGTACGCTGAACTTCAGTGGACTTCCGGCAGTTATCGACTTGCATAACAGCAGAGGGCCGCAGAAGAAATGACAAAACCGACCGTTGTAGTGACCCGCCAATTGCCTGAGGCGGCGATCGCGCCAATCCTTGAAAAATGTAACACCCGCTACTGGGACAGTGAAGAGCCGATAGATCGCAACACGCTGCTGGAATGGGTGGAGGGCGCGGACGGGCTCTATTGCCTGCTGACCGAAACGATCGACGATGAACTGCTGGACGCGGCCGGACCGGGGCTGCGGGTTGTGGCCACGATGTCGGTCGGCTACGATCACGTGGACGCGTCTGCGCTAGGCCGACGGGGCATTCTCTTGGGAAATACGCCGGGCGTGTTGACGGCAACGACGGCGGAGTTAGCGCTGGCGCTGCTGCTGGCGACCGCGCGGCGTCTTCCGGAAGGTACGCAGGCTGTGCAGGACGGGACGTGGCCCAGCTGGCGGCCGATGTGGATGACAGGACGCGATATCCACGGCAGCACGGTCGGGCTGGTCGGCCTGGGACGGATTGGCGCCGCGTTTGCGCGCATGCTCGGCGGTTTTGACTGCCGCATTCTCTACACCGGGCCCAGAGAAAAGCCTGAGGCGGCGCGGGAGGTGGGCGCGACATTTGTGGCGATGGACACGCTGTTGCAAGAAAGCGATTTTGTGGCGGTTCATTGCCCTCTCAACGACCAGACCCGCTCGCTCTTCAACGTCGAGGCCTTTCGCAAGATGAAACCGACCGCAGTCTTGATTAACACCAGCCGCGGCGGCGTCGTTGATCAGGAAGCGCTCTACGAGGCGCTGGTGCAGGGAGAGATTGCAGCCGCCGGGTTGGACGTCACTGATCCGGAGCCTCTGCCGGCGGATCACCCACTGGTCTCGCTGGATAACTGTGTGATTCTGCCCCACATTGGCAGCGCCACCGTCGCCACGCGCACGAAGATGGCGGTGATGACGACCGAGAATCTGCTTGCAGGTGTCGAGGGCCGACCGCTGCCGAATTCGGTCGATCTGTCGTAGGAGCAGGGTTGGGCGGCAGTCAGGGCAGAGGTAAGAGTGTTACAAAATTTGCCAAAATAGTATACAGTTACTGAAACGACCAGTAACGGTTTCGCAACCGAATGGAAAGGGATGTTCCGGCAATGAGTAAGCAGACGCTAACCATAACCGATAACCGCACCGGCAATACGATTGAACTGCCGATCGAACATGACACCATCCCGGCCATCGGCCTGCGCCAACTGAAGGTGCAGGCCGATGATTTTGGCATGATGGCCTACGACCCGGGCTATACGAACACGGCGTCCTGCAAGAGTCGAATCACGTATGTCGACGGCGACAAGGGCATTCTTCGATACCGAGGGTATCCGATTGAGCAGTTGGCGGAAAAGAGTACTTTTCTGGAGGTGGCGCACCTGTTACTCTTCGGCGAACTGCCGACGGCAAGCAAGTTGACCGACTGGAACGCGCGCATAATGGCGCACACGCAGATCGACAAAGACCTGAAAGGTGTGCTCAAGACGTTCCGTGGGGACGCGCACCCGATGGGCATTCTGATCAGCGCAGTCGCAGCAATGTCCACTCTCTACCCGGAGGCCAAGCAGGTTCATGACAGCGAGATTCGCTTGCAGCAGGTCGTGCGTGTTCTCGGCCAGCTGCCGACGGCGGTCGCCTTCGCTTACCAGAACCTGCTCGGCCGGCCGCATACAGACCCCGACGGCGCCCTGGGCTATAGCGAGAATTTTCTCCATATGATGGGTCTCACTGGTGACGGCGAAGTCGATCCCGTTCTGGCGAGAGCGATGGACGTGCTGTTCATTCTACACGCCGATCATGAGCAGAACTGTTCCACCTCGGCGCTGCGCAACATCGCTTCAAGCGACGCCGATCCGTACTGCGCACTTGCCGGTGCGGTCGCGGCCCTGTACGGCCCTCTGCATGGAGGCGCCAATGAAGCGGTCCTGCGGATGCTTGCTGAAATCGGCGATACGAAGAAGATCCCGGCCTTTCTGGAGAGAGTGAAAAACCGGGAAGTGCGTCTGATGGGGTTCGGCCACCGGGTCTATAAGAACTACGATCCCCGTGCCCAGATCGTCAAGAAGATCGCCTATGAAGTTTTCGACGTGACCGGGAGCAACCCGTTGATCGATATTGCCGTGGCGTTGGAGCAGGCTGCCCTGGAGGACGACTATTTCGTCTCCCGCCGGCTATATCCGAATGTGGATTTTTACAGTGGCATCATTTACCAGGCGATGGGGTTCCCGGTCGAGATATTCCCGGTATTGTTTGCTTTGGGAAGGGCGCCGGGGTGGCTGGCCCAGTGGATGGAGCTTATGGACGACGCGGAGCAGCGCATCGCCCGTCCCCGGCAGATCTTTCTGGGTGAGGCCGAGCGTGCCTACCTGCCGATCGGCGAGCGCGGCTAGCTACAGCAGGCGAGTGTCGGAGCCACGAATCAGGGATCACGAGACATCGCCGTGGCCGCGCCAGAACTGTTCCACCTTCTCCTGCACCAGTGGATAGTTGTCGAGATCAGGGTCTTGGCGCAGAAGGTCCTGCGCGGCCTGCTGGGCCAGATGCAGGGTAGCGGTATCGCTTAGGTTCGCCATCATCAGATCGGGCAAGCCGCTCTGGCGCGTACCCAGAAAATCCCCGGGGCCGCGCAGTTCGAGATCTTTTTCCGCCAGTATGAAGCCGTCTGTCGTCTCCGCCAGAGCGTTGAGTCGTTGAGCCTGCGCGCCGCCTTTCACGCGGCTGATGAGCGCGCAGTAGCTCTCGTGCTCACCGCGGCCCACCCGGCCCCGGAATTGGTGCAACTGGGCCAGACCGAAGTGCTCTGCATCCTCAATCAGCATCAAGGTAGCGTTGGGAACGTCCACCCCCACTTCGACAACACTGGTGCTGACCAGAATGTCGAGATCGCCGCCGGCAAAGGAACGCATGACCTCATCCTTCTCGGCGCCTTTGAGACGGCCGTGGAGAAGCCCGACGCGCAGATCGGGGAAGATTTCTTCGTCCAGGCGGGTGTGCGCGTCCACGGCCGCGCCGACATCCAGCTTTTCACTTTCTTCGACGAGGGGATAAATGATGTAGGCTTGGCGGCCCTGTTGCACCTGTCTGCGCACGAAGCCGTAGAGGCGCTCCCGCTCAGTGGGCGGGAACCGCTTCGTCTTAATTGGCGTCCGCCCCGGCGGCAGCTCGTCGATGACGCTGACATCGAGGTCACCATATACTGTGAGCGCCAAACTGCGCGGGATTGGGGTGGCGCTCATCACCAGCAGATGGGGCACGGCTGTTTCTCCGCCCTTGTCGCGTGCGGCTGCCCGCTGTCCGACGCCAAAACGGTGCTGCTCGTCGACCACGACAAAGCCGAGGTTGGCGAAAGCCACGTTTTCCTGGATGAGCGCGGTGGTGCCGACCACAATTTGAACGCTGCCGTCTGCCAGGCCGGTCAGGGCCGCCTCCCGCTCCTGCCCGGTTATGCGTCCGGTGAGGAGGGTGACAGTGGGTCTTGTGCCGTCGGCGAGTTCAACACCTTCAAGCAGGTTGCGCAGACCGCGGAAATGCTGTTCCGCCAGAATCTGCGTCGGCGCCAGCAAGGCGGACTGATAGCCGTTGGCGGCGGCGACCAACATGGCTGCGGCGGCGACGACGGTTTTGCCGCTGCCGACATCACCTTGTATGAGGCGGCTCATCGGCACCTGCCGGCCCATGTCTTGCCGAATTTCGTCCAGTGTCCGCAGCTGCGCGGCGGTGAGGGCAAAGGGTAGGGTCGCCTGATAGTTTGCCAACTGTTCGTCGTCAACGGTCATCGCCGCGGCGTTGAGATGCTGAATCTCCTGCCTACGGCGCTGGACGCCCAACTGAAGAAAGAAGAAATCATCAAAGATAATGCGTTTGCGCGCGTTGTCAAGCCGTTCCGACGTCTCTGGAGAGTGAATTTGCCGCAGCGCGTCGGTCAGAGGAATCAGACCGTAATGGCGGCGGAGCGCCTCCGGCAGGGGATCGTGAAGGGAGGTCAACCCCAGTTTGAGGGCTTCCTGAACCTGCCTGCTGACATCGTTGCTGCGCAGGCCCGACGTCAAGCCATAGACGGGGAGGATCGGGCCGCCTTTGACAACGCTGGGACCGATCTCTTCGAAGATCGGGTTTTCCAATGTTTTGTGCCCCATATACATGCCGACAGCGCCGCTGAGACGATAGGTCTTTCCGATCCGCAGGCGATTTCTCATCCACGATTGGTTCCACCAGGTGGCACGGACCGTGCCGCTGCCGTCACTGAAGATCGCCTGCAGGATCTCCTTCTTATAGGCAAATTTGCGTTCACTGAAATCCCGCAGATTGGCGACGATCGAAAGGCTCTCTCCCTCCTCCACATCGACAATAGGGCGCACACGGCTGAAGTCATCGTAACGATGAGGCAGATGCCAGATGAGTTCGCCAACGGTTTCGATTCCCAGACGTGAATACTGTTCTGCCCTTTTTACCCCAATCCCTTTCAAATCGGTTGTCGGTCGGTCTAGAACATTGGGCGGATCGGGCGCGTCTGTTTCGGCCTCGCCGCTCGGTGGTGAAACCTGATAGGCCGAGCCGGCATCGACCTGGCCTTCGGCCACTACTGTTTTCGGTTGGCGAGCCGCGGCCGGGCCGAACCGGTCTACGTTCTCCAGGGCCGGATCAGGCGGCGGCGGTTCGTCCAAGAGGCCGAGCAGTGAGTTCAGCAGCCGCTCCCGTTCATCGCTCTCGGCATCGGCATAGCGGGTCAGGCGTTCGAGGATTTCCTGCAGCAGGCCGGGCTGGACGGAATCGGCCCTGGCGTCGGCCGCCCAGCGCTCGCAAAAGGCAGCCACTCCGCCAGCGAAGGCTCTCTCGCGCCAGCGGGTCTGGATTTCCAGATTCAGAAGATTGCGCAACCGTGTCAGGGCTTTCTCAGCCATTGTCAGTAAAGCCCCTCGTATACGATGACCCCCATTACACTGGGCCCGAGATGGGCGGCCAGGCTGGGCGGATAGCGCCATACTTTGGCCGAAATGTTCGGCAGCCCTTCCTCTAAACGTTCCAGCAGCTGTTCCTGCGTCTGCTCATAGCGGTGCTGAACCAATCCGATTCGTTCATTCTGGGCGAATTCGGCGATATAGTCGTACAGCTTTTCGGCGACATCTTCACGGGTCTGCACTTTTTCCAACGGGATCAGCTGGCCGTCTTCCATGGTTACCATGGCTTTGATCCCCAGCATCGTGCCGAGCACACTTTGCGCTGCGCCGAGGCGGGCGCTGCGTTCCAGGTAGTACAGAGTTTCGGCGAAGAAGGTCACATAGATGTGGGGGATTGCGCCGTTGACGATACGTGCGACTTCATACAGGTCGGCCCCTCCTTCGGCAGCCTCGGCGGCCAGCTCTGCCAGCATTCCGAGGCCGATCGCCGTTGTCTGGCTGTCCATAACCCGGATGCGATAGCGCCCCATCATCATATCGGCGGCCTTGCGCGACTGACTCCACATAGGGCTGAGGGAGCTGCTCATATGGATGGCCACGATCTCCTCGGCATCCTGGCCGAGCCGTTGATAGACATCCATAAGGCGACTGATGTCGGGGGCCTCCACTTCCGGCAGCAGAATTCGCCCGCCGGACTGGTTTTCCCGGATCAGTTGAAAGAGCCGGTCGGCGCTGAAACCGTCGGCATCCTCAAAGCGCTCCCGCCCAATCTTCAGCACCTGGGGGATCACTTCAATCGAATATTTTTCTATAATTTCAGCCGGAATGCTGGCGTCACTATCAGTAACAATACGAACCTTGCTCACAGCAAATGCTCCAACTTTTGACAACCGAACAGCCGTATGCTAATCTCAGACAATTCAGTGATAAGTGATCATTGGTTGGGCGTCAGTGGTGTTTCACTGACCTTGAGCCAACGACGAACCGGAGGGAATAGATCATGGCGAAATGCCAGAAGTGCGGTAAGGGTCCTCAGTTTGGAAACAATCGTCCCTGGTCCAGAAAGGCCACACGGCATAAGTGGAAGATCAACATTCAGAAGGTCAAAATGCTTGAGAATGACAGGTTGGTTTCCCGTCGCCTGTGCACCTCCTGCATCCGCACGCTTGCGAAGGCCTGATTTTCCCTGCTGCAACATTTTTGACAAATCATCAGAAGCGTTGGGCCATTGCGCCCGGCGCTTTTTTTGTGCCGTAAACCGCGCCGCTTTGGAAAACGCCGTCCTATGCATCCATCGTGTTGCGTAGCTGCCCGCAACCGGCATCGATTTCGATGCCCCGGCGGATACGTACCGTTGCCGAGATGCCGCCCTTTTGCAATATATCAGCGAACCGTTGGGTGTCTCTATCGCTGGTCGGCTGAAATTGGCTGTCGGGAATCGGATTAAGGGGAATAAGATTGACATGGCACAGCATCCCCTTCAGCTTGTCCGACAGATCTTCGGCCAGGGCGGGGCTGTCATTTATGCCCCGCATCAGGGCGTACTCAAAGGTCACGCGGCGATTGGTCTTGGCAATATAGCGACGTACTGACTTCAGCAGGTCATCGACCGGATAGCGCCGACTGGGAGGAACCAGCTTGCTGCGCAAGGCGTTGTTGGGCGCGTGCAGGCTGACGGCCAGATTCACCTGAAGCCCCTCGTCTGCCATGCGGTCGATCATCGGAATCAGGCCAACCGTACTGAGGGTGATGTGGCGTGCGCCGAGCCCGAAGCCGTCGGCGGCGGTCAAGCGGCGGATGGCCGTCCACACATTCTTATAGTTGTGCATTGGCTCGCCCATCCCCATCAACACGATGTTGGTCACCGTGGTCGGCCGCTTCACCCGCATTTTTGGCCCCTCGCCACTATCATTCAAATAACGGGCAAAGAACAGGACCTGGGCCACAATCTCGCCGGCGGTCAGATTTCGTCGCAGCCCGCCTAGCGCGGTTGCGCAAAATGAACAGCCCATGGCGCAACCGGCCTGACTGCTGATACAGAGCGTGCGCCGCTTGTCATACAGCATGAGGACAGCTTCGACCGTCTCCCCATCCGGCATCTGAAACAGCACCTTCTGGGTGTCTCCGGCCTTGGAGACGCGCTGGGTGATAGGCGTCAGCGGCGTGAGCGTTGCCGTTGCAGCCAAGCCCTCGCGCATTGCCTGCGGCAGATTCGTCATCTCTTCAAAGGAGCAGGCGTATTTCTTGTAGATCCACTCCTCAATCTGGCGAATGCGGTAGGTGGGTACGCTCTTAGGCCGCACATTTGCGCCGGTATGGCGAGACGGCAGCGAATTGACGACGTCGGCAATCTCTTGCAGAGAGCAGTCCAATAGCGAACGGCTGTTTGGGGAAACTGTGGGCGGCGTAAGTGGAATGGTCTTCATCTTTACAATTGTAGCGCAGCTATTCAGTTGCCGTCAAAAAGTGGCCCGATCGCGCCCTATCACGCTGATGTCGGCTCTCGCCCTCGCGGTGGCGACCAGTGACTAGCTGAGCCGACGCGCAGGCAGCGTTCAACTGTCGGCCTGGCGAAAGGCGTCGAGAAGCTCGGGCAGTCCGGGCAGAATCAGGTCCGGCCTGGGCGTGATTGTACGAAATTCCTCTTCAGTCGTGATACCGGTCAACACTGCGGCGGTGGGCATACCCAACTCGATGGCGCCGGCGATGTCGGTTTCGTAGCGGTCTCCGACCATCAGCGTGGAGGCCGCGGTAGTGCCCAATTTGTGCATAGCCTGTTGGAACATGCCGGCGTTTGGTTTGCCGATCACGGTCGGCGTGACGCCAGTAGCTGCCTCCAGCAGGGCCAGCAGCGCGCCGGTGCCGGGGATCTGGCCCCGTTCGCTGGGAAAGGAAGTATCGCTGTTGGTGCCAACGAAGCGGGCGCCGGCGCGCACGGCCAGGGTGGCATCAGCCAAGCGTTCGTAGCGCACACTGAAATCGATGCCGGAAACGACCACGTCGGCCGCTTGCGCATCTTCGACAAGGGTAATACCTTCCCGTTCCAGTGCCCAGCGCAGGCCGTCCTGGCCGATCATGAAGGCGCGTACGCCGTCCGGATACTGCTCCGCCAGCCAACTGGCGGTCGCCAGTGCGCTGCTGAGAATGTGCTCCTCGTCGGCGCCGATACCCATACGGGCGATTTTCTCGACGAACTGAACCGGCGTGCGCGACGAATTGTTAGTTACGAACAGCCAATTTCGATCGGTCGCCTGCAGATAGTCCAGCAGTTCTTGAACGCCGGGCAGGGGCTCCTCTCCCACATAAACAACGCCGTCCATATCCAGCAGAACGGCGCGTACCTCTTTCAGATCTGCTTTTTGTACCATGAGTGAACTCTACGATCCTTTCATCTGTTCGTCAGCGGCGTTCTCTGACGCGCGCGGGGCGGCCGCAGACAACGCCGCTCAAGTGGTGCTCAACGGGTACTCAGTTTGCGCTGCTCCGCAGATCCTGCAAATTAAGTTGCAGGGATCGTCGACCCTGCCATTCGTTGACTTCAAGATGAAAAACGATATCGATCAGACCGCCCACTTGCAGGTCGGCAGCCCGGTTACCCAGGCCGAAGCCGATTGCGTCGAGAACCGGGGAATGGTCGTGGCCGTCGATCACCATTTTCAGATGTTTGCCGCTGCCCACCTGGCGCATGCTGCGCACGCGACATTGACGGCACAGGAAGAGAGCAGGTTCGTTCTTTTGGCCGACCGGCTCCATGCGGGCAAGTTGCCCTTGCAACGCCCAGTCGATCTGATCGACCGTCAGCTCGCCGTCGATATACAGGGTCGGCCGCAGATCTTCCAGAGGGCCTAGTTCCTGCGCGGCGATCGCTGCCAGCGCTTCCCGCAGCTCGGGCAACTGCTCGGTGCGCACAGTAAAGCCAGCTGCTCTGCTGTGCCCGCCGTGACGCTCCAGCAGAGGGCTGACCTGATCCAGAGCGGCAATAATGTCGAATTCGGCGATGCTGCGGGCACTGCCGCGGCAGACCTCCTCTCCCTTCTCGAGAACGACAGCCGGGCGGTAGAACTGCTCGCTCAGTTTGCCCGCGGCCAGCCCCACGATCCCGGATTGAAATTCATCGCTGGCGACGATCAGAATTGGCGCGGCAGCTGGATCCAGGCCGGACAACTCCCTTGCAGCCACCGCATTGGCTTCGGTCGTCAGGGCCTGGCGCCGCTGGTTGAGACGTTCCAGATCGACGGCCATATCATAGGCGGTCCCATATTCGTCGGAGCGCAAAAGATCATAGGCCATCTTGGCGCTGGCCAGACGACCGGCGGCGTTGATGCGCGGCGCGATTCGGAAGCTGATAGCAGTGCTATCGATCCCGTCCAGGGAAACGGACGCCGTCTCCATAAGGGCGTACAGCCCCACCCGTTTGCCTCGGCGCAGTTCTGACAGCCCGCGCCGCACTAACGAGCGGTTCTCACCCTGCAAGGGCATCAGGTCGGCTACGGTGCCGATGGCAACCAGGTCGAGAAGTGACTGCTCCTCTGCGGCGGCTTCTTCGACTGAAAGCCGGCTCCAGGATTGTTGAGAGACGACCCGAAGGACAGCTTGGGCCAACCGGTAGGCAACGCCAACACCGGCCAGGTGTTGAAACTTTCCTTTGCGGGCATCGCGTCGCGGATTGACCACTGCCAGCGCCGGAGGCAGGTCGGCGCCGATTGTGTGATGGTCGGTAAGAACGACCTCCATACCCAACTCGGCGGCTTCGGCCACTTCCATGACACTGCGGATGCCGCAGTCAACCGTCACCAGCAATTTGGCCCCCTTGCTCGCGATCGACCGAAGAGCCTCCACATTGAGGCCGTAGCCCTCATCCACGCGGTTGGGGATATACGCGCCGACCAGGGCGCCGGCGCGTTGCAAGGCAGTCGTCATGAGGACGGTGGCAGTGACACCATCGGCGTCGAAGTCGCCGTAGACGCAGATGATTTCGCGCGCTTCGATGGCCCGCACTATGCGCGAGACAGCGGTGTGCATATCGGTCAGGCGGAAAGGATTTTCCTGGACGGCGTCTTCAGCTTGCAGGAACGACGCCAATGTTTGCCCGTCACGCAGACCGCGATTGAATAACACCTGCAGCAGTACCGGATGTTCATGGCTACTTTTCAGGAAGCTTTCCGGCGCAGGCGGATAGAAGTTCCAATGTTTATCAGTCGCTGACAAAGCGGATTCTCCAGCAGGAGGGGATTGAAACTACGCACAGAGCCCAATTATAGTCGAGAGCACGGAAGGGGCGCAAAAAATGGAAGATTTCCCGCCCTGATCCCTCTGGGCTACAATAGGACTTCAATCCGAACCCGAAATCCTTCAAAGTTTTGCCGATGTCCTCCACGCTTGAACGAATGCGCCGCCTGCAGGGTGTACGCAACCAGCGGGCAGCTTCTGAACCTACCGGAACGAGCACACCGGAACAGCCGGCAGAGGCGCCTGATTGGGAGGCTGAACCTGCTGCAATCGAAGCGCTGGAGACCGGCGAAATTGTCGAGAACAGCGCCGGTCTCTGTTATCTGGTTACGCGGCACTGCCTCCCATTCGGAAAAGAGCAAGGCCAGGGGCAGTCGGTGCGCGAGCAGTTTGCGGTCGGCAACCTGCTGGAACGCGATCCGTCGATTCTGGCTCCGCTTTACCCCGCTTACCAGCTGGAGCGTTGCCCCGATTTCCGCAGGTCGGCATTTTTGGACATCGAGAGCACCGGTCTGGGCGGCGGCGCCGGCATCTACGCCTTTATGGTCGGGGTTGGTACATTTGAGCCGCAGGACGGAAATGGGGACGGTACGGCGGACAGTCTGGCATTTGTTGTACGCCAGTTTTTCATGCGCCATCCGGGCGAAGAGCCGGCCCTGCTGACAGCGCTTGCCGAGCTTCTACACGGCTGCCACAGCCTGGTGACCTTCAATGGTCGATCCTTTGACGCGCCTCTCCTGCGCGGGCGATACCGCTATGCCGGCAGCTTTCTGCCCGCGAATGTCGGCAGGCCGCCAACGCTGGACGACGGTGCGCCGCACCTTGACCTCTTGCACCCGGCGCGCAGGTTGTGGCGCAAACGCCTGGGCAGTTGCGCTCTCAGCAATCTGGAGCGAAGGGTCCTCGGCTTTTCCCGCGCAGAGGACGACGTGCCCGGCAGCGTAATCCCGCAGCTGTACGCCGACTATTTGCGCGACGGTGACGGCCGTATGATGCAACGCGTTTTTTACCACAACAGGGAAGACATTGTCTCGATGGCCGCGCTGGCGGAAGTGATCTGCAGCGCATTTGCCGAACCGGTCACAGAGGGCCCAGAGCATCAGCAACCGCTCGATCTGCTCAGCATGGCGCGGCTGCAGATAGACCTGGAGTGCCCGGACCGCGCCGAAACGCTTTTCCGGGCAGCGTTGGACCAGCTCAGCAGCCGCGCGGACCTGGCTGAGTCGTTTGACGGTTTGGGCCGTCTGCTCAAACGACAGCGCCGTTGGGAAGAGGCGGCAGCAGTCTGGCAGCAGTGGCTGACGACGGTGCGGGATCCAGGGGGCGCCACAGACAGCCGTCCCTATGAGGAGCTGGCAAAGTTCTGCGAATGGCAGAAGGGGGACCTGGCGCAAGCAGCCATGTGGACCCAGTGGGCACTGCACGAGCAGGAACAGGCCCCGCCGCACAGTCGTTCGCCACAGACCCAGACAGAACTGCGCCATCGCCTGGCGCGTTTGGAGCGAAAGCTGAACGCCGGCGGTTGAACTGGGGGCGATGGATAAAGGGCGGTGTTTTGGGGCGAGCTTTGAAGGCCGCAATGAGGAAAGAACCTATGGCAAAACTCTGCTTGACGTGTTGAACCTGGTTCGTTCAGTCATCGTAGGGGGCACTCAGAGCAGGCCAAATTGCCGGGGTGGCGGGAGTTAGGGTACGGATCACTGCATGTGTCGAGGGCGTTGATGGAACGTATAGAGTCAAGCCGTCAGGGGTGAGGGAGGGGTAGTCCAGAGGTAGGTAGGAATGTGCCAGCATTTCAGACGAGTGCAGCTGGAACAGCGTATGATCCATTTCCAGATAGCAGGTGAATGGGCTGGAAAAGGCCGATTCCCCCCAAGCGTTGTTCTGAGAACGGTACCGGAACCGTCAGCTACTTGTGGATCCTGTGCTAGGCGCGCAGGCAAAGCTTCCGCGGCTCAGGTCGAATGTCGGTACCCCTAATGGGATTCCGTCGAATGGTTCGTCAACCGGAGCAACCTCAGATGTTTCGGTGACGACCGCTTGCGGTATCTTCCCGTCCAGTGTCGATCGGGTTGGCGCCGGGTCTGTTGGGACGGGCCTCAGACCGTTTCGCGGTCCACTGCGTTGATTCGACCGAAAGCCCTAGCCCTTCGGGAGGTGAACTACTTCCGATAGTCGGCCACTCTTCCTGGTCGGTAGCACCCATCTTCATTTCGCCTTCGAAATAGCCTCCCTCTTCGACGATGAATGACGCGGCATGGGACTGGCCCCGCATTTCACCTGAGGAACGCAAGTGCAACCGCTCCTCGATGAAAACATCGCCCGTGACTGATCCGGCGATCTCAATGTTGCGGGCGCGTACGGTCGCCGACAGAGTCGCATCTTTGGCGACGATCACCGTTCCGCGGCAGTCGATTTCACCTTCGAGCGTTCCTTCGATGCGCAGATCCTTCTCTGAACGGAAGGTGCCGGTGAAATAAGATTGAGGGCCCACAATCGTGTCGGTCGTCGCTGCATCCGCGGGCGGCGACTCCGGCCGTTGAGGGCGGGACTGCGACGGCTGTTGACCTCGGTTGGCGAACGGCGCATTTTCTCGGCGGTTCCCACTCATCTGTCTACTTCTCCTCTCATACGATTCATTCGTCTTGGGCGTAACGTCTTCCTGTGCCAGCAGGGATTCCCTGGAAACCGGCGTTGGAACCTCCACAGGTGGAGTTTCGGACGCGGTCGGCTCCTCCGGAATCGACTCCGGCAGAGTAGACGGAGGTGTTTCGCCCAATGTAGGCTCCGGCGGGGATGTTTCGTCCAATACAGGCTCCGGCTCACCCAGTACCGGTTCTGGCGTCGGCGGCTCGGTCAATTCAGGCTCCGGCTGTGATTCCATTTCAGTCCCCACACCAACTTCGTCTCCATTGCTGTCGTCAGATGCTTCTTCTTCGTCGCCTTCGCGGGAAGTCTCAGCATCATCCAGATCCTGGAGATTCCGATAAAGCCACTGTAAATCTTCTTCGTCCTGCTTCCTACCACGTTTGAAAAGCGGCATTTTTGCGTCTCCTTTCTCGCCAAGCTCCCCTAAGGCCTGGATTCAATTTCGATGTGCTTCGAGGAAAACAGGCAGCGAGATCCCAGTATCGCCCTATTATACAACGAAAAGGCAAATGCACACTTTCCGCTATACGCAGGCGGCAATATAGGGGGAACGACCACAGTTTGACGCGCAATCGCGCCGGACTTGCCTTTGACACACTCTCACCAACGAATCTATACTACATTTTACTCTCAAAGCCAATCATACCATTTTACCTGCTATGTCCATTTACGTTGATGCCGAGCAACTATACACCGTTCTGCGGCGGGTTTTTGACAAAGTCAAGGAGCGTCCCGGAGCGATTGAGACGTTCACGAGCAGCAATCTTGTCATCCGCCTGCGGCTGACCGATCCTGATGCAGAGGTGCTGTTGGATGGCCGCCAGCCTCCCCTGGAGATATTCTTTGGGGCGCGACCGGGCAAAGCGGACCTGGAACTGACAATGACAGCCGATCTCCTGCATGAAGTCTGGAGCGGCCAACGCAAACTGAAGGATGCCTTTTTCGGGGGCCAGATTCAGTCGAGCGGAAATATTTTTCTCGCAATGAAACTGACCGATCTGTTCCGCGAAGCAGAACGGGCTTACATGCTGATACAAAGAAACGGGAGTGCATCGGACGGCACACATTCTGAGGGAGAGGATCCGTCATCCTGAGGAGCAGTTGCCTGGCACGCCCGGCCTGTGAAGGGTGGCGGTCGAGGGGCGTCGGCGGCCATGGACCTGACGCCCCTTCTTTGACACTCGAATCGGGCACAGCTATAATTGAAACTAGGATAAATTGACCGCTGGCCACCAAATATCAACCACTGCAAATGAGCGTAACGGACGAAATTAAGGGTCGGATCGATGCCGTAGACTTTATTTCCCGTTATGTGCCCCTGCAGCGCGCCGGCCGCTCGTTCAAAGCCTGTTGCCCCTTCCATCAGGAACGTACGCCCAGCTTCGTCGTCTTTCCCGACACCGGCACGTGGCGGTGTTTCGGCGCATGCAGCACAGGCGGCGACATATTCTCTTTTCTGATGCAGAAGGAGAATATGGAGTTCCGGGAGGCTTTGCAGTTTCTGGCCCAGGAGACGGGTGTGCAGTTGCCCGAAGAGGCCGACAAGGACGATTCGCGGGAGCGAGATCTTCTATACGAATTGAACGAAAGAGCGGTGCTTTTTTTCAGGAATCAGCTTCACCGCAACAAGGAGGCCCAACCGGCGCGCGACTATCTGCAAAGACGCGGTATTGATGCCCAGGTCGCGGCACAGTTCCAACTTGGTTTTGGGCCGGACAGCTGGGATGCGCTGCGCGACCATCTGGTGGAGGCTGGGTATTCTCCCGACGCGTTACACCGGGCCGACCTGGTCAAGCATAACCTGGAACGCGACTCCTTTTACGATTCCTTTCGCAATCGCCTGATTGTTCCCATCCATGATCGCCAGGGCCGGGTGATCGGTTTTGGCGGACGGGTGTTGGATGACTCGGTTCCCAAATATCTGAATACGGCTGAAACCGCTCTTTTTCACAAGTCACACGTGGTCTATGGGTTGGACCGGGCCTACAGAGCCATCCGCCAGGCCGACAGCGTTGTTATTGTCGAAGGCTATATGGACGTGATCGCCGCCCATCAGTACGGCTTTGAGAATGTCGTGGCCTGCCTGGGCACAGCACTGACCGAAGAGCAGCTGCGCCAACTCCATCGCTTTACCGACAACTTCATTCTGGCATTGGACGCAGACACAGCCGGCCAACAGGCCACGCTGCGCGGTCTGAACCAGGCGCGGCAGGCCCTGAAACGCAAAGCAAAACCGGTGCTGGGTGCGACGGGGCGCATGCATGTGGAACACCGTCTGAGCGCCAACCTGCGCATCACCACTTTGCCGGAAGGCCGCGATCCGGATGACATTATCCGCCAGAGCGCCGACGCGTGGCAGGAACTGGTCAACACAGCAACGCCGCTCGTCGACTACTATTTCGGGATTGTTGTCGAACAGTACGACCTCGACAGTGCCAGAGGCAAAGGCGAGGCCGTAGCCGAGCTGACACCGCTTATCGCCGAATTGGGAGATGAGGCAGAACTCCAGCACTATATTCAGCGGCTGAGCCGGCTCGTCCGGATTGAAGAGCGGACGATTGAGCAGCGTGTGAAGGCCAGCGCCCGCGAACTGCGGCATCCGCCGCAGGAGGGCCGGCATCGGCGGCGGTTTACGCGGCCTCAGAGCGGACAGGCCCCGGCGGAGATGGAACCACCGGCACAGTCCGAGAGCGAGCCGCAGGAGATGGCGGCCGACCCTGGTGCGGCTGCGAGCAGCATAGCCAATGGGTGGACTGCGCCGTCACCGGGGCCAGACCTGGCAGCCTTTGTGCCGGAGACGAAACTTGAGGTCTTTCTGCTGGCTCTCCTGATCGACGAGCCCGACCTGTTGATATGGCTGGCAGAGATAACGCAGGAGTTGGAAATCGCTCCCCTGAGCAGAAAAGACTTCCAACAGATCGAATACAGGGAGATTTTCGGTGCGTTGCGCAGTTTCATCGCCAGCGACGAACTCTGGGATATCAACACCTTTCAGGAGACGCTCAGTCCCAGTTATCACGAAGTCCTGCCGCAGTTGACGGCACAGATACTATCGATGCCGGAGCGGGAACAAGAGGCCGTTCAAAGTGCGCTGCTCAAGTTGTTGATCCGACTGCGGTACGCGCGGCTACGAGAGAGTCTGTCGGCAATGCAGTTTCTGTTGCACGATGCACAGGAAGACGATAACCGTGAAGCTATTATGGAATTCTCGGCGATCATAAACGCCAATCGCCGCGACCGCCACCACCTGGAACGCGTTATGGCGCGCAGAAGCCAGGTTTCATACGGAGTCACTCGAGTCGAATCAGGCATCGCTATCGCCTGAGATCCCCCAACACAGGTAGGAAAATGGCAACTAAACGCAGTGCGTCAAAGACGAAGCCTGCCAGCGCCCCGGCCGATAATCCAAGTGCCGGCAGCGAGCTTGATGAAATCACACAGGCCGGTGAATCAGTTGAAGAGAATGAATGGATTCCGGAGACAAAGGAGGGGCAGACAAACACTCCCCTGCCAACGATTGAACGCGATCTGAAACTTGAAAAAGAGATAGAGCAGGAAACGCAGATCCCCGTAGAAAAAATAATTGAGGATGTGCCGGAGGTCGGCCTGGCTTTGGATCCGATGCGCATGTATTTGCGAGAGATCGGACGTCATGACCTGCTGACCACCGAACAGCAGACCGCCCTGGCCGAACGGATAAGCACCGGCCTGCAGGCCGAAGAGCGCCTCCAGCAGACTACCCACGACGGCGACGAGCCAACAGCAGAGTTGTCGCCGGATGAAATCGAAGAACTGAAATTAGAGATCGCCGATGGCAAACTGGCGCAGAACAAGCTGGCCCAGAGCAATCTGCGCCTGGTTGTCAGCGTCGCCAAACGCTACATTGGCCGCGGATTGAACTTCCAGGACCTGATTCAGGAAGGAAATGTTGGCCTGCTGCGGGCGGTGGAGAAGTTCGATCACACGTTGGGATTCAAATTCAGCACATACGCCACTTGGTGGATCCGCCAAGCGATCAGTCGCGCCATCGCCTATCAAGCGCGCACGATTCGCATTCCTGTGCATATGGTGGAGACCATCAACCGCCAAATGCGCGCAGAAAGAGACCTGCAGCAGGAGTTGAAGGGCGGGGAGGCGTCGCCGCAACAGATAGCGCTGGAGATGGGATATCTGGATCCGGACGTGGAGGCAGAGGTGCGACAGGCGCTGGAGGAGGAGCGGCCAATCACGGGCGATCTCAAGGCCGTTCTGGACCAGGCTGTGTCGAAGGTGCAGCGCATCCAGCGGCTCAGTCGAGAGCCAATCAGCCTGGACATGCCGGTCGGATCCGAAGAGAACAGCTTCCTGGGGGATTTCATTGAAGATGAGAGTATTCCCGCGCCGGTAGATACAGCCAGCCGCCGGTTGCTTCAGGAGCAGATGAGCGAAATTCTGAACGACTTGCCTGAACGGGAACGCAGGGTGCTCAGCATGCGCTTCGGCTTGGAGGACGGCATGAGTCAGACACTGGAGGATGTGGGCAAAGAGTTCAATATCACTCGCGAGCGAGTACGCCAGATCGAGGCGAGGGCTTTACGCAAACTCCGCCATCCTCTGCAAAGTCGAAAGTTGCGCGACTATCTGGGCTGATTGCCAGGGCAGGTTGTCAGCATTAGAACTGATTCGGGAAGGTCGAAATTTTGACAGTTGACCGGTCAGATTGGTAAACTGCCTAACTGTTGTCTTGATGGTTGGCGACCCCATCTGCGGGGCTCGCAGCGGCCGTCGAAGGCCTGAAGTGATCCTCGGTAGCTCAATCGGCAGAGCATCCGGCTGTTAACCGGAGGGTTGTTGGTTCGAATCCAACCCGAGGAGCCTGAATTATAGACCGCCGTTTCTGGCAACCCGGCAGTGTACGCGAAACCCCGACAAGAGGTTCCTCTCGGGGTTTTGTTGTTTCCGGCCTGTTTTCAGAGGCTGGCGCCGCCCCACACATGGTTTTCCATTCTCCAACTTGACTTTCGACCTATAAGGAGAAAGAGATATGAACTCGAACAAGCTGTTTGAAGGCGCTTTTCCCTATGTGGATGACATTCTGGCACTGCCGGTGGAAGACATCGATCGAGCTTCCGCCTGGTACCGAGACGCGTTTGGGCTCAACGAAGTGGAACGGCGTGATCAGCCGGTGCCAACGGTTATACTTGAGCGCGACGGCGTTCGCATCGGGTTCGCGGTTAACGGGGGGGACGCCAGTAACGACGGCGCCGCGATTCTGGTGACCGACATCCACAGAGCGCGCCAGGAGGTCGAGGCCAATGGGGTCGAGACGGGGAACTGGCGCGTGGACGAGATGGACGGCAAGAAATTCCAGGTCTTTTTTGTTATTGCGCCGGATGGGCTTTGCTATTACTTTCACCAGCCTTTAGAGTCTGGCGAGAACTCATGAACGAGCAGTCGGAGCAGAGGGAATCCGTTGTGGATCAGGCGTGATCGAGGCCGATGTCATCATAGGCTGACTGCGTTGCTTGTTCCATGGCTGAGATCTCTTCGTTGGTGAGGAAGTCAAAGTGCGTGGCGTGTTTACGTTTGGAGAGACGGCCACTGTTTTGGGTCGATTTCGACTTGGTGGTTTCAGTCTTTGGAGCACCCGGCAAAACGCTTGCTAAGCAGGGTTTACTATTGCTGTGAGGGGGGGTGTCAAGGAGAACAGTTACAACAGCAGCAAAATGGTTACATATGGCAGGTCAGCAAGCAAAACAGTTACATACGGTAGGTCAGCAAGCAAAACAGTTACATACGGCAGGTCAACAAGCAAAACAGTTACATACGGCAGGTCAACAAGCAAAACAGTTACATACGGCAGGTCAACAAGCAAAACAGTTACATACGGCAGGTCAACAA
>Ga0209544_1000574_pt1 | contig 48710 bp, 36 predicted proteins | sample MesohylPK_FD_187297 | JGI IMG/M metagenome (GOLD analysis project Ga0209544, IMG submission 187297) | Host-associated microbial community of the marine sponge Aplysina aerophoba from Gulf of Piran - sponge mesohyl, lysed by proteinase K... | ecosystem: Host-associated > Porifera > Sponge >... | reverse complement strand
CGTTCCGGCCCGCATGGTCGCTAAGCTACTCGCGTAGCCCGTTAAACCTCAGTGCTTCATATCATTTCGTTACCTCCATAATACGCTAAGGCCGCTACCAACCGGAGCGACAGGTGTTGGGCGGGATTCGCACCCGCCACAGAAAAGCGCCTTTCCACGGCGCACGGCGAAGATGGGTTAGCAACATATAGGTGGCCCACTTCGCTCGGAATGGTGGCCCACATGGCTCGGAATCAGTGGTTCACATGGTCGGAATACGCAGGTGGCGCAATGGTGGCGATGGATTCCAACTCAATCAAGTGCTTCACTGTAGGTCAAAGCAATATATCGCGCACCACATGAGCCTCTTCCACACCCGTGAGCTTGTGGTCCAGCCCCCGAAACTTCACCGTAAGACGATTGTGGTCGATACCCAACTGGTGTAGCAGCGTAGCGTTTAGATCGCGAATATGCACGGGATTCTCGAGTACGTTGTAAGAATAGTCGTCGGTGACCCCATACTCAAATCCCGGGCGAATACCGCCGCCAGCCATCCACAGCGAAAAGCAGCGTCCGTGGTGGTCGCGCCCACTGCTGGGATGGCCGAGTGCCCCCTGGCTGTAAATAGTACGCCCGAACTCTCCGCCCCAGACCACAAGGGTCTCATCCAGCAGTCCGCGCCGCTTCAAATCCTTGACCAGTGCAGCAGAAGCCTGGTCCACATCAAGACACTGTGCCGGCAACTGCTTCTGAAGCGCAATGTGCTGGTCCCACCCGCGATGAAAAAGCTGCACAAACCGCACCCCTCGTTCTATCATTCGCCGCGCCAATAGGCAATTGGCTGCATAACTGCCGGCGCGCCTGGATTGCGGCCCGTAGAGATCAAAGACCTCTTCCGGCTCGTCCGAAAAATCCGTTAGCTCGGGGACAGCCGTCTGCATGCGGTAGGCCATTTCATAGGCCGAAATCCGTGCCAATGTTTCCGGGCTCCCGACATCTTCAGCTTTCTTTTGGTTCATGGCCGCCAAGTCGTCCAACATCCTTCGACGCTGCCCGCGCGTGATGCCGGGCGGATCCTTCAAATACAGGACCGGATTGACTCCCGGCCTAAGCAGTACGCCCTGATGTCTACTGGGCAGATACCCGCTGCCCCAAAGTCGCGCAAAAATCGGCTGCCCTGGATTTTTGCCTGAGCCCTGTGAAAGGAGCACAACGTACGAAGGCAGATTCTCGTTTTCGCTGCCGAGTCCGTAACTGAGCCAGGCTCCGAGACTCGCATGGCCGATTTGCTGTGATCCGGTGTTTATGAAAGTGATCGCCGGGTCATGATTTATGGCCTCAGTGACCATCGACTTGACGATGCAAATGTCATCAGCAATAGTTTGCGTATGCGGCAAGAGGTCACTGATCCATGTTCCGTGTTTGCCGCACCGCCGCATGGGCCAGTTCGGCGCAACAACTGGAAAGGAAGCCTGATTGACCGTCATGCCGGTGACCCGCTGGTCTCCACGGACGGAATTAGGCAGTTCTGTTGCGTGCAGATCGAGTTGCTGCGGCTTGTAGTCGAACAGGTCCACGTGAGACGGCCCGCCGGACTGGAACAGATAAATGATGCGACGCGCCTTTGGGGCAAAATGCGGTCCTGGTGGACGCTTGATCAGATCCGGAAAAAGAAGTGCGGCAAGGCTCATACGACCAATACCGCGAGCAGACTGCCCAAGAAACGTGCGACGCGTAATGGTGCGCTCGTAGGCGAGTAGCGGATTCATCAGTTGCGGGTGATGGTTTCGCTGAGATTGAAAAGCAAGCTCGCCACTACTGTCCAAGCTGCATGTGTGGCCAAATCTGCCGATAATGCTACCGACGATGCGCCATCGCTCAAGATGGCACGAGCGCGGGCAGGATCGGCCTCAAATACACGCATCTCTTCCGCCAGACGGGTTTCCAGGCGTTGCCGATCTTCCCTGTCAGGCTCGCGGCCCGTCACCGCCTCGAAGGCATATACAATCCGTTCCGTTTCCGGTACAGTGCTGAGGAGTCGAGCTGCAAAAGCTCTACTGGCCTCTACAAATTGCGGATCATTAAGCAATACTAGCGCCTGCAAAGGTGTGTTCGTGTTTTCGCGCTGCACCGTACATACCTCTCGCGTTGGTGCATCGAAAACCATCATGCTAGGCGGGGGCGCCGTCCGTTTCCAGTAGGTGTACAGACTGCGGCGGTAGAGCTTTTCACCATGATCCTGGACAAACGTCTGGGCCGTAGCGGGCGTGCTCCCGTAGTGGCTGACTTCCTTCCAAAGCCCGGCGGGCTGGTAGGGATGAACACTGGGACCGCCCAGTCGGCGTACCAGTAACCCGCTTATGGCCAAGGCTTGATCGCGAATGAACTCGGCCTGCAGCCGGAAACGCGGGCCGCGGGCCAAAAGGGCGTTCTGCGGATCTCGCGTCAACAGATCCGGCGTGGCGCGGCTCGATTGCCGGTACGTAGCGCTCATGACCATGGTCTTGAGGAGCGCCTTTGTATCGAATCTGGATTCCACAAACGTGATGGCCAACCAATCCAGCAGCGCGGGGTGCGTCGGCAAGGAACCACGTGCACCAAAGTCTGCTGCTGTAGTGACGAGCCCGCGTCCAAACAGCATTTGCCAGAATCTATTAACAGTAACGCGAGCTGTCAGCGGGTGGGATGGATGCATCAGCCACTCAGCCAAATCCAACCGCGTGGCATCTTCCTGCAAAGGCGGCAACCAAGATGGTACACCGGGCGATACAGAATCGGTGGGCTGGTCATATTGGCCGCGGTACAGGATGCGCGTCGGACGCGGGACATCAGTTACCGCCATGACCATCGTGGGATGCGGCTCCGTGAGAACGCGCAGCCGCTCTTCGAGATTGGCAATGGCTTGACGCAGCGGCGCAGCCTCTTCTGCCCGCTCATAGAATGCCTGACGCAAAAGGTCCGAATCCCCGCCGCCATTTACCAGCGCGTGCTGCACTTCCGCAGGCAGCGTCGTGCCGTCATCAACGCCCTCCATGGCCAGCACTCGAAAATGCTTCGCTACCTGCCGATTTCCGGCGCCAAAGTTCAGCATCACCGTAAAGTGCGGTGCTTCCCTCGCATCAAGCGGCTCATCAAACGTGAGCGTTAGATGAGCTGGTGCGCTTCGCACCGGATGGGGTGACCAGCCATTGTGTCGCCGGTCGTCAAGCACGTTTTCCGGGGCATAGTCTGGATGGATATGCGATGCTGTCACACGTGCCAATCCAAGCGTACTGTGAAAATCCACTTGGTCAGCCGGTAGTGCACCAGCACGCACGTGAACACTCGTTACGACGAAGGACTCGGGCAGGTCACCGTTGCCGTGTCCCAGCGCGCCGGAAACGTTATGCGGGTAAAAGACCACACGCAGCCCGGTGATTGTGGCATCCAGATCTTCAGTCACGGTAAGCGAAACATTGTAGGCAGCAAAGTATGCGGGCTCGTCAATACGCACCGAACCGTCGGGCTGCACTTCACCCGTATATCCCGAGTTGGGCGTAGTCACTTTGGTGGCTTGCAGCGGATGCAGCTGCAGGTTCTGGCCACGCAAATTGAGCAATGATCGCTCGCGCTCTTCCCAAATGCCCTGAACTAGATCGGCACGGCCAGTTTCGGCACGCAGCATTGCTAAGTCGGCCTTTACCTGTTCGATTTCAGCTTCCGTCGCAAGGGGACTCAAGGTTTCGAGTCGCGGTACAGCGTTTACGCCGCCGTCTCCGTCCAGTCCACGCTCGGGCACACTGTTGAAGAAGGCGAAAAGGCGGTAATAATCACGCTGGGTGATCGGATCATATTTGTGATCGTGACACTGCGCGCAAGCAAACGTGAGCCCGAGAAAGACCTCGCCCGTCGTCTTGACGCGGTCAGCCACATAATTGACGAGGTTTTCTTCTGGAATCGTACCACCCTCGTGCGTAATCATGTGATTCCGGTGAAACCCTGTAGCCATGTGTTGCGCGTCGGTAGCTTCCGGCAACAAGTCGCCTGCAAGCTGTTCGATCACGAATTCGTCGAACGGCTTGTTAGTATTGAAGGCGTGAATGACCCAGTCCCGCCAGAGCCACATATGTCGGCCACCATCGATCGAATAGCCGTTCGTATCCGCGTAACGCGCCAAATCCAACCAGTGCACAGCCATACGTTCGCCAAAGTGCAGTGACGCTAGGATTCGATCCACCAAGTGCTCATATGCATCTGGCCGGTTATCAGCCACGAACGTACGTACATCCTCCACCGACGGCGGTAATCCCGTGAGATCCAGATGCAGCCGACGTATCAATGTGCGCTGGTCTGCTTCTCCAGCAGGCTCAAGTCCATCTTGCTCCAGCCGCGCCAGGATAAAGTGGTCAATTTCATTTTGTGCCCACTTTCGCTGGCGTACTCTAGGCAAATCCGGCAACTTTTGGGGGATGAGCGACCAGTGGGGCTTCCACTCCGCGCCTTGGGCGACCCAACGGGTAAGTGTTTGGATTTCGGAATCAGTGAGAGCGTGCAGGGCCTCTGGCGGCGGCATGCGCTTCTGGGGACGCTTGTCGGTAATGCGGCGCACGAGCTCGCTGGCTCCTGGGTTGCCCGGCACGATGACATGCCGCGTTGTATCGTCACGCAACGAAGCATACAGCCCGGCCTCCGTGTGGAGACTCAATTCGGCTTCACGGCTTTCCGGGTCCGGGCCGTGACAGGCATAGCAGTTGTCCGCCAGAATGGGCTGGACATCAAAATTGTAGTCCACCCCCGGACTTGCGTCCTGCAAACAACCCGCGGTGACAAGTGTCAGAAGTAGCGGGCCCAGCGTCCTATGGCCCCAACGCGCCATTACCAAGCTATGCCGTAATCCTCGCCATGGTTACCGGTGCTGCCCCACATGGTTCCGCAGTTGTGACAGCAATGAGCTTCCGTCCTTTGTGCATGGTTACTCCCGCTGCCTGACACATGCTGGCCGTACAGGAAGATGCACAGGCGTCCTTTATCTGGATCAACCAGCAACATTTATGTGTTGCTGCGGCTGTCCCATGAACCATCTCGTCGAATCGATCCTACGAGGTAATAGGAAGGACTCGAGCGAGAAACAAGCTCTTGCTCCCCCAAACCAGTTGACGAGGATACGCCCCGAGCACAGCCCTCAGCTGTGCGTGAAACCGTTCCCCCGCGATGCTACCAATGTGCCGCCGACAGCGTACGCAATGCAGTAATTCCCACTATGTGTCTCCCAGAAATCAGAAATCCGTATCAGGTTCGACAAGGTCGATTTCTTGGATCCAAATATTGCGATAACGCACATCATGACCTTCTGCCTGCAACTTTAATCCACCCGGTACATCCGTGATGCCACGGCCTTCATCATTGCCTCCATCAATACCCGAATTCGGACCACCCCATACTTTTTCAATTGGCACGTTCTCGTGTACCTTCACTCCATTGAAGTAAAGCGTAACCATGGCACGCTCGGTGCGCTCACCCTCCTCAAAGCGCGCAGCACGAAACACCACATCATAGGAATTCCATTGTCCTGTACCGTTGTACGGCCAGTACTGGGCTGCTTTTTCATTAATCACCGCAGCCATGCCGTGCTTGGTTGAATCACCATCAAGCACTTGGATTTCATAGCGATTCTGAAGGTAAACGCCACTGTTGCCACCCGTTTCGGTGATCAGAAATTCTACGTGCAGCCTGAAATCCCGAAATTTCGTCTTAGTCACGATGTCGGCCGCACCATAAAGTCCACCTGCTGCCGAGGAATCTTTGCTGCTTACTACAGTCCCCTCGTCCACGGGATCATCCACAATCTCCCATTTTATGGGTAATTCAGCAGCGAAACGAGGCCCCTCCCAGTAGGTCCAATTCTCATCCAGAGATTCACGGGTTCCGTCAAAAAGCACCATGGCACCTTCTGGTGCGGGGGTGCCAACGCCAGTCTGTGCACGGGCGGGGAGTGCAATTACCACTAGGAGGAATAAAGTTGTTACTGTCTTGTACATGTGTAGAACTATTCGTTGAGTGTGATTACCAGTTACCAACCTAAGTTACGGATTATTACGGATAGAACCTAGACCACACTCTGGGCGTAGCAGCCCCTCCTCAGATATCTTTATCAATGGAAAAGGCAACATTCGGCGCAGGCTGTTTTTGGGGCATAGAAGAAATGTTTCGGCAACTCCCGGGCGTAACCGAAACTGCTGTGGGTTACTCAGGAGGGCAGACAAAGAATCCAACCTACCATGAGGTGTGCTCAAAGCACACAGGTCACGCTGAGGTCGTGAGTATAACATTTGATCCGACCCAGGTTACATATGCACAACTCTTGGATATCTTCTGGAACAACCATAACCCGACCACACCAAACCGCCAAGGCCCGGATGTGGGCTCCCAGTACAGATCCGTCATTTTCTATCATTCCGAATCACAGAAGACGGAAGCAGAGGCTTCACTAACACGATTTCAGGCGCGGCTTACACGCCCCATTGTCACAGAAATCACACCGGCATGCACCTTCTATCGCGCAGAAGAATACCATCAGCAATACCTGGAAAAGCGCGGCCTAACTCACTGTCATTTGTAGACCGTCTCTGCTGCAAAACCTGTTTCACGGTAAAGGGTACGGGGAACTCGTTACGGGTAGACTAGCCCTGAGGTTCGGTCAGAGGCTTGCTCAATCTTTGCGTTGGTGGACAGGAACCAGACGCTCTTGATTATATCTACCAACAGGTGTCGCCAGGGTTTATGCTCCGGCCTCCGTTGAACGAATTACTACCAAATCCAATGTTCCCTCCACACTATTTGGGGAGGAGCCTCAAATTCTACAGCGTGTAGCCGGTCACGAATGCCTCAGCAGCATAGAACTCAGGTAACCCAAGTCTATTAAGTGCCTCCGCGGTCCCTGTATTTCGATCACGGGCTCGCTGCCAGAACTCCCGATCATCGTAAGCCCCCGGATACATTGCCCGATCCTTCTGGCTTTCGTGCTTGAAAATGGCCTCTATCTTGCGAGCCATCTCTGCTCTTGAAATTGGTGTAAAAACGTCAGCCTGGTGTATTTCCCACTCCTGCCATGCGCCACGATATAGCCATACCTTGGGCCCCTGCACCGCTCTTTCCCGATTGTAGCACTCCAGAGCTCGCTGTATCGCAAAATAGCATATTCGATGGGTGCCATGCGGGTCAGACAGATCTCCCGCTACAAATATGTGGGCAGGCATCTGTTCTTTCATGAGATCCAGTATAATTCGTTCATCCTCCTCACCAACCGGTTTTTTCTTAATGCGCCCAGTCTGATAGAACGGGAGATCAATGAACCGTGCATTCTTCCGGCTCAGTCCCATAACCTCAATCCCGGCAACAGCCTCCGCGTAGCGGATGGCTGCCTTAATATGCTGCACCGCAGGAAGATCAACCATGCCCGAACTCTTGTTCTCTAGGAACTCCAACAATTCCTTCTTGCGCTCACGACAAATTTCCGCCGCCTTACCGATTATGCCCAGTTGATTCAGACACATCTCTACAAAGCCCAGATAACGTGACACGTCTGCATCAAATACCGCAACCGAACCATTAGTCATATATGCGACAATGACTTCATTCTGGTTCCGGACCAACTTGTCCAGCATTCCTCCCATAGAAATTACATCGTCATCCGGATGTGGACTGAAGAGAATAACGCGCTCACCGACAGGAAGCTGATTCCGGTAACAGATCCTGCGCCGCAAATCATCAAATACGTGTAGACATAACTCGTCAATCTCGGGATATGCGTAGACCAAACTGTGCAGCCGGTTGTTCTGAAAATCTGCTTCTTCTAACTGGAGTATGGCTTTATCTACGCGCTCTGACAACCAGATAATGGCTCGCTTGGCCATCGGCAGATCCCATTCCACATCATGGACCAACCACGGGGTTCGCTCTCGAGTAAGCGCACCGGCTGCCGCGCGATCCAGATATATAGCACTTCTGGGATGCTCCTGTAAGTATGAGGCGGTCACCTCTTCGTTTACCGGCTCTTCCACTGCGCGGCGAACAATACTTGCTTTCCCCTCGCCCGACGCCATTAAGATGATCTCCTTGGAATCTAATATCGTACCAACGCCGACAGTCAGTCCCTGTCGGGGTACGTATTCATCTCCAAAGAAATGGCTGGCCGCATCCTTTCGAGTGATCGAATCCAGTATCACTTTTCGCGTCCGATCACTGCGGGAACTCCCGGGCTCATTGAAGCCAATATGCCCACTTCGGCCAATGCGAAGCAGGACAAGGTCCAAGCCTCCAGCAGCCCGAATAGCCTCTTCATACGACCTGCAACAGCTATCTACTTCAGCTGAGGGCAGATTTCCCGGTAGTGAGTGGGTCTGATCCTTGGGCACGTTGATGTGATCTAGAAGATTTTCCCGCAGAAAGCGATAGTAACTCTGCAGACGGTCTGGCTCAATCGGATAATACTCAGATAGCTCAAAAGTTATCACTTTGGAAAAATCTAGGCCTTCCTCTCTGTGCATCCCAATCAGCTCCTTATAGACATCCAAGGGCGTAGTACCGGTAGGGAGCCCGAGAACTGTATTCAATCCTCGGGCAGTCCGATCTTTGATGACCGCACCAATATGGTGCGCTACTTCATATGCAACAGCGGCAGCATTTTCAAAAATATGCACAGGCATGTGCTCACGACATGAACCAGCGGGAATCGACATAGAAAAAGAGGTAAGTAAGCGACTTCATCCACAGAACGGGTTTAACCCCGACCTGCCTACCCTGCTCCAGGGTCTGACCATCTTCGGACCAAAACTATACTGTCCGTAATAAACATCATATCGCTGCATCCCTCATATTTTGATAGTAAGCGCTTTTTTCGTATCTTGTTCTGTGCCTCGTTGTGGTACGTAAACGTAACACTGACACTTAGCTAAGTCTCTCCTTCCCAAGGGATGCGGCTGCATGTTTCCGCAGCGGATAATATGGACGAGAGCCCAAAAAATAAAACCTACAGAAACATCTATGGATCGCCCAATCAAAGTCTTATTCATCACTGGAGAAGTTCATCCATTTACCAACGAAAGCGATGTCGGGACTTTGACCAGATGCATACCCGAAGAGCTTCAGACGCTTGGTAACTATGAAACCAGGATTATGATGCCTCGTTACGGGACGATCAGTGAACGTAAAAACAGCCTGCATGAAGTTATTCGTTTCCGCCGCACGAAGGTGCGTATGGGACGCATGACGGAAACATTGACCGTCAAAGTAACGGCAATTCCTGGAACCCGGCGACAGGTTTATTTCATAGACAACAAAAATTTCTTCAAACGAAAAGGTTTGCACCAGGACAAACTGGGTAACGTCTTTGAGGACAATGCCACCCGGGCGCTCTTTTTTGCACGGTCAGTTCTGGAAACTGTGCGCAAAATGCAGTGGCAGCCTGATGTCGTTCATGCACTCGGATGGATCGGTGGTTTTGTACCCCTGATGGTGACTACCGAATACAAAAACGATCCACTGTTTGAGTCTGCAAAAATTGTTTATACCCCGGATGATGTTGAGGCCAATGCAACGGTTTCACATGAGCTGGTAAAGAATATGAAGCTCTCCCTCAACGGTGACCTTTCTGGAATGAGTATGACTGATCTGGGCAAGCAGTTTTCAGATCTGGTCGCGTATCCGCCATCCCTGAGGCAGGAACCCGGATCATCCATGCAGTTCAGTGCTGAGACCGAGCAAATGATCGCACAGGCAGGCGATCTGTATGAGAATCTATTGAGCGCAGAGGCTGTCTAGCGGGGAACACAGTGCTCTCACCAGGGTTGCAGGACTCTGGTCGCGCGCTCTGTACCAATTCAAGCGCCCGCCGCGTTCTTGGGCATATCCTTCACATGCCCCTGCCAACTGCTTATGCGCCCAATTTGCTGTTATCTTTTGCTTTCGCTGCTCATTGTGGCAGCCTGTACGGACCCAACCTCCGACGTCGGTCTGGATTTGCTGGGAGAGAGCACAAATCCCAGGACTAAGACCGCACTGTCAAAGTCGTTTTCGTCTTCATCGCTCGTCGACATAACAGGAGCTGCGCCCCGTGTGCTCGTCGGGGCTGCTGACGATCCGTTAACCGGTCAGGTTGAGGCATCCGGTTTTTTGGACTTTGCAGGGCAGTTTTCTGGCGCCTCGTCAGACGCCATAAGTGAAGTTCAACTAAGGCTTGCGCGTAATTATGATTTCGGGGATACAACAGGCGTACTCCAGTTTTCTCTGCATCAGGTTCTTACTGAATGGGACCAGAGTGGACTTAAAGCCGACACTGTTTTGACAATTGGCCCTGAAATCATCAACGTCAACGTAACAACGCGAGACACACTCATCACGATTGATCTGCCAACTGCGTGGATTGATGCAAACGAAGATGTACTTCGAAGCGATAACTTTGGCTCAGAATTTTACGGATTTGCTCTCGTAGATAACGACAGCGAACAAGTGGCCGGGTTCAATTCCGTATCCACCACACTTGTGGTAACGTCAACGGCTGGACCGACGACATTTATTGTAAGCAGCACGTATACAAAAATTGAGCGAAAGACAGAACCCGATCCCCCGAATGACCTCGTCCTGTTCCAAGACGGTGCAGGCCCCGCGATCGCACTTGACTTTGATCTCGAGGACTTCTCAAACCTACCTATCAACGGCGCGGTACTCACTTTCAGTGCCAATACGGTAGCCAGTCAAAACGCCCCTCCAAATTTTGTGCGTCCACTCTCGCGCAGGCTGCAACTGGTTGCAGTGGCATCTGATGAAGAAGCCCCTGCAATCTTGGTTGGCGAAGCCGACCTGAATGAGGACGGTAAGTACCGCTTCTCCGGGCAAGATCTCAGCATTTTCTTCCAGAGCGTCTTTTTTGGGTCACTAGAGTACGAGTATTTAGAATTGCGTGCACCCGTGATTAATAATGCCTTGAACACTGTCCTCCTATACGGTACTAACACCGGGGATATGTCTCCGCGTGCAACTATTATTGCGTCGCCATGAGAAAATACTGTTCATGTGCTATCCTAACAGCGCTGATCCTGGCGAATAATATTCAGGCTCAGGGGCAGGATGATGGTTCGTTCTACTCCCGGTATGGGATTGGGGAACTTAGTTCATTCGCTTCCAGCCAGTCTCAGTCTCTTGGCGGTGCGGGGACTGCGCTCTTCTCATACGATTACATGAACTTCAGCAATCCTGCAACGTGGAGCCGACAGACACTGGTTCGTGTTGCCGCCGGAGCGCAGTTCAATCGAATACATGCCCAAGATGCGGGTGGACGAAATGAGCGCTTGATCCATGGAAATTTCAATGCACTCCAGATCGGAGTGCCCCTCCTATCTACGCGACTAGGTTTGGGAGCCTCCTACGAACCTTACAGCCAAATTAATTATGAAGTATCAAGTACAGGAACCTTAGATGCGGGAGTGGAGGGAGAACTGCCCTATCAGATTCATCATGAAGGCTCTGGAGGTCTGCGTCAAGCAAGGATTGGCCTCGGACTGAGGTTAAGCCGATGGGCTTCGATTGGCGCATCTGGTGATTTCATTTTTGGAATCATCAGAGAGGGACGACGTACTACATTTGCATCCTCTGATCTCCTTGAAACCAGATTAGTGCGCAGTACCCGCTTATCTGGATTCACTTCGTCTGCTGGTGTAGCACTGTCCTTCAGTGGCGAAGAATACGAGATATCTGTTGCTGCCAGTGGAAGCTTACCAGTAACTCTGACAGGAACCCGGGCATTAACCCTTGGAGAAAGTCTGGATCTCGATACCTTGGGGGTAACAACTAGGGGAAACGTGAAGGTGCCACTCCGAGTACGTGGTGGATTGTCCTTCCGATATCAGAACCGCTGGCTACTGAGCGCCGAAGTCCGGCAGGAACCTTGGTCCTCTGCTTCCAGTACCTTACCTTTCGCAGGGTTCAAGCCGAATAATTTGCGTGACCGTATGCGTTATGGAGGAGGCGTGGAGTTTATCCCCGCAGGAGCTGCATTACAGGCATCTTATTTGCGCCGGGTAGCCTATCGTATCGGTTTCTATCGAGACAACCTTTATGTGAGTCCGGCACCCGGCATGGATATTGCTGTTAATGCCATTACAGGCGGATTTGGTCTACCCACATTATTTTTTGGTACCAAGGTTGACATTACCTTTGAAGTTGGTACGCGCGGATCTACCGATCAAAACCTGATCCGTGACCGGTTTATCGGCGTGTCAGCCACTTTAAATGTCGGAGAACGTTGGTTCGTCAAACGAAGGCTCGGATAAGTCATTTGCTGGCATATTCTTGCTTAAATTCTGTAGTTAGTGAAATCCAGATCCTATGTATCGCATCTCCACTTGCCTGCTGGCCCTATTGATCATCTCAGTCCCGCTGGTGTCTACGATTTCAGCGCAGACCGCCGACGATGACGACCGAGAGATTAGAAGACATTACAGTCTCTACTTCGAGAACTTCAAAAATCAAAACTACCGTGATGCTTTGCATTGGCTGGTATGGATCCTGTATAACGCACCTGACGGCTACAAGCGCTACACGGATGTGAACTTCAGGCGCGCCATTGAGACCTTTCAGGCACTGGCCAATGAGGAGGAGGATGCCGCAAAGAAACGTGCGTGGCTCGATTCTGCACTTGTGCACTTCGATCGGGTGATCCCCGTTCTCTCCGAACTCGAAGTAGAGATTGACCCGTTCATTTGGACCCGCAATAAGGGACGATTCATTCAAACCAATATCAATGAACTCGCTGATCTTCGCTCCGAAATGATCGCAGCATATCGAAGCTCCTATGAAATGGATCCGCAGCGCATAGATCCCTATTACCTTGATGTCATTGTTTCGGACCTATATCAGGGGGGAGATATCGGGGCTACACTCAATTTCCTGCGTGAACTCAGAGACAAGCGGGGAGATGAAGAGAGTATTGAGGGATTGATCCACAAGTATTTCGTTGTGATTCCCCCGGATGAGCAAATTGCCTTCCTAGAGGAGCAGTACGAAGCTGACCCCGACAACGCCGAACTAGTTACGCAGCTCTTTGGACTGTACCAGCAGGAAGCTTATCGTGAAGAAATGCTGGGACTTGCAGACAAAATTCTTAGTATGGAACCTACTGCAGCAACATTGCGGTTGTTAACTCGGATGTACGTCGAAGATGGTGACAACGAACGTGCCATTGAACTCTTCGAGCAAATGCGGGCCCTGCCAGATGTAGAAATCCTTGCTCAAGATTATTACAATATCGGGTTGGCATATCAGGATATGGAAAGCTTTCGCGAGGCGCGCGACCACTTTAGATTGGCCATAGATACTGACCCGGAATTTCAGCCAGCCCGTGTTGCTATTCCAAATCTGTATTCCACAGCCGTTGCCAGCTGTGGGGTGGCCGATCGTGAACAGGCCGCAGTGTTCTGGTTGATTGCAGATGAATATTCTCGCATCGGCGATCAGGAAGGTGTCAACCGAATGGCTACTGCCTACCCTACCGCCGAAGATATTTTCTACGTAACCCGCTGGAATGCAGATGAAAGTACACAGGCGAGTTATACTTGTCGTGGTATGACCATAAGTGGTACAACTACGGTTCGGCAACGTCGTTAAACATTCCTGCAAACTCGATACCCCTCAGGAGAGAATCCTGTAGGATCAGATAAGCGACGTAATAATCCACTGCCTCACTTTTATCATTTGCGACGGGGCAACATGGTTTGGCGTACCGTTGTAACGTCGGGACCCCTAGCTATTGACCCGTCGTCACTCTGTATTCTTGAGTATGCCGAACATTGAATCAATTAAAGCCCGCCAAATCCTTGATAGCCGGGGTAACCCTACCCTGGAAGTTGATGTTACCGCCGGAGGGGGAGCGTTTGGACGGGCTGCCGTCCCTAGCGGAGCATCTACAGGCGAACATGAAGCTGTAGAACTTCGTGACAGCGATGCATCTCGCTATTTAGGCAAAGGGGTCTCCAACGCAGTCACACATGTAAATCAAGAGATTGCATTGGCTCTGCAAGGGTACGATGTATGTAACCAGGTTGGATTGGATCGAGCACTCATTGAACTAGATGGAACTCCGAATAAGAGACGTTTGGGAGCAAATGCAATCCTTGGAGTATCTCTTGCGGCTGCAAAAGCAGCCGCAGCGGCAGTAGGCCTACCCCTGTATCGTTACATTGGCGGTGCGAACGCCTATACCCTTCCGGTCCCCATGATGAATATTATCAACGGCGGCCGCCATGCGGATAATCGTGTAGATATGCAGGAATTTATGATTATGCCTGCCGGTGCTGCTTCTTTCTCCGAAGCCCTTCGCATAGGGACAGAAATCTTTCATAAACTCAAAAAGGTACTTGCTGGTAAAGGGTATAGTACCGCGGTCGGCGATGAAGGCGGTTTTGCTCCCAATTTGAAATCAAATGAAGAAGCAGTAGAAGTGATTCTGGAAGCCGTGGTGCAGGCCGGATTTGAGCCCGGTTCTGATGTATTCATAGCACTGGATCCAGCCGTGAGCGAGATGTTTGAAGACGGTGCCTATGTATTCTGGAAAAGTGATCCGGGAACAAAGCACTCCAGTGAGGACATGGTGGAGTTGTGGAATAACTGGGTACAACAATACCCGATCGTCTCCATCGAAGACGGGCTTGATGAAAACGACTGGAGAGGATGGCAGCTACTTACCAAAACAATTGGAGATCGTGTGCAGCTCGTGGGAGATGATCTGTTTGTAACCAATACTGGACGCCTTCAACGTGGAATCCAAGAACAGGCTGCTAACTCGATACTTATTAAGCTCAACCAGATTGGCACACTCACGGAAACGTTAGACGCAATCGAAATGGCGCATAAGGCCGGCTTTACTGCGGTCATCAGCCACCGATCGGGCGAGACCGAAGACACTACAATTGCTGACCTTGCCGTGGCCACAAACAGTGGACAAATCAAAACTGGCTCCGCCAGTCGGAGTGACCGACTTGCGAAATATAACCAACTGCTTCGCATTGAGGAAGAGCTTGGAGTTTCAGCATATTATCCCGGTATAAGAGATTTTAGAATTTAAGAGGAACAGTGAATGGCGTCTACAGCAACACCACAGCATGCTTCAACGGGCAGGCGTCTTACGCGCCTGCTGTTTATAGGTCTGGTGTTTGCGGGGTTGCTCTGGTTCACCTGGTTTGACAGTTATAGCCTGATCCGACGGGCCAAATGGCAGCGGGAATATGAGCAACTGGTGGAGGAAAATACGCAGTTAAAAAGCGAAATAGCCGAGCTCCAGTCTATGCTTGAAAAACCACCAAGCGACGAGACGATAGAAAAAATCGCGCGTGAGCAATATGGTATGCGACGCGATGGAGAAACTGTTTATCGAGTAGAGGAACAATAAAAATGCACGCTATCGGCATTGATCTTGGCGGTACTAATATTAAGGCTGCTTTAGTCCATAAAACATTCGGATTGGTTAACACTAACTCAGTCCCAACCGAAGCTGAAGAGGGCAAAGAACATGTACTAAATCAAATATCCTTAGCCGTAAAACCTTTCTTGAAACGCAGAAATCGCATACTCGGCATAGGTATAGGCGCCCCTGGGACAATTGATCTCGATAGAAAGTCGCTAATTCATCCACCAAACATGCCCGGATGGGGAGTTGTTAACCTGCGATCAGCTCTAAAAAAACGTTTAGGAAAACGACTGAACGTTTTTGTTGAGAATGATGCCAACGCGGCCGCTCTTGGATCTGGACGCTACGGAGCAGCACGGAACTATGATCACTTTATCATGGTCACGCTCGGGACAGGAGTCGGCGGCGCTATCGTATTCAATAACCGAATCTTTCGAGGTGAGACCGGAGCGGCCGGAGAACTTGGACATATGTCCATCAATTTTGATGGTCCACCGGATATGGCCGGTGTCAATGGGGCCATTGAAGCATACCTAGGACAGCGATTCCTGACAGGACATGCACGCGAACAATTGGGTAAATATCCCGACAGCGCGTTGTGTGCAGCTCCGGGACTAGCGAACCTCACTCCCGCCGTAATTGCAGGAGCAGCTATGAATGGAGACCTAGGTGCCACTGAAGTCCTCAAGTGGGCCGGACAGAAGCTGGGCTGTGTATTGGGCGGCGTTGTTAACCTCCTCGACATACGTACTATTGTCATAGGCGGAGGTATTTCCAATGCGGGCGACTTGTTGTTGGAGCCAGCACGAGACATCATTAAGTCATACATAAAGCCCGGTATGCGCGACAGCGTTGTCGTAATTCAGGAAACGCTCGGAAACGAGGCCGGTATGCTTGGTGCTGCCAGTCTTGTATTCGATCAGATCGATGACGATAACCGCAAACGGTGACGTCGTTTTAGGACAACTATTTCGCCTTGCCGCTGTTGGCCTACTGCTTTTTCCTCAGATTACTTGGGCGCAGGAAACTGAATCGCTCACTTCTCCAATAGAATTCAGCGCCCGAGACTCCCTGGTACTGCATTTTGACTCGGGAGCCGGGGATATTGGCACACTTACCGGTAATGCCACCGTATCCTACGAAGGCGTTCAGCTCAGCGCCTACTCTATTACCTTACTCCTGGACCAGGACGAGCTTGTCGCACAGGGGCTTGCCACAGATTCAGGATTCGTGGGCTCACCAGTATTCTCAGAGGGTACCGAAACACTGACTGGATCACGTCTGGCTTACAATATCGCTACCCGCCGTGGACGTGTGACAGAAGCAAGAACACAGTTTGAGGAGGGCTTCATACAAGCGGGGATAGCAAAAGTCAGAGAAGACAGTACAATTTTTATCAAGGACGGTCTCTACACTACATGCAATTGCGGACCGGACGAGACTCCGTCTTATTCACTCCGGGCTCGCAGAATGAAGGTCGTTGATCAAAAATGGGTCTATACCGGCCCCATTCAGCTCTTCATTTTCAATATTCCGCTGCCTGTGTGGCTACCCTTTGGCTTTCTACCCTACCAGGAGGGCCGCAGAAGCGGTCTACTGGCACCAGAATATGGAGAAGACGAGCGAGGTTTTTTCCTGCGCAATTGGGGGTGGTATTTTGCCATGAATGATAATATGGATACGCAAATCCGATTCGGTTTGTGGACAAAGGGCAGTTGGCAGGTTAACCCGGCTTTTCGTTACAACCGCCGCGACCGTTTCAGTGGCAATCTGAACGTTGATTTCCTTCACGAGCGCAGTGGTGAGCGCGATGATCCGGATTTGGTCAAACGAAACAACCTGAGCTTCAGGTGGACCCATAACCAAACCTTCTCTCCAACATCACGCCTGAGCGCAAACGTAAACCTTACATCCAGTACCTACCTGCGCACGGTTTCGTATCAGTACGACGACAATGTTAGACAATCTATTGGTTCCTCCATCCAATTTAATCGCACCTTCAGGGGGAGTAGATCAATTTCCCTAAGCATGCGACAGCAGCAGGTCATATCTACGGGCAGCGTCGACTTGTCTCTACCGCAATTTTCTTTTTCTCAGGGAACAAGAGCTCCATTTAAGCGCGAGAACAGCAGCGGGCAGGATCAGCGCTGGTATGAGAGACTCCAGTACAGTGTATCGTCACGTATCAACAACAGGTACAACTTCCAACCACTCTCAGACGAGGAGCTGATTGCTAATGGCGACACTTTGGCCAATGGGCAACCGATTGATTATCCATGGTATGAGGCGTTATTGGATGAAGGGAAGTACCAGGCTGCCACTGGCAGGACTGATGGTCGTATTCGTTTTGCTGCCACGCACCGCGTACCTATCTCAGCCCCGTTTGCAATACGCCGGATACCCCTATTAGGACAGGTTCGCCTGAATTTTTCGCCGAATGCAAATTATACCGAAGACTGGTTCATCACTTCTGAGCGTCAAACACTTCTGGCTGACGGTACAACCGAAAGAACAACGGAACAAGGATTTTTTGCCCTGAGGCAGTTCAATACAGGGGCATCCGCGAACACAACGATTTACGGGCTTTTTCCTGTCAAACTTGGACAGTACCAGGGATTAAGACACACAGTGCGACCACGGGTTGGGTTTTCATATCGGCCGGATTTTGCTGGCGATACCTGGGGGTATACACGTCCTTTACTGGATCAAGCCGGCCTGCCTGTCGTGGATACATTGGCAACGGGGCCGACCCCGCGCCGCTATAGCATTGTTACGGGCGTACAGAGTGGGGTCCAGAAAGCGATCAATTTTGGGATTGACAATACATTCGAGACCAAGCGGGTGAGCATAGACTCAACCGGATCCGATCAGAGCCGTGTTCTTCGGCTCTTCACTCTAAACGCATCCAGCAGCTACAACTTTGCGGCAGATTCGCTCAGAATGTCTCCCATACGCATAAGCGCCCGCACCAATATTCTAGGCCAGTTCAGCATAAACTTCAGCTCTACCTTCTCACCCTACAAACTCAGCCCCGATGGTAGTCGCATTGTAAACGAGTATGTCTTCTCACTTCGTGATCTAGCTATTGCCCGACTAACGCAGCTGAGTGTACGTGGGAGTATGCAATTGAGTGGACGCACGCGAACTCGTACAGCAGACATGCCGACGGGCACCTCGACCATGCCTCAGTTTGGTAATTCAGTTCCCTCTTTCGGAACAGGCATAAACAATCAGTTTTCGCAAACCAGCGGGGCTGGCGGATTCGAAAATTGGTCATTAAACCTGAGTTTTGTCTATCAGATTACTCGACCGCAATTGGTCCTTCGCCGTTCAGCTACCGTAAATACGGGCTTCAACTTCAGCCTAACACCAACTTGGCGTGTTCGAGGCCAAACAGGCTATGATCTTGAGCGAAAACAAATCGTAACAACGACGCTCAACTTATCGAAAGAGTTCGAGTGCTGGAATATGTCTTTCCGTTGGATTCCATTTGGGACTTACCAGTCGTGGGGGTTCAATTTACACGTGAAGAGTGGTCGCCTAGCAGAATTTCTGCGTTTCCAGCAACCACGTGCAGAACGTAACCGGGGATTTCGGGGGATCTGAACCACATCTCCGCAACCAAACGACCTTACCGCACATGCCGCTTGGTTACTGGCATCCTGATCACCAGTAACGTCCCGCACTCATGCTTTACCAAGTACAAGGCACATCATACCTCTTGGGGCCGTTTGAAGAAGCTCCACTTGACCTTGGTATCCAAGTGCTTACTGGCTACGTGAATAGCCGGTATCCAAATGGTAAAAAAGATTACAGCTTCACTCCACGCACGATGAGCTTCATACAGCCAATTTATAATATTCGCAATGGCACCAAGAAACATGGTAGCCATCAAACCCAGTCACCAAGCTATACTCCAGCGCTCAACTTTTTTGGCTATCGGGACGTACAGAAAAATGGCTGCGGCTACCACCTATCGCAATGGCGGAAGCCAGCAACAATTGGTTTGTGCTATAATCGCCATCAAGGCCGCGCCAGTACCCCCAAAGGGTGATCAGAGGATACGTAACAGCGAGTACCAACCATTTTCTGGCAAGCACTATCTAGAAGAGAGACCGCAGCTGCCAAGCGGATGGCACAGAATATTGACGACTTGATTAATGCCCTCCTCGACCACCTGACGCAAGCCCAAGTAGAAAGAACGCAGGAAATCGCACTGGTGCGTTACAACAGGATCAAAGCACGCAGAGCGCAGGACTGACTAAGCGTTCACCCTACAGGATAAAGTTTGTGGTCAGGGTCATACCAAATAATACGTAAGACGCTACCAATTTTGATGCCATAAATTCTTTTCCTACTGCCAAGTCGTAACGAAAATAATTGTTCTTTATCCTCAAGATGTAATTGTTCTAATCGTTTACCCACTTTCTTGAGCATTTGATTCACGTAGACGTAGTGGTTGCTGCTTTTATTCCCTCGGCCATAAGTTTGTCTTTTGATCTCTGCCCATGTTAGGCCTTCAAAATCGCGTAGCTTAGGCAAGATAATGTCAGTCCAATCTTTCCCTGCTCGTTCGGAATACAAGCTTTCTGGCCAACTCTTGTCTGCGATCACGAATGACCAAGTGGGGGGTTGTGCGTCAAAATTCTTGAGCTGGGATTCCTGTGAAGACCGTGGGCGATTGCTCCCGCCCGGATTGGTCTTGATTTTCGTCCTTTTGTTCCGCTTATTGCGAGATCCCACTACAGCTCACGACGACTAAGGTTCAATTGGCAAGGTATGTTCTTCTAAAAGCCCGCCGTAATACAATGCCATTGACTCCTTGGTAATGACAGAGTTTCCGCGTTCGCCGGGATGAAGGCCGTGTCGAGCCTCTTTCCATGGATCTTCTAAGTGAGTTAAGTCACTAAGCCATTGTGGTTCTTTGTGTCCGTAGACCTCCAACACAATATCAATGTTCTCCTTCTGATCGTCGCTTAATGCATCTACGTCTCCTTTTGGAAAATGACTGACTTCAAATTTCCTTCTGTGGTGATCATAGAGATCACGGCACACGGGGCCATTAGCCCATGCCTCGAACTCTTCCTCAAACAAGGGCTTCTCATCCCACACAAGGGACCACGCTTGGCTGTAATACAAGAGCTTCTGGAGCTTCCATGTAGTGACAGATCCTTTCTTTTCCAGAATGTAATTCGCAACGTCAAATACCGTAGTCATGTCATAGAGGATTGTCAAAGTGTTGCTGGGGGAGCACAGTGTATCACATACTGAGTGTACACATAACCAGCTTTAAGACCGTAAGCTCTCGTCTTAGAGAGCTTACGGTCTTAGCGACAGATAGCTCCAACACAAGTGGTCAGAAAACATTTTTACGCATTTTGTCGTACATTTGAAATCAAAAAGGAAACGGGCTTTGGCGCATTTGTTGAGCTTGTTATTTTGTCCATTCTGTCACTAGGAATTTATTTCGGTTGGTGGACTTGGTCAAGTCGACAACGCCAAACGTTGCTTCTCAGTGAAATCCTGAACCATCTTGAGGAGATGAAGCAAGATGAAAGTTCGCCAGAGAATCATCCTTCTGAGGATTAACTCCTCGAAGCCGTGATGAGAGTACTGGATTATCCGTAGTTTGTATTTTCGGGTGCACCATATTAGGGAAATGCCGTACGTTAGTACAATTAAGTATATAGCTTCCCTTTTTATTGGGGCGTGATTTTAGCGAAGAGTCAAGCACCGATCTTGGAGTCATGGGATTAGCGGGTACAAATTCGTAGTGGTTATCAAGTATGTTATCAAATCTTTAGTTGCAAGTTGGCAAGATAGAAACCACTTACGAATAACCGTGAGGTTGAAGGACAGATGCCTGAAAACCGATCAGAAGTAGAGAATCGCTTTTACTGAAAATCCGGTTTCACTTCCGTCAAGTGATATGGGAACCTTGGCCTCTTCCTCCAGAAAGACCCCCCGTTCTTCTTCTCCGTACTGTGTGTGGTGCACTTCACCGCGGATCCCCAACCTATCTCCGATCATCTTTTCAAGCCCCCCACCTACAGTCAATGTGTGGAATGTTTCGTCGTGGGAATCTATGCCTGAATCAAATTCTCCCAGCCCGCAAAGTTCAAGTGGATTAAAGCACCCGTTGTAGTTGACAGTTAAATCCGCATCCAAACGGCGTACTCTGCCGAGAACATATATACCGGTATCCGGGCCAAGAAGCGAAACCATAAACGAGGGGCTCACACGGAATACCAACGCAGCACCATAGCTGTTTTTCCTCTCTACACTCCACTCATCGGGCCAAGCTTCTCCATACTGGTTTCGACTGTCGGATTGTCCGTCTCCGGGAAACGTACCGCTTGCCGTGCCACCGTGGAGTTGTCCATCAATCTCAAGGCCTATGCTAAAGATGTTGCCTGGGTCCAAATTCAGGCGGTAGCCGACAAGAAATCCTGTACTAAAACCTGATTCGCTCGCTGAAGCGCTCGTGTTGTAAATGTTTCCGCGTTGCAAATAATTCGCCGGCACGCCTGTATTGTCTACGGTTTTTGCATGTTCAAAGCTAATGTGTTCAGCTCCGACGGAGGTGCCTACGTAGAAACTGCCGTTCTGTGCAATTGCGATCTCAGGAACACAGATCATCATCGTAATCACGAGCATGATGCTCCCCAAACCTGTTTTCCGATTCTTAGACATTCTACTCATAGTTTCTCGCCACTCAATACGAATCGTGATGCTTTTTATACAACTGCTATGTACCCAACCAGATCTAACTATGCGTGTACCTTCAACGAAGGCATGCAGCTCTGTACGTGGCGCCCAGCGTGCAGTTCACTGAAACCACAGTCCGGGGCGAGCACCAACTGTTCAGCAGGTACATGTTGTAACACCTTGCGAATGCTGCTACGGGGACTACTTCTGTTGAGATGAATCAATCCACGCCTCACCAACAACACAGTACTAAGATCCGAAAAGAATTATTTGCACACATCCCCCGTGCGGCCCACCTGGCTGGTTGATGTCCGTGCAAACACCAACTACTATATCTATCTGATTGCCTTGCCGAAATTACTGGGATAGCTCAGAATTATCACCTTCACCCGGATTTGGGCTGAAAAATTCTTCGATCTTATTTGTTTTTTGTGCAAATTCTTGGCAATCCGATGGTGGCTCTTTCATCCGCGTGATATTGGGCCAGATTTCAGCATATTCAGCATTGAGTTTTAGCCATTTGGCGTCAGGCTCATCTTCACTTTCTGGTTTGATCGCCTCAACCGGACATTCAGGTTCACAGACACCACAATCAATACATTCATCCGGGTGGATGACGAGCATGTTTTCGCCTTCGTAAAAGCAGTTCACGGGACAAACTTCGACGCAATCCGTGTATTTACAGCGGATGCAGGCATCCATCACGATATAGGTCATAGGTGAACTATACAATTCTCGTGCAGTGTGTGGCTTGTTCTGGGATAAGCCAGTGTCCCGCACTGTCATGGAGCATTTGATGCTACTCTATGTGGGTCTCAATACACATATCAACTGACAAGTTACCATTGATCACATGGATAACTGCTACTCTGAATGCATTTGCAGTTCAACCGGGCTTCAACGGCACAACCAACAATGCATGCGTTTGTCTCGTGACAAAGGGACTGCATATCAATACAGTTGATCGGTCCGGTGTTATTTTTTTGCCCTTCAAGATATCGGGGGTTCTAACGTGACTGCGAGAATATGGTCTCAATCGGTAACCTATCATGGTGAGAATTGACTGAGATTGGTCAATGATTCACGTCTCCACCACTTTGGATTCTATTGGATCATAGTTTAGGATTGGCCCCAGCCAGCGCTCCACCGTACGTATATCCATGCCTTTGCGACGAGCATAATCCTCAACTTGGTCGCGCTCAATCCGACCAACGGAGAAATAGACACTTTCTGGGTGTGCAAGATATAACCCGGACACTGAAGCGGCTGGCATCATCGCGTAACTGGTAGTCAGCGACATACCTATACGATCAGTTTCAAGCAAGCGGAAAATTGTTTCTTTCTCCGAATGATCAGGCTGGCAAGGGTAACCGGGTGCGGGACGAATGCCGGAATAAGCCTCTTTGATCAAGGCATCATTGTTAAGGTTTTCATCCGCCGCATAACCCCAAAACTCTTTTCGTACACGCTCGTGCATATACTCGGCCATCGCTTCGGCGAATCGGTCAGCGAGGGCTTTGATCATGATGGCAGAATAGTCATCGGCCCTGTCCTTAAACTGTCTGGAAATCTCTTCTGCCTCATATCCTGTGGTGACGGCAAACGCACCTACATGATCTCCCTCTTCCGCGATGAAGTCGGCAAGTGCGTAGTTAGCACGGCTACTGTCTTTGACCATTTGCTGGCGTAGTGTATGCAATGTATCGCCAGTATCAATCTTGATATCGTCACCGTCACGCGATGCCGCCCAGAAGCCGATGACAGCTTTCGGATTGAACCAATCTTGGCCGAGGATTTGTTGCATCATCGTTTCAGTATCGCACCAGAGATCTCGTGCTGCTTTACCGACAGTCTTGTCTTCTAGGATTTTCGGATAGCGTCCGGCTAAATTCCAACTCACGAAATAAGGCGTCCAGTCAATGTAACGAGCAAGCTCCGTTAGATTAAAATTCCCGAATACTCGGGTGCCCAAAAAGCTTGGAGTCTGAGGCGCTGGGGAATCTAGTTTGTGCGCATGACTCCGAGCCTCTTGAATGGAGTAACGGGGTTTTGGTGGACCGCCCGCACGACGATCGCGCATGCGTTGATACTTGGTCTGAGTCGTCTTGACAAGGAGGGGCCGCTCGTCATCGGAAAGTAATGAAGAGACTATGCCGAACGCTCGACTTGCATCGGTTACATGAATGGTTGGACCATTGCTCCGAGCCGGGTCAATTTTAACAGCCGTGTGCGCTGGTGAGGTGGTTGCCCCACCAATCAGCAGTGGCTGTTGCATGTTAAGACGCTGCATTTCGCGTGCCACATAGACCATTTCGTCCAGGCTGGGGGTAATCAGACCGGAGAGACCGATAATATCGATTCGTTCTTCTTTAGCCTTAGCAAGGATCTTCTCGCATGGGACCATGACACCCATATCAATGATCTCGTATCCATTACAGGCAAGAACCACACCAACAATATTTTTACCGATGTCGTGTACATCGCCTTTGACGGTAGCCATGAGAATTTTGCCATTTGAAACATCCACGGTCCCAAGCTCTTCTTTTTCGGCCTGCATGAATGGGTCAAGGTAGGCTACGGCTGCTTTCATGACGCGAGCAGACTTCACCACTTGCGGTAAAAACATTTTTCCAGAGCCGAATAAATCCCCAACTACGTTCATACCGTCCATGAGGGGGCCTTCAATCACGTGTAAAGGCCGGTCTGCTGTCGCACGGGCTTCTTCAGTATCCCCGATGATAAACTCAGTAATACCGTGAACAAGTGCATGTTCAAGTCGCTTCTCCACGGGGAGTTTGCGCCAAGACATATCCTTCTCAGCCGATCTGCCTTTTTGCCCACGGAACCGCTCGGCATAATCAACAAGGGCCTCAGTAGCATCCTGTTTCCGGTTAAGAATAACATCCTCAACCAAGTCTCGGAGTTTCGGCTCAATCTCGTCATAGATGTCGAGTTGGCCAGCATTCAGGATGGCCATATCCATCCCGACAGGAATAGCATGATACAGGAATACCGAGTGCATCGCACGACGTACCGGCTCATTGCCGCGAAAACTGAACGAGACGTTTGAGAGTCCACCTGAGATATGACAACCGGGGCATGTCTTACGAATAATCTTCGTGGCTTCGATAAAATCAACCGCGTAATTATTGTGTTCTTCAATGCCCGTAGCGACGGCAAAGATGTTGGGATCAAAAATGATGTCTTCGGCTGGGAACCCAACTTGTTCGGTGAGGATCTTGAACGCACGCTGACATATCTCAATTTTGCGCGACGCGGTGTCGGCCTGGCCCACCTCGTCAAACGCCATGACTACGACCGCAGCGCCATAGGTTAAGCATTTGCGGGCCTGTTCCCGAAATTGATCTTCACCTTCTTTCAAAGAGATTGAATTCACAACAGGCTTGCCTTGGACGCATTTGAGGCCCGCTTCAATCACTTCCCATTTAGAACTGTCAATCATGACAGGCACACGGGCGATATCGGGCTCAGCGGCAATCAGGTTGAGGAAAGTTTGCATGGCCTCTACACCATCCAGCATCCCTTCATCCATGTTAACATCAATGATCTGGGCACCGTTTTCGACTTGCTGACGTGCAACTTCGACCGCTGTGGCATAATCACCATTCGTGATCAGTTTCCGAAATCTAGCAGATCCGGTCACATTTGTCCGCTCACCAATGTTTACGAAAATCTGTGAAGCTGTACTCATTGAGATTCCTCCAACCCACTCAAGAGGGGGCTCATTTTTAGTAGATCAGACAGAATGCTCTGTTCCTCAGTGGAAAGCAGAGCTTGATCACATGATGTCTGTTCCCCATTCGTTTGCTCCGTTAGCTTGTCAACTCAAAAGGTTCTAAGCCCGCAAGTCGCATGGTTTTTGAACTCCCAACCGGATTACGTGGCTGCACCCCCTTGATCGCTTCAGCAATGGCTCGAATGTGATCTGGAGTTGTACCACAACATCCCCCGAGAATATTAACTATTCCATCTTCAGCCCATTGGGTGACTTCGGCTGAGGTTTCCGTTGGTCCCTCATCATACTGCCCCATCTCGTTAGGAAGACCTGCATTTGGATAGGCAGCAACCAGCGTATCTGCGACACGGGAGAGGGCAGCAATATATGGACGCATCAGATCGGCACCGAGTGCACAGTTAAACCCAATGGCAAACGGTTTTGCGTGGCGAACAGAATACCAAAATGCTTCAACTGTTTGACCAGACAGGGTCCGTCCCGATCGATCTGTAATGGTGCCTGAGATCCAGATTGGAAGTCTCTCTAGTCCCTCAGCTTCAAGATCCATGATCGCTTTGATCGCTGCCTTGCAGTTCAGCGTATCGGTAATCGTTTCAATCAAATAGAGATGTATGCCTCCTTGATTCAGCGCTTCAATTTGCTCGCGATAGGCTTGATACACCTGATCGAACGTAATTTCCCGAGCGCCAGGATTATTCACGTCCGAGCTCATCGAAAGCATCTTATTCAGTGGACCAATTGAGCCTGCGGCAAAGCGTGGCTTGTACGGCTCCTTTTTTGTCCACTTATCTGCCGATGCGCGGGCCAGTTTCGCGCCCTCAAAATTTATCTCAATTACCGATTGAAGATCAAGCGCGTAATCCGCCTGTGCAATTGTGGTTGCGGAAAATGTATTGGTCTCCGAGATATCTGCCCCGGCCTCGAAATAGGCATCATGCAGCTCTGTCACATACTCGGGACGAGTTAGACACAGAATATCATTGTTGCCTTTCATTTGACCCGGGTATTTTTCCGTGCAAAAGCGTGTGCCACGATATTCTTCTTCTTTCAAGTCCATGCATTGGAATATCACACCCCAAGAACCATCAAGTACTAACACGCGATCCCTGGCAGCCACATGGAGCTGGGCGATGCGCTCTTGTCGACTAGTCATCGCAACCGTCTACCTTCTTACTCGCGTTATCATGCTCCCTTTCGGGGAGAGCCTTGCGCTGCGAGAATTCCGTATGGCAATCCCTCTCAAAGAGAGTTCGACAATCTATGGGCCCTAGTAGGAAGATGATGTCCCGTGGTGTAGAAAAGGTCGAATGGGCATCCCCAAGCACCCACCGCACCGAGCCAAATCCATTAATTGATAAACATCCAGGAACCATTATATGGCTGCTCCTTGTGGTTTCAAACCAAGCAATCGACAGATGGAAAGTGCCAAGCTGGCTCGATTGAGTGTATAGAAATGAAGATCATTGACCCCTTGCTCTGACAATTTTTGACAGAGTTCCGCGGCTATGTTTGCCGTGATTAGTTCACGCGTTGCCTCATCCTCATCAGTACCCATATAAAGTGTACACAGCCAATCTGGTAAATCGACTTGGCAAAGTCTGGCCATGCGTTGGAGGCCCTTGAAATTCGGTTGTAGCATGATTCCTGGGACAATTGGCATGGTCACGCAACCCGCTCGTGCACGATCAAGGAAGGCAAAGTAGGTGTCTGGATCAAAGAAGAATTGTGTAATGGCCCGGTCAGCGCCGGCATCCTGTTTAGCTCTCAGGAAGGCAATATCCTGATCCCAGCCCAAACTGTCGGGATGCTGCTCCGGGTAACAGGATACGCTAATTTCGAACCGTGCACCAGGTTCGATCTCACAAGCCCGAATTCCCTCAATTAGGTCAATACTACTACGATAGCCACCTGGATATTGCTTAAATGGTGCTCCCAACCCTTCGGGAGGATCGCCGCGCAGCACCACTAAGTGGCGCACCCCAACATGCCAGAACTTGGTGGCGACTTGCAGTACCTCTTCTTTTGTCGCCCCCACACAAGTAAGGTGCGCAGCTGGTAAAAGAGGCGTATCCTGTGCGATCTTGGCTACAATTTTCCGCGTTCGGTGCTGCGTGGAGCCTCCAGCCCCATACGTAACGGACACGAAGCGTGGTCCTATTGGCGATAGCCGTGCAACCGATTCCCAAAGCTTGGCTTCCATCTTGTCCGTTTTTGGCGGAAAGAATTCGAACGAGACGTTAGGGGGTGGCGTGGACTGCTGGACCGTGACAGCGAGCGTGTTCCCGCTAGTTTCTCCAAGATGCTTGTCAAACTGTGTTGCGGTCCAGATTAAGACACTTAGACCTTGATCAAGTGATGCAGGCGGGTCAAATTTCTGCGGCGCCTGTAGGGCGAGCTCAGCTGCATCAGCCCACAGTTTCATATTATCCTCAGAGATACCGAGTCGACGATGTCCCTGGGTTTCACGTAAAAATTCAAGGTTGTGCGGGGCAAAATCAACGACTATAAGTTGTCCTCCGGGCTTTAGAATGCGTGCAGCTTCAGTGAGCACCTTCTCGGGTTGATCAAGGAAGTGTAACACTTGATGGACGATAATAAAATCGGCACTGTTACTGTCAAACGGCGCGTTCGTGACATCACCATGACGCACGCGTGCATTATCTACGCCCGTCCGATTGAGGTTTGCCCGAGCGACGGTCAACATATGGTGGGATAGGTCAATCCCCTCAGCCTCATATGCATGTGGCGCAAGGAGAACCAGCATCCGGCCAGTACCAGTTCCAAAATCAATGACACGCTCAAAGTGATGTGTTTTGACGTAACCGAGGATGGCGCGCTCAATCGCTGCTTCGGGATAATGCAGCGCCCGCAGTCGATCCCAATCTTTGGCAATTTTTGAAAAGTAGGATTCTGCCTGTTTTGCACGGGCTTGGCGAACACTCTCCAGATTTTCATAATCAGATGAAAACGGAGCGCTATTTATTTCGAGTTCCGAAAAGAATTCTTGTAATAATCGACCGATCCACCCTTTGCTTCGGATGCGATAAAACACCCAGGACCCTTCTGGTAGCCGTTCGACCAGACCCGCCATGGTCAATATTTTTAAGTGGTGCGATAGACGCGGCTGGCTTTGGTCAAGGATTTGTGCCAGTTCGCCAACGGCTAGATCCCCGTGTCGCAAAAGCACGAGAATACGTAGCCGGGTCGATTCACCGGCGGCCTTCAAAGCGTCAATGAACAGGTGGGGAGACGCGTCCATAATACTTATCTATAAACAATTGTTTATATCCTAAATCGTTTATATGATTTTGAATGAAACTGTTCCGATTTGGTGGTTCATTAAAGCCAGCGAAACTCGAACATCTGGGAAATCCATGGAAATCTAGGCCTCGAATATCTAAATGTCCGTCAGAAAATAGATTAGGTGAGGATGCCGACTATGGGGGACGGTTGGATGTAGGATCGAATTTGGGGCTAAATGGACATGATTTGTCGTTGACAAACTATGTTGAAACGGTTGCAGGTATGCTGCTGTGTGCAATTGTGTCCATTCCGCATGGATCGGACGTACATCTCCAATCAGCCCGAAGCTGGCCCTTGATCTTCTTCCCGAAAGAGACGATGAGGCGGCTATGCCCCGAAAGCCGAAATCGACGGCGTTGGCTCGCTTGCGTTCCTCGTTGCGGACCAGTCCCCCGAGCCGATGAATGTTAGCCCAAGACTCTAATCCAGTGGCTCTCGTCTTATTAGTGGGAAACTCGTTTTTGGAAGCCTTCGTGGTGCAGGCTAACTCAATCAACCGGTCTTAACGGCCCATACGTCATCCACCGCCTTTAACCCCTCATGCTTGTGAAAACGCCCCAGTGTGCTTCTAAGCACGAGTTCAGTGCCCTCACAATGATCCTGCACACTTTTCATCAAGCGTTTGCCTATGCCCAGCCCCTGAACATCAGGCTCCACAGCTAAATCGCAAAGGTAACTGTACATTACTCCGTCTGTCAGAACCCGGGCTATACCTACAAGACGATTCCCTTTCCATGCTGTAAGTACCAGAGATGCACGCTCAAACATAGCCCACAGGCGTTCCGTGCTCGAAACCGGCCGATGCAGCGGCGCCCGACGATAAAGAATACGGATCAGCTGAGGAGTGAGACCTTCCAGTCCTTCTCTGATCTCAACCGTATCTATGGTCTGTGAGTTTTTCATATAAAACCACCATGCTTAGGCCGCCAAAGCCAAACGTACTTTGTCCGCCGCCTGCTCAAACAATACAGCTGATTCGAGTGCGATCCCGCTTTCATTTAATACTCGTTGTCCCTCCACAGCATTCGTCCCCTGTAGCCGCACAATCAGTGGAACACGAATTCCAACGTTGCGTGCAGCCTCTACGACGCCCCGGGCAACCCGATCGCAGCGAACAATACCGCCAAAGATATTCACCAGCACGGCCTGAACGTTCGAATCCTTTAGAATAATGCGGAATCCGGCCTCGACGGTTTCTGCACTTGCAGTGCCCCCGACATCCAGGAAATTAGCCGGATTGCCACCTGCAAGCTTGATGATGTCCATGGTTGCCATGGCTAACCCGGCCCCATTCACCATACACCCCACATTTCCATCCAGTTTAACATAGTTCAGATTAGAGACGTGCGCCTCCACCTCCAAGGGATCCTCTTCGTGTAAATCCCGGAGTGCAGCCAAGTCTTTATGTCGATACAGTGCGTTATCGTCCAGATTGAGCTTTGCATCAATAGCAACTACGCGACCGCCTTTTGTAAGTACGAGTGGGTTAATTTCGGCCAAAGATGCGTCGACTCCCATATACGCAGCAAAAAGCGCACTGATAAAATTAGCTGCCTGCCTTGCAGTTTTGCCCTCAAAGCCAAGCCCGTAGGCTAACTGTCGGGCTTGAAATCCCTGCAGACCAAGTCCCTGGTCCGCCCATACTTTGAGAATCTTGTCCGGTGTTTCAGCAGCTACTTTTTCTATTTCCACACCACCTTCTGTTGAGGCCATCACTACATGTTGGCTGCGGGCCCGGTCAAGTGTTACCCCTATGTAGTATTCTTTTGCAATATTGACGGCCGGAGCAACCAGAACTCTTCGCACCAGCTGTCCTTCCGGGCCGGTTTGATGCGTGATTAAATTCATGCCAAGTATTTTCCCGGCTACGTCCGCTACTTCATCCAAGCCACGAGCCAGCTTTACTCCACCTCCTTTACCACGCCCACCCGCGTGAATTTGGGCTTTAACTACAAACAGCTCCCCGTGGACCGGCACCATGGTCCGGGCGACCTCTACCGCCTCAGCGACCGTCGAGGCAACTTCGCCAGGTTGCATAGCCACGCCATATTCTTCCAGTATATCCTTAGCCTGATACTCGTGAACTTTCATAAAACTCAGAACGATTATGATGGGGACAGGTACACGGTTGTCTCCCAATTGTTCAAATCTGGCAAGGTAAACACAGCATGATTTTGACCACTATGGACCGACACATCACTGTGCGGATATTGCGTGCGTACGTGTTTCTGGTACTGGTCCTGGTCATCTTCTTCATGCTGCTTCACTATTTGGAGTACATCGATGATTTTTTGGATCGTAATGCTCCAATGCGGAAAATCTATTTCGTGTACTACCCCAGTTTTATCCCGGATATTATCCGGCAAGTTTCGCCCCTCGCACTTTTCCTTGCTGCAATCTTTACCACGGGTCGGCTTGCACAGTCATTGCAGATTGTTGCGCTGCAAACCAGCGGCGTTGCGCTGCAACGCTTCATAGCTCCCTATTGCCTGATTGGGGTCTTTATCAGTGTACTCATGTTTTTTGTAGGGGGATGGATTGCACCAAATACTAATCAGACCGTCCTATCCTACGACGAGCTCTACATAAACAGCAGGGGGCAACAGCTCTACACCAGCGAAATTCATCGACGCAACGACCCCACCAGTGTAGTTACTGTGGGATACTTCGATCGTCGAACCAACACGGCTCATAGGGTTCAACTGCAACGATTCAATGCTGACGGTACGCTTAGTGAGCGCGTGGATGGGCAACAAATGGTTTGGCAGGACTCACTGTGGCACTTTTCATATGCTGTCATACGAAAATTCGATGCTGGCCATGAGAGCCGTCAAATCGTTGCTCCTCTGGATACCGTGCTTCTTGTATTCCCCCGGGACCTTGCCCGTAGAGAAAGGGACATTGAGTCAATGACTATCCCAGTCGCCGCAGGTTACGTGGATGCTTTGCGGCGCAGTGGAGTGGGAGACACAGGCCGCGCCATGATCGGATACTATTCCAAGTACGCCTATCCCACAGCGAACCTGATTGTCATGCTCATTGCACTCCCATTAGCTTGCAGGCGTAGACGCGGAGGTCAGGCAGTACAAATCGGAATAGCTCTGCTAATCGCCTTTGGCTACCTTGCTGCACAAAAACTCATAGAACCGTTTGGCTACACGGAGGAATTAGCCCCACTTCTGGCTGCAATACTTCCACATGCCCTGTTCATGTGCGGTGCAGTAATAGCACTAACCACAACTCGCAAGTAGGTTATGCCTCCCCCACTTGCCCGCCGCCAAATTGAACGGGCGTATGCTCCGATATTGGACCGCCCGGGATCTCCCCGTTTACGTTCTCGAATTTCTCGATGTTCTGCTTTAGGGCATACAACATCCGTTTAGCATGCCGTGGGGTGAGAATTATTCGATTCTTAACCTTGGCTCTTGGAACCCCAGGCATAACAAGAATGAAATCCAGTACAAACTCCTCCGATGAGTGTCCCACCATCACCAGATTAGCATACTGACCATCTGCAATGACCTCATTCAATTCAATCTTTAGATCCGTACCGTCATGATCAGGCCGCTGGGCATAATCATCAATATCCTTAGTGTCTTCTTCCATTATAGCTCGATTTTCTGTGAATCAGTTCAGGTTGTTGGCTTGCATCCAACTATCATTATAAGTCTTACTCATGTATTTCATACCCGAATCGGGTAGCAAAACCACCACCAAGGCATCAGGAGCAAGTGCTTGACTGTGTTTCTTGAGCCATTCAAGTGCACCAGCCAATGCAAGACCGCTAGACTGTCCTACGAATATAGCCTCTTCTTTTACCAGCTGCCGCGCCATATGCATGGCGTCTCTGTCACTCACGCGTGTATAATCGTCAAGAAGGCTCATGTGCATATTTCCGGCCAAATACTCTTTGCCCGCACCTTCGATCTGATGGCTGTAGACCTCATCTGGATCAACGATACCCTCATGAAAATACTTATAGTACGCGGAGCCGCAGGGATCAATACCAATTACCTTGATATTGGCATCCTTTTCCTTTAGATATCTGGCACTTCCCGAGATTGTGCCGCCCGTGCTCGCTGTCGCAAAGAAGTGCGTAATCCGCCCTTGTGTCTGCTGCCAGATTTCCGGGCCGGTGGTCTGGTAATGTGCTTCCACATTGGCTTCGTTGAAATACTGATTGAGATAAATGCCCCCCTGTACTTCGGCAGCGATCTTCTTGGCTACACTGTAATAAGAGCGCGGATCATCGTGAGTTACATCCGTTGGACAAATCACCAACTCCGCTCCAAAGGCTCTGAGAAGATCCCGTTTCTCCTGGCTAACTTTCTCCGTTAGAGTGAAGATACATCGATAGCCTCTCACTCTTGCAGCCTGTGCAATACCCACACCGGTATTTCCACTTGTGGCTTCAATCAATGTGCCGTTAGGTCTCAACTGACCGGATTTCTCTGCCGCCAAAATCATTGCAACACCAATCCGATCCTTGACTGACCCCCCCGGGTTAAAACACTCCAGCTTAACCAACACCCTGCATGGCAGACCTTCCGCCAATTGATTCAGCTGTATAATCGGGGTATCGCCGATTGTGCTTAAGATATCTTTGTGCCACATTTCAACTCTGTCTGTCCAGTATTGAACGTGAAACTAAATCAAATGGTTACCAATCATGACCAAGGCGACATTTTGTCATCCAATATCTTGATTGGCCCAGTTTTTGACACTTTCTCTGCTGAATCACCTTAAATTCCATTATGAATTACTGGTCTCAAATGATATCCTCAGACAACCCGCCTAAAAAACCACCCCCACCAATCTCTGAGAATGAGAATAAAAAAAGGAAATCTTCTGATCCTCAGACATTACCCATCCTGGTCCTCCGTAATACAGTCCTCTTCCCAGGGGCCATACTGCCAATCACAGTAGGGCGCAATGCTTCCCTACAGCTGATACGTGATACTATCAACCAGAACAACCGCTTTGGAGTGATATCTCAGCGGGAACGGGAAGTTGATAACCCTAAGGCCGAAGATCTGTACCGCGTAGGTACGGTGGCTACAATCCTGAAGATGACCAAGATGCCGGATGGCGCAAAAAATATAATTATCCAGGGGGAAATCCAGTTTAGAGTTAAAGAATTCACACAATCAGAGCCCTACTTCAAAGCACTAATCGAAACACTCGAGGAATATGACGGCCCGTCAAGCGACGTCGAAAAAAAGGCCCTACTACACTCAATTAAGAATTTGGCCATTGAGATCGTAGATCTCTCGCCAAACCTTCCGAGTGAAGCGGTTGACGCCATAGAGAAAATCAATTCCCTCACCTTACTAATCCACCTTATCACCTCACAACTGCAAATCAGCGTTCAGGAAAAACAGACTCTTCTGGAGACACCGTCATTAAAAGATCGCGCACAATTGCTGATCAAACATCTGAATAAAGAGAGTCAGGTTCTCAAAGTTTCAGAGAAAATCCGTTTGCGTATGAGTGACGATGTAGGTAAACAGCAACGGGAGTTTCTTCTCAGGCAAAAAATGAAGGCCATCCAGGATGAGTTGGGTGAGGGAGCAGGTGGTGATGAGCATATTGGACTGCACGAGCGGGCTCAGGAAAAACAACTTCCTGAACACGTCATGAGTGTATTCGAGAAGGAGATGAAAAAGCTCGAACGTTCGAACCCCGCCCTGCCCGATTATGCAGTTACACGTAACTACGTAGACTGGATTCTCGACATACCCTGGACTGAATACACAGAAGATCAACTGGATATCACGCACGCTGAACAAGTTCTTGAGGAAGACCACCACGGGTTGGAGAAGGTTAAGCAGCGCATCCTGGAGCACTTGGCCGTGCTCAAGCTTAAGGGAGATATGAAAGCCCCTATTCTGTGTTTCCACGGCCCTCCTGGAGTTGGCAAAACCAGCCTCGGTAAAAGCATTGCCCGTGCCATGGGACGTAAATTTGTCCGAATCAGCCTCGGTGGAGTGCACGATGAAGCGGAAATACGCGGCCACCGGCGTACGTACATTGGTGCATTGCCTGGCCGCATATTACAGGGGCTTAAAAAAGCTGGCTCTGCCAATCCAGTGTTTATGCTGGATGAAATCGATAAAATTGGAAACATTCACCGAGGGGACCCATCCAGTGCACTGCTGGAAGTACTCGACCCAGAACAGAACGATGCCTTTAATGATCACTACATAGAACTGGATTATGACCTGTCCAAGGTACTCTTTATCACAACTGCGAATTCACTGCATACAATTCCTGCACCACTTAGAGATCGCATGGAAACCATCGGGTTATCCGGATATACACAGGAAGAAAAACTGGCTATAGCTCAGGGATATCTAGTCCCGCGCCAGATTGCGCGTAACGGCCTTGACGAGACACAGCTCACGCTTGATGAGTCAGCATTAAACTATATCATTGACGGATATACCCGTGAATCTGGAGTCCGAAATCTTGAACGTACGATTGGGAGCGTGACGCGTGGTGTTGCAAAAAAAGTAGCTACCGAGGAAATCACTGAGTCGACGGTATCAAAAGATGACGTCGAGACATACTTGGGAGCCCGTAAGTTCTTTAGTGAAATAGCCGAACGAACGGAAGTCCCCGGTGTAGCCACCGGCCTTGCGTGGACACCAACAGGCGGCGACATCCTGTTTGTAGAGGCTTCCGTCTCCCGCGGCAGTGGCAAGCTTATTCTGACTGGCAACCTGGGGGACGTTATGCAGGAGTCCGCCAAAGCTGCCCTCAGTTACATCAAGGCACGTGCTGATGAACTGGAGATCCCACAGAATGCCTTTAAGCATTACGATGTACACGTACACGTTCCCGCCGGTGCAGTCTCAAAAGATGGTCCCAGCGCCGGCGTTGCACTACTCTCTGCACTCGTATCAATCTATTCACAGCGGAGAGTACAGCACGACTTAGCAATGACCGGTGAAATCACACTCCGCGGCCTCGTGTTACCAGTTGGGGGCATTAAGGAGAAAGTTCTAGCCGCTAGGCGAGCAGGGATTAAACATGTCCTCTTACCGTCCAAAAACGAGAAAGACATAAAGGAGATTAAACCCGAAACACTGGAGGGACTGAGCGTCCACTATGTTCGGCGCATGAGTCAGGTAATCGACATGACGCTGGACACAACTGCAATCAGGCATCCCGGAGAACTGTTCACAGTACCTGCACCAAGCAACGGTGCGCCCCAAGGAACGGCCCCATCCTAGGTCGCCTCGGCACCGGCAGAATCTTTTTCGTCGGCAGATGGCGCTGGCGCGCAGCACACCTCACAGCATTCCCCAGAGACATAATCAACAAGGGTATTTACAGCTTCGATGGCCGTGTTCAAGGTTTCAGTGGCGAGAAACTCAGCCTTTTGACCCAGTCCAAGCTGGTCAAAAATACTCTTGGCCTCGGCGAACACGTCACGGTTTTCTTCCTTTTGTGTACTCATTATCGGTGCGACTTAAGTAAATTGCCAGTGTTCTTGTAATACGTATACACTGACGCTCTGTTGCGATCAACGATTAACGCTCATGCACACCGGCACAGTGATTCGTTCCACCGGAGCTTGGCTTGACGTCTTGGTCGGGGAAAAAGTCATCTCCTCGCGCATCCGCGGTCGAATGCGTCTGGATCACGAAGACAGTACGCAGCCGATCACAGTGGGAGACCGAGTCAGCCTCATGATCCAGAAAGATGAAACTGGATTGATCACCGAAGTCCATCAGCGATACAACTGTTTGCATCGTCGGGCTGCAGGGCGTAAAGTGAGGAAGCGCCAAATTCTTGTAGCAAATGTTGATTTTATATGGATCGTTCAGGCAGCTAAACAGCCCGCATTGAACTGGAGGCTGGTTGACCGCCTACTGATTGCCTGTGAAGCACAGGATATTCCGGCAGGACTGGTGATTAACAAAATGGATTTAGCTACACCAGACCTCTCAGTATCAATCAGGGAACTGGGCGAGCGTTACCGGCAGCTGGGTTACCCGGTAGTGCTAACCAGTGTGGAAGAGCACATCAACCTGGACGCGTTGTGCGATCTGCTTTCTGGTAAGATCAGTGTACTATTGGGGCCTTCAGGAGTTGGGAAATCCTCGCTTCTTAATGCTATCGATCCCACGGTAAATATTCCTACAAAATCTGTCAGCAAAAAAACAAATAAAGGACGTCATACCACGGCGCACACCGAACTGTACTCACTGACCACTGGTGGCAATGTTATGGATACACCTGGTATACGTGAATTTGGCCTCCTGGATATTAAACCGTGGGAACTCGCGCATCACTGCCCAGAGTTCAGACCCCACCTCACAAGATGTCGCTTTCCTGCCTGTACACACGATCACGAACCGGACTGTGCCGTGAAACGCGCACATATGATGGAGAGAATCAGCGACGAACGCTATAAAAGCTATCTCAACATCCTGTATACATTGCACCTTGGAGATGCAGATATAAGGCGCTGATGCTTAGATCTATCGGACTGGCTGCACTCAGTTTAGTTATTCTAAAGTGCTCTTGTGTTGCTGCGCAAAACCGCCTTGAAGCTTTAACACCAGAATTCGGACATTCAATAGCTGCAAGCGAGTCAACTCTGGTGGTCGGAGATCCCAACGCAACTGGTGGAAACGGCATGGTCTGGACCTACCGCCAACAACCACAGGGAGGATGGACGCCAGCACTAACGTTGCAGGGCAAGCCAAATGACAGCCTGGGTTACAGTCTGGCCGCAGATGGCCATTTGTTGGTTGCTGGTGCCCCGGGAAACCGAAGAGCATACCTTTACAATCTTCACGATAACCAGCTGCCTCAGCCCCTGAGCTTCGTTACACAGGATACAGATGGCTATGGGCGAGCAGTTGCCATGCATGGCATTTTTGTAGCTGTGAGTAGTCCGGCAAATCAGTTTGGACGCGGTCGTGTAGATATTTACATACAGTCTCCACAGAATGAATGGAACTGGACTCAGACCCTTCACGGAGAGTCTGGCGGTGAGGCCTTTGGTCATGCTCTTGCCATGGATTCAGAAATCCTGTTGGTAGGCGCACCTCAGGCCTACGAACCACGTGGAGAAAGAGCTGGTCTCGCCTACATCTATGAGAGAACATCTGGCTCAAACTGGGTACTCCAAACTGAGCTTCGTGGTGGCTCTGCCGGATATGAGCATGCGTTCGGCACGAGTGTTGCCTTGGGAACATACAATCAGTACACGCGCGCAGTCGTCGGCGCACCTGGTGCCTCGCTTGCCTATGTCTATACCTTGAGGATGTACGATTGGGAGCAGACCTATTCGTTTACACCTGTTCCACCAGTACCACTGACGAGGGCGGGTACCAGCATCGCACTGGTTGAAGATCACGTCATTATAGGAGCCCCATCAAGCTCATCTGCACAAAATGGTTTAGTCTGGGTCCTGCGCCTAGACGAATTGGGCGCAGGTTTGCACCGCGTCAATATCCAGGGCAATTCCTCGTTTGGCCACGCAATTGCGGCATGGAAAGATCAGTACGCCATCGCGGAACCTGGCGTCGCAGTGCACATCTTCGCAAAAAACAGCGTACTCTCCCGCGAAGAAGCGCCAGAGTATATCAAACTGGAAGCGTACCCCAACCCGTTCACCGAATCTGTAACACTCGCATTCTCGAGCAACGCACCAGATCAACTATTCATCACTGATATCTCCGGGCGCCTGATCACTTCCATAGCGAGAAAGGGGCAGAACCACATTCACTGGTACCCACGCACACTGGCTGCAGGAATATATATAGTTTCAGCCGGGACGATCTCTAAACCGATCATCCGGTTGCCCTGACACAAGCGATCACTCTACAATAACCCGCCGCAATAGCGGCGAGATTCCTGAAAGGACCACATGCGGTGTTGTATCACAAATGCTGGCAATTTTACGCACCGAATTAACCGCTCCTGGATCTGATGCTATGATTTCGACCACTTGACCGGGTTTTGCATCAAGGGCCTGGGCAATATTGATCACGGTTGTATTCATACATACACGGCCAACGATCGGACAAACTGCACCTTCTATCCTGAATGCCCCCTTGTTCGATAAACGATGGTCTACGCAGGCGTGATATCCTGTTGGTATCAAAGCCAATGTAGTAACCTCAGAAGCTTGCCAGGTGAGTCCATAACCAACCCTCTCTCCCGGATTAATCGTCCGTAAACTTTGCAGGCGTGATCGGATGGACAAAGCTGGTTCAAGAGACAGACTGCGAGATGGATGCGTGTCGTATCCGTACAAGCCGAGACCTACTCTTGCTACATTCACAGCAGACTCCTGTATCCAGGCGGTTCCGGCGGTATTGGCAATATGCAAATATCGCACACGATTGCGATGTGGTTCAACCAGCCTATTCCATCTTGTGAGTTGTGTCCTGGTGAACGCAGTGTTGCTGCCCGAGGCATTTGCAAAGTGAGAGCAGATGCCCTCCAACTCCAAACCCGGTGCACTGATAACCAGATGCAATGCTTCATTAAACTCTGACGGTGCAACGCCGTGGCGATGCAATCCGGTATCAACTTTAAGGTGCAACCGGCATTGGGATCGGCGATGGGCTGCCAGTGTTCTGACTTGTTCCAAATCCCCCACCATGAAAGCTACATTACGCAACCGGCTGCACAGGATATTTTCCGAGGGCGTGAATCCCATAACCAGTAGAGGTGTACGGATGCCCTCATTCCGAAGAATCAATGCTTCGTGGTATCCGTCTACAATAAAGAATGGACATCTCGCCGAATCAAGTATCCGGGCTACATGAACTAACCCATGACCATAGGCATTGCTTTTCAGAACGGGAGCTACGGCCGCGGTTCCACATATACCCTGGAATACTTTCAAGTTGTACTCCAAGGCCGATCGGCTTACACTGACCTGAACTTGACGCCGATACCTGTATCGTTGAGCTCTCAGCCTCCTGAAAGCTCCACGCATCCATACACGGGGCTTCATCAAGTCTTTTTTCTCCGCCTTCTTCCCCTGCGCGGCTGGGCGGCTTTCTTATTAAGAAGCTTAATGGCCGCTTCCAGCGTCACTTGTTCCAAATCACGCTGACCTTTAATCGAAGCATTCAGCTTTCCTCGCTTAACAAATGGGCCGTACGGTCCATTATCAAAATAGATCGTCTCCCCGGAATTAGGATCCTTGCCCAGTTCCACTGGGAATCTGAGCATATCCAAAGCAAGCTCCAGGTTCACATCCTCCATTCGAACGCCCTTGGGAATTGATTTTCGATGCGGCTTGGTTTTGGATCCTTCGGGTTCCACAACTTCCACATAGAGCCCATATTTGCCATCCTTAAGCAGTATGGGTTTTCCATTTTTGGGGTGAACTCCCAACTTCGTATCGGGTGTTTTAACAGCAAATAGAAGTGATCGCAAGTGCTCCTCATCCAGGTCCGCAGGCAATAAATCATCGGGGATCCCACTGCGGACTTCCCGACCATCCACGGTAGCCTGTACATAAGGCCCATAGCGTCCAACGCGGACAACACATTGACTCCACTTGGGGGAGGTGATTTTAGAAATCTCGCGGGCATCTACCTGATCCAGGGCGTTTTCGACCCGTTTCTGGATCCCCTCTTCTCCCTGATCAATTGAGTAGAGGAACTCCTGTCCATCAGTCTTGCCTTGCGCAATCTCGTCAAGGCGTTTCTCCATCTGAGCCGTGAAGCCCGTATCTACAAAAGAATCAAAGCGCTCCTCCATAAATGCATTCGTAGCAAACGCGCGGAATGTCGGAGCAAGTGCCCTGCCGGATCGTATCGCACTTCCTCTGTCCTGAATTGTACTGACAATGGTTGCGTACGTACTTGGCCGGCCTATACCTTCCTGTTCCAGTTTCTTGATCAGGGATGCTTCCGTGTAACGGGCAGGTGGCTTGGTTTCATGACTTTTCGATTCAATCTCGAGGCATCGCAACGGCTGTTGTTCGTGAAGTACGGGTAGGCGCTGGCCTGCCCCCCTCTTCGCAGTCTCAGGATCATCAGTGCCTTCAACATAGGCCAGCAGGAACCCTGGAAATAATATTTGCCTTCCCGTAGCCCGAAAATGCACCGGTTCTGAGTCGGGGAGCGTTGCAGTGGAGATTACCCGTGTATCTCGAACCTTAGCGTCTGCCATTTGCGTTGCGACTGTACGCCTCCAGATGAGGTCGTACAGTTTTTTTTCATCTCCGCTCAAACTCAGCTCATCAGCGGTTTTCATGTCCCGACCAGCGGGCCGAACTGCTTCGTGAGCTTCTTGAGCATTGGCCACTTTGCTTTTGTATCGACGTACTTGATTGCTAAGATTTTCCACGCCATAAATACGCTGAACCGCCTGTCGGGTACCCTCTAAAGCTTCCTGTGAGAGCGTGACAGAATCTGTGCGCATATAGGTAATGAACCCTCGCTCATACAGTTTTTGCGCCACCCTCATTGTTTTTTTTGCTCCCCACCTGAGCTTGCGACTCGCTTCCTGCTGGAGTGAGGAGGTAATAAAGGGGGGAGCGGGTTTCCGTTTGCGATCTTTGGACTCAACACTTGTAACACGCCAGTCCGCCGACGGCAGGCTGGCAACCAGACGCTCGCCCTCTTGCCTGCTCAACAAAAGTATCCCCAAACCCTTCAGTGACTCTTTAAGCTGGCCGGTGTTATCGTCAAAATCACGCCCAGTTGCCAGCCGTCGTTCACCCAGATGGGTCATAGTCGCCGTGAATTGACCTGTGTCGGCCTGCAGTGTCGCTGCTAGATCCCAGTACTGAGCCGGAACAAACATCATACGCTCCTTTTCACGCAGGACCAAAAGCCGAACAGCAACGCTCTGGACGCGCCCTGCACTCGTTCCACGGCCGATCTTACGCCATAAAACCGGAGAAATTTTGTAACCTACCAGACGGTCAAGTACTCTTCTTGACTCCTGAGCTTCAACAAGGTCTTGATCCACCACCCGCGTGTTTTCGAGTGCTATACTGATGGCCTTTTTTGTGATCTCGTGGAACGCCATTCGACGAACCGGCACTTTGGGCTGCAAAACCTCTACCAGATGCCAGCCAATAGCTTCACCTTCGCGATCTTCGTCCGTTGCAATCAGGAGTTCGTCTGCGCGAGCAAGCGCATCCTTGAGCTCCTTAACGACCTTGCGTTTCCCGGGCGGAATGATGTAAAGAGGTTTGAACTTGCCATCTTCAATTCGCACCGCAATGGATGCCCAAGACTCTTTCTTGTATTTTGCCGGAACTTCTTTTATTCCGCTAGGCAAATCCCGGACATGCCCAAAACTGGCCATAACCCTGTATTTGGAAGACGGTAGAAACCGGCTGATCGTTTTGGCCTTGGTGGGAGACTCAACAATTACCAGACTGGGCATGGATTCAAATTTTATCTGCGCGCCGTTCACGCACGGGAGCATACAACGTTCCAGCGGGAAACTACACCGATTGAGTAGCAGGACAGAGACCTACTCTTTTTTTTGAGTTTTCGAGTAATTGTTGGAGCCGGTGCTGTTCCTGCTACGATATAGGATAATACCTGCCTGACTACAGCATGTGTACGACCCAGCCGCGACTTCTATGGAATGATTAAATTTCGGTTTCATCAACGAACATCTTCTGAAGATAGTTCGCAAGAGATCAACAGAAATAATTTTCAGATTGACAACCAACCAGACAAATCTGATGGAGTACTACCACATGACTTATCCCCCAATAGCCCCATATCACTGGGAAATATCATACCCTGAAAAAACCGGAAAGGGGGAAATTCAGTTTTGTCTCAGGAGAAGCCTTTTTGGATTGATTGTTATCACCAAAAGATTCAATTAGCATCCAAGAGTGGACAAAGTCGATTTTGAGTTAAGTGAATTCCAGAGTAGATATTTGGATAATCAGTGACGATGTTTAAAACTGCAATTTCATGGTCTTGCTTGAGTGTGTTGCTTTTGACTTCTTGCAAACCATCAATGGAGGAATATGGAAACCTAGGGTTGCAAAATCAGAAGCCGAACATCATCGTTTTTTTAATTGATGATTTGGGAAAAGAGTGGCTTAGCAGTTACGGTGCTACAGACATCGCCACCCCCAACATAGATGCTCTGTCTGAAAGCGGCATGCAATTCAATAATGTCTATGGAATGCCTCAGTGCACGCCTTCACGTGTGACATTATTGACTGGTCAATATCCTTTTAGACACGGTTGGGTAAATCATTGGGATGTGCCCCGTTGGGGCGGAGGTGCTCACTTTGATGAGTCTCTCAATCCGTCTCTGCCCCTGGAAATGAAACGGGCTGGATATAAAACCTTCATCGGAGGGAAATGGCAGATCGATGACTTTAGAGTGGAGCCTGATGCACTCACTAGGGCAGGGTTTGATGAATTTTGCATGTGGACAGGCTACGAAACTGGGAATCCAGAAGCCTCTCAGAACAGATATAATGATCCATATATTTTCACCAAAGAAGGTAGCAGACTGTATCCGGGAGAATATGGCCCAGACATCTTCAAGGGGTGCCTCATTGATTTTCTGCGTAAGAATAAGGAGGAGCCCATGTTTGTCTATTACCCCATGGTACTTACACACGGACCCTACGAAAAGACTCCACTTGACTCAAAAGTACCTCCTACCACACTAGAAACACATGCGTCGATGGTGAGATATACTGATTTAATTACCGGAGAGATTGTGCATGAGTTGGACAAACTCGGTATACGTGAAAATACCCTAATAATTTGGACGACAGATAATGGTACTTCAAAAGGCTTTTCGTCTCATATGAATGGAAGAAAAATAGATGGAGGGAAGGGCTCTACTTCAGAATCAGGAATTTGCTTGCCATTCATAGCAAGTTGGCCTGGGACTATTGAAGCAAATACCGAATCGAATGCACTGATAGACTTTACAGATCTCTTCCCCACTTTTCTTGATTTAGCTGAGGTGAACATAGGTGATAAATGGCTCGTGGGTGACGAAACACAGGTGATTGATGGAAAATCCTTTAAATCTGTTTTGCTTGGGAATTCCCCTAATTCGCAACGTGAATGGATTCTTGGAATGGGGGGAGGCAACAATGCTCGGTTGACAGATCAAGGCGTTGAGAACCAATATGTATTTCGGGACAGGGTGGTGCGTAATCTGCGCTACAAACTTACCATGGGCTCCAACAAAAGCCCGACAGGGTTTTATGACTTGGAAATCGATCCCGATGAACAACAAAACTTGATCAACCAACTCAACACTGAAGAAAGGACTAAAAACTATGAGGAATTGCTGAGTGTCTTAGACTATTTCCTTGATAAGGACAACGATCCCAGGTATGTGCCCAACCCGCCCCAGCCCTGGGATGTGGAAGTAACAGCCAAAAGCCAAGTTTGGAAAATAGGATCGCAGTAGATTTGAGGTTCCTTGGTGCTTATCTGCGAGGAGGTATTCTGCTGGTAAATTTGAGAAATTGAACCAGTCGAATTGAATGCCTCAGAATGAGCCCTTCACACGAGACTGATTTGATGAAAACCCGTCTTTTCCGTGCGATCATTCTTGCATTGATTTCATGAGTTGTCGTTCCGAAGAATCAGACAAAACTTCAGGGGTTGTACAATCACGGCCGAATGTTTTACTCTGGGGGTTCTACCGCGAATGTTGCGGATAGAGGTCTAGCCTCCGCAGAAAAAAAGGATTGCAGATCTGAAATTTTCGAATTTTCTGTATCCTCTGCCGATAGTCTTGATACCTTGGATCATGATCGGCTGATGGTATGGCAAGCTCAACGTGAGCGGTTCATTGTCCGACAAATGACTCCGACTGTGCTCGGACTAAGCCTGCTCAGTGGATAGCCATATCCCAAACAACCACCATGTGAACAAGGGTATCGGAGTCGATAAGTCTTCTGTAGCGCAAGATATAACTGAACTTCCCCCCTTTTTGGTTTCTCAAAGGTACAATATTTCCTAGGAAATCGAGGGTTTTTTTGAAAAATTGATTACCGCGATCGGGGGATGCGACGGGATTTTGTTTCGGTCCTGTGAGCCGAATGACTACAACAGTTTGATATTCAAAAGTTTGAACGCCCGCTTTTGTATGGCACTGATCTTTTCTATCATAACCACTTCGGGTGTTGCGTCTGTGCCAATTTTCGGAACGACAACCAAGCGGCACAGTCCAGAGAGTTCATCCATCAGGCTCGCAAAGCTCAAGGCCTTTTCGCCCGTTGCGGTTCGTTTGGTTCGGGCTTTCTTTTTCGCCTGCTCAGAGGGTTTGGCCGGCTCCACGATACTCTTGCGCTGCGCTTTTTTTTCCGCTGGATCATCCTCGGCAAACAGCATCGGTGCCAGTTTCCGGCGCAAGTGATATTCCACATAGTAGGCCAGCATGCACAAAAAGACATGTGCAACGACCCGGTTTTTGGTGCGATGGTGAATCGGACGTACCTGCAACGACATGGATTTCATCGTGCGGAAGGCTATCTCCACCGTGGAAAGACGTTTGTAATGGGTCACCAATTCGGAGGCCTCCGGCCCCTGTTTCAGACTGGAACGAATGGCATACAGGCCGTCGAGTTGTTCCGCCTTTTGAAGGGCTTCTTCATTGCGGGTATACGAAAAATGTTCTTCCCGGATGTTGAGCGTAAAGTACTTCCTCATTTTCTTCTTATTGACGACCTTCCCGACCCGCAGGCCAATCTTCCCTGCATCTTTGAGCCTGTACTTCTCGCGCTGCGTGGCTTCGACGATCTTGTCGAGGTCCTTTTCCGTCTTCACGAGCAACTCTTCCCGCGTCTGCTGATTCTTTGCGGCCTGCAGGGGGTTTCTGCACAGAACCAGTCGATCCTTTGGATACAGATCACAACATACCTCCACCAGATCCTGTTCATCAAATAGACTCATCTGGATTCCCTCCTGCTCCACCACCTCGCGAATCTCGCTTTTTTGCATGGCCGTTATCCAGTCCAGTCCCACGGGCAGAATCTCCTCCTGAATCTGTTTCTGCTTCAAAATCCCACGATCTCCGACCATGACCACCTGCTTGAGTCCAAACGTTTTCTGAATCTTGGCCACCTGTGTGCGCAGTGTGCTGGTGTCTGCGGTATTGCCGCGAAAGACCTCCACCGACACCGGACAGCCCTCTTGATCGGTCATCAGTCCAAAGACAATCTGCTTCTTGCCCTTCTTCTTGTCCCGGTTGTAGCCATAAGCGGCCCATTCGTTTTTCTCGCCTTCCACGTAACTGCTGGTCACATCGTAAAGCACCATGCTCCCCTCCTTGAGATGTCGTTTTGCCAAACGACACTCAATGTCCGTCTTGCGTTTGAGCAACTGATCCATCGCATCATAGAGATCGTCCTCATCCACGCGTTTGAGTCCAAGCTCTTCGTTGAGCGTGGTGGACGCAGTCTGTGCATCCAGCATGGCACTGGTCGCGAGCTTGCTGGCCGGCTTGATCACGCGTGCGGCAATCATACCGAGCACCAATCGGCGGAAGCGGGAATTTTTCGGCGCAATCAGTTCGGGGAGATGGAGTTGGTTCATCATGCCCAATACGGCGGCTACATGTCCGTGGGGCGTATTACTGCGAATGGAGAAGGCCTCTTTGACGGATTTAACGGCGGTGCCGCCCGCCAAGAGGATTCGGAGCCCCTCAATGATTTCCATGGGGAGCTTGGTGATATTGGCGAGGGTTGTTTTGACCGATTTGCCATTGATCCATTTTGACTCGCGAATGAGCCAGGTTGGTTTGGAATTCCGGTTGGGAATTTTGGCGACATACATGGGCAGGAGATATTAAATGAAACGTGTGGTAACCGGGATAAATATACGAAAAAACGGCAATAAACCCCAATAATGTTCGAGAAAATCCTAAAAAATTCACAATAATACATGGGCAGACATATTTTCAGACAAAAACTCTCAAAATGATACCAATTGGGGCCTAAATCAGTGAAAATGAGCGTTATATGTCCCCGCTCTGGGGAATTGCTACGAAAAAATGAGGACTGAAGCCTCAATGAAAAGATTTAATCCTCAAAAACAACCGATTGGGTGAGAAATAGGGGGGAAGTTCAGATATAATAGCATAGCAGGTTCCTCAGCCGGGCCTTATCCTTCTGCTGGATGGATCCAAGGGATTGCACAGAGACGTGCGCGAAGTGTTTGGAGATCGGGCATTGATTCAACGGTGTCAGTGGCACAAGCGGGAAAATGTGACCTCCAAGATCAGTGACCCAGAATTTGCCAAAGAGGTCAAGAAGCTCCTGGAAGCTGCTTACGCCGCCCACACCTATGCAGAAGCAAGAAAACAGTTGCTGGCGCTGATTGAAACCCTAGTAGTACGATGTCCAAAAGCAGCGGCCAGCTTAAAAGAAGGGTTTGAGGAAACATTTACCCTCCACAAACTGGGGGTTGCTAAGTTGCTGCGTGATTGACTCCGAACCACGAACATTATTGAGAGCATCAACAGCGGCCTGGCACACCTCACACGCAGAGTTACCCGATGGCAGAACTCGAATCAGCGTCAACGATGGATTGCCGCCGCGTGCCTGAAAATTGAAGAACGACCCCTGAACCCAATCCCCCAAGACTGGCAATGGGAAGCCTTGATCCAGACACTGAAACGGCATCATTAAACCAAAAAATCGGCATGTTCGTAGAAATCCTCAACTCCTCCAGGAACTCAACTTAAATTGATACATCCCTAGCCCTGCCCTGCGCTTTGACTAGTGACTTGACAACGGCTTATATATTGTTTAACTTAGCAATATTCAAGCACAGTCACTTAGCAATATGCAAGCACAGTCAACGATACTTTCCGTTCTTCGTAATGCTCTTCCGTCCCTGTCGGCAACGGTGTCGGCTCATCAGGACAAAAGTCGTCGGGCTTTGGGCCGGATTGTATGTGAGCAGTTCAATTTTGTAAATGCGCGGGGCGGCGCCCGTCTTGCGGGTTGCATGAAGGCATTGGTGTTACTGGAATCGGAGGGGCACTTTTCTCTGCCGAAGCCACAAACGGCCTCGTTTGTCCACGGTCCTCGTCTATTAGCAGAACCAGTTCCGAAGGCAGTGGATGTTCCGACGGAGGTAGGTCAGATCAAGGATTTGGAAGTAACTCTGGTGACCAATTCGGAGGATCGGGCGATCTGGAATACGCTTCTGGATTCGGAGCATCCTCAGGGGAGCACAACGTTTGCGGGTGCTCAGCTTCGGTACCTGATTCGGAGTGCTCATGGCGAACTGGGTGTGGTCGGTTTTTCTTCGGCGGCGTTGTATCTCAAGGCACGGGATGAATGGATGGCCTGGGATCATACGAAGCGGGCGGAGAATTTGAACTATGTGGTGAACCTGAGCCGCTTTCTGATTCGTCCAGATGTGTTCTGCAAGAACTTGGTGAGTCACGCGTTGGGCCGGGTGCTGCGGCGCTTGCCGTCCGACTTTGAGGCCAGATATGGGTATGCCCCGTATGTGATTGAGACCTTTGTGGGGCCGGAGCAGGAGGGAACTTGTTTTCGAGCGGTGGGATTCCAATATTTGG
>Ga0209544_1000568_pt1 | contig 48973 bp, 52 predicted proteins | sample MesohylPK_FD_187297 | JGI IMG/M metagenome (GOLD analysis project Ga0209544, IMG submission 187297) | Host-associated microbial community of the marine sponge Aplysina aerophoba from Gulf of Piran - sponge mesohyl, lysed by proteinase K... | ecosystem: Host-associated > Porifera > Sponge >... | reverse complement strand
CCGATCGGAACCGCCTCTGGAGGGCAGAGTGGGAGGGTGATGGGCATGGCTGAAACCGCGCATTCAGTGTCATATTATAATATCAGAACCGGTGCGCGACCGCCACTCAAAAACGGCCCGAAACAGCCAAAACGTAGCAGAATTCATGGGGTTCCTGCCACGCCAACCGAAACTGCAAACGCTAAGAGGTCAGGAAGTCTGAGTTTATATATGGCTACAAGAGAGTATTTTGAATAATTGCCCGAACCGCCATGCCCCGGCTCATCTCCGCACCCTTCTTTAGCGCCAACCCGGTCTTCCGCCGGGCCGAATATGCCGCGGCCGTCGGCCGCCATCCCCAGGACAGGGTCGTCACGGCGATGCTCGCCCAGCATCTCCAGGCCGGCAACATCCGGCGCATCGCCCGAGGTGTCTTCGCCTCGGTGCCCAAGCATGCCAACGCCGCGACATGGTCTGTCGACCGTTTTCTAGCCGCCTCCCGTCTGCGTCAACGCAGCACGATTGCCTATCACTCTGCCCTCGAACTGCACGGCTACGCCTATACGGAAGGGCACGACGTGCAGGTCATCGCGGAGGGCCAGCCCGGCCTGTTCGAGGCGGCTGGTTTCGCCTGCCGGTTCGTCAGGCCGCCCCGCGGCTTCGCGCCACCGGATGGCGTCATGGCAATCGATCGCCTGGGGCAAGAGGTCGGGGTGACGACGATCGAGCGAACGATCGCCGATCTGTTCAACCGTTACGATCTGGCCGGAGGCGCGGAGGAACTCTTCAACTGCCTGGATCTTGTGGTGCGGATCGACGCCCTGGTGCTGGTCCGCTACCAGCGCGCGCTCGGCAAGGCCACTACCGCCGGCGCCATGGGCTTCTGGCTGGAGCACGAGCAGAAGCGGCTGGGCGCCCCTGACGCTGCGCTGCAGGACCTCCGCACGCTCATGCCGGCTCAGCCCCGATATGCTCTTGGCGCCACACCGGGCGAGGGAAAGACGGCCAGGGACTGGAACGTTATTCTCCCTGTCGATGTCCTCGAACGCCGCTTCGAGGACCTGTAGATGGCGGCGCCGTCCGCCCAAGCCCTGCAGCGTCTCGCCGACGAGACCGGCCACCAGGCCGGCACGCTGGAGAAGGTGTTGCGGCTACTGGACCTGTTGCAGGAGATCGCGCGGGATCGGGTTCTGGCGGACCGTCTCGTACTCAAGGGCGGGACGGCGCTCAACCTCTTCCACCTCGGTCTCGACCGGCTCTCGGTCAATATCGACCTCAATTATGTCGGTGCCCTCGACCGGGCAGCGATGGAAGCCGAACGCCCCGACGTCGACGCCGCGCTCGACCGTCTCCTCGCTTCCCAGGGATACGGCATGCGCCGCAGGCCTGACGAACACGCCGGCGGCAAGTGGCTGGCGCGCTACGCCTCGGCGCTCGGTGGCAACGCCACGTTGGAGGTCGACGTCAACTACATGGCGCGTCAGCCGCTGTTCGGCATGGCGCGCATGGAGTCTCTCCCCCTGGGCGGCATGCGGGCGAAGGACGTTCTTGTCCTTGATCTCCACGAAATCGTCGCCGGCAAGCTTGTCGCGCTCATCGACAGACATGCAGCCCGCGATCTGTTCGACGCGCGGCGGATCCTCTCCATCGACAGGCTCGACTGGAACCGGATCAAGGCTGCCGTGCTGGCCATGGGCGCCAGCGGGCGACGCGACTGGCGCACCAGGTCAGTCGACGCCATCGAGGGCGATCCGCGCGAATTTCGCCAGAAGCTCGCAATTTGCCTGCCTCGCGACCTTCTTGCCGTCAGGGGAGCGATCGACGCGTGGATCGATGAGACCGTTGCGCTTTGCCGCGAACGGTTCGCCTTCCTGTTCGATCTGACCGCCAATGAGCGGGCGTTTCTCGATGGCGTGCTCGATCGCGGCGAAATCGACGCGGATCTGTTGGACATCGCGCCCGAGATCCGTGTCCGAATCAAGGCCATGCCGATGCTCGCGTGGAAAACCCGACATGTTCGGGAGCATCAGGGACAGGAGACTTGGAAGGCGGACCCATAGAGCAGGCGCTCGGATGCATGGTGCCTCAGGACCGGATCGATTTCGGGCCCTTCTTATTCAGAGGCTCCGGCCCACCCCCTGCCTGCCGGTCGGGGCCCGTCACGGCTGTTGGATCGGGTCAGCACCTCCTCGAACCGGGAGAAGATCGATTTCGTCTGCACCCTCATGGGCCTATATGACGACTCCCGGGCCAGACCGGATTCGTATAGGGTCCGGCAAAACGTCAGTGACGGACCTGGGCCATGAACGAGCACCCTTCCGCCCGGCGGCCGGCAACCGGGACCGACAGCGCCGCAACCGGCATGATGTCCGGCTTCGGCAACGAACACGCTACGGAAGCCCTGCCCGGAGCCCTGCCGGTCGGCCGCAACTCACCGCAACGGCCGGCCTACGGCCTGTATGCCGAGCAGATCAGCGGCACCGCCTTCACCGCGCCGCGCGCGCAGAACCGGCGGACCTGGTTCTACCGCATCGTGCCGTCGGTGGTATCCCAGGGCGAGTGGCGGCGGATCGACCTGCCGCTCTGGCTGACCGCGCCGTCTGACGACGGGAGCTTTCCGCATACCCAGTGCCGATGGTCGCCCCGGCCGACGCCGCACACACCCGTCGACTTTCTCGACGGCATGGCGAGCTATGCCTGGAACGGCGACATGGGCGTCGGAACCGGCCTGGCAGTCCACCTGTACAGCGCCAATGCCGCGATGGACCGACGCTACTTCAAGAATGCCGACGCCGAGATGGTGCTGCTGCCCGCTGCCGGGAGTGTGCGCCTTCGCACCGAATGCGGCATCCTGGACCTGACACCCGGCGACCTGGCGGTCATTCCACGCGGCATCAAGATCGCCGTCGACCTGCCAGACGGCCCGTCGCGCGGCTATCTGTGCGAGAATTACGGTGCGCCGTTCGAACTGCCGGACCTCGGTCCGATCGGCGCCAACGGCCTCGCCAATCCGCGGGATTTCCTCTATCCGCAGGCCGCGTACGAGGACATCGCCGGCGAATTCGAACTGGTACTGAAGACCGGAGGCGCCTTCCACGCCTGTGTACTCGGCCATTCGCCGCTCGACGTCGTCGCCTGGCACGGCAACCACGCGCCCTGCAAGTATGACCTGCGCACTTTCAACGTGTTCGGATCGATCAGTTTCGACCATCCGGACCCGTCGATCTTCACCGTGCTGACCTCTCGCTCCGACACGCCGGGCGTCGCCAACGCCGACCTCGTCGCCTTCGCTCCGCGCTGGCTGGTCGGACAGGACACCTTTCGGCCGCCTTGGTACCACCTCAACACGATGAGCGAGTTCATGGGGCTGCTCTACGGCGCCTACGACGCCAGGCCCGAGGGCTTCCTGCCCGGCGGTGCCAGCCTGCACAACTGCATGATCCCGCACGGGCCGGCGCCCGAGGTCTTCGAGGCGGCAAGCGCCCATGACCTGTCGCCCCAGCGTGTCGACGACGGCGTCAGTTTCATGCTCGAGAGCCGCCACCCCTACCGGGTGACCGGTCACGCCATGACCGGAGCCGGTCTCCAGCGCGACTATCCGGGCACCTGGCAGGGGCTGAAGCGACAGTTCACGGGATAGAGGCAGCGGATTCGGCCCCACGGCAACCCCCGATGGCGGCGACGGCAGGTTCGCCGGAGCCCGCCGACCCATGCATGTTTCGGCGTTCCTGCGCCGGGGCCAATCCCGGTGACTTTGCGATCCAATCCCCGTAGTCTGCGCAAGGCCGGGGCCAAGGGGCGCCGGCAGGGAGTTGCCCCGTCCATCTGGCTATATGGAGATGAATACATGGCTACTGTCGCGGTCTCGGACAACAGTTTCGCCACCGATGTCCTGCAGGCTGACAAGCCTGTCCTGGTTGATTTCTGGGCCGAGTGGTGCGGGCCGTGCAAGGCCATCGCGCCGGCGCTCGAGGCCATCGCCGACTCCATGGGAGACCGTCTGACGGTTGCCAAGGTGAATGTCGACGACAATCCGCAGACCCCGGCGAACTACGGCATTCGCGGCATCCCGACCCTGATGCTGTTCCGCGAAGGCGAGGTGGCTGCGACCCGGGTCGGTGCGCTGTCCGAGCAGAAGCTGACCGAATGGGTCGCTCACGCACTCGAGGAGTGACCGGCACGCCGCCAGGTTCCGGCCGAGCGCTCGCAGGACCAGGAGCGTCAGCCGTGGCTTGCGAGCACGCTGCCGGCCAGATAGAGCGATCCGCATATCAGGACCGCCGTGTCGGGACCGAGTTCGCGCACCAGCGACTGCACCGCACCCGCCACGTCGGGTGACGCCTCGCAGCAGGCAAGACCGACCGAACGACCCGCCTCCGCCCCCCGCTCCGCCGGTATCGAATGGGTTTCGCCGGGAATGGCCACCGTGCGCACCGCGTCGGCATGTCCGCAGAAATGCGCCAGGTACGCTTCCGGCGAACGGGTGTCGAGACCGCCGAACACCAGGCCGATCGATCGCGCCGGCCGAACCCGGCGCCACGTGGCGAGTTCCGCGGCGATGACCCGGCCCGCGTCGGCATTGTGGCCGCCGTCGACCCAGAGTTCGGCTCGCTCCGGCAGGGCCTCGCAGATCGGCCCGCGGGAGAGCTGCTGCAGACGCGCGGGCCAGACCGCGCTCGCGAGACCCTGCGCGAGTGCGCCCTCATTCACCGGGAACTGCCGCCCGAGCAGCAGGGCGGCCGCGATTGCGGTACCGGCGTTGCCGAACTGGTGCCCGCCGCGCAACACCGGCCGCGGAAGACGCAGGCATCGGCCCTGGCCGCGGTACAGGAGACCGTCGCCGACGCCCTCGGCCGACCAGTCCCTGCCCTGGAGCACCGTCGGGGCGGCGCATTCCGCCGCACGCGCCATGATGACCTCGAGCGCATCGGCGTGCTGGGCCGCGATGACCGCCGGAACGCCGGGCTTCAGGATCCCGGCCTTTTCGAAAGCAATGGCGGCAAGGGTGTCACCCAGGAAGTGCTGGTGATCGAGCGAAACCGGGGTGATGATCGAGAGGGCGGGCCGGTCGACCACGTTGGTGGCGTCGAAACGGCCACCGAGGCCGACCTCGAGCAGCAGCAGGTCGGCCGGGGTTTCGGCAAAGGCCAGCATCGCGGCGGCCGTCATGATCTCGAACTGGGTGATGCTGTCTCCCCGGTTGGCCTGTTCACACCGGACAAGCAGTTCCATGAGGTGATCGGGGTCGATCTCCCGGTCGGCAACCACGTAGCGCTCGCTCAACCGGACGAGATGCGGCGAGGTGTAGACATGGACCGTCCGCCCCGCCGCGCGCTGGATTGCACCCAGCATGGCAATGGTCGAGCCCTTGCCATTGGTGCCCGCGACATGAACCACCGGGGGCAGGCGGTGTTGGGGGTTGTCGAGCCGCGCAAGCAGGCGTTCCAGCCGCCCGAGTGACAGATCCACCACCCGGGGATGCAGCTCGGCCAGCCGCGCCAGGATGGCCGCATCGTCCATGGGTTCAGGCGGCGTCCTGTCGTGCGGCAAGTGTTCCGGGGCGTCTGATGAGGTCAAGCAGCCGGACCAGGGTATCGCGCAGTTCGTGACGCGGAACCACCATGTCGACCATGCCGTGCTCGAGCAGGTACTCCGAGCGCTGAAAACCTTCCGGCAGCCGTTCGTGGATGGTTTCCTCGATCACCCGCTGACCGGCAAAGCCGATGATCGCACCCGGCTCGGCCAGGTGAATGTCACCCAGCATGGCGAAGGACGCGGTCACTCCCCCCGTGGTCGGATTGGTCAGCACCACCATGTACGGCAGCCCTGCATCCTTGACCATGTCCACCGCGATGACGGTCCGCGGCATCTGCATTAGCGAGAGAATTCCCTCCTGCATCCGGGCTCCTCCGGATGACGGGAATACGATCAGCGGCGCCTGGTGTTCCAGGGCGGCTTCCGCGGCCCGGATCAGGGCATCGCCGACCGCGACGCCCATCGAGCCGCCCATGAATTCGAAGGCGAACACCGCCGCGACCACCGGGTGCCCGTCCATGGTTCCGTGCGCCACCACGATGGCATCCTGGTTTCCGGTCTTCGCCTGGGCCTCACGCAGCCGGTCACCGTAGCGCTTGCGGTCCCGGAACTTCAGTGGATCGGGGCTGTTCGGCTGCGGCAGATCGATCCTGGTGGACTGGCCGTCGTCAAACAGCATCTCGAGACGTTCGGTCACGCCAAGCCGGCGGTGATGGCCGCAGTGCGGGCAAACCTGCAGGTTCTCGGCGAGCTGACGGTGGAAGATCATCTCGTCGCACGCGGCACACTTGGCCCACAGGTTTTCCGGAGCCTCGCTCTGCTGAACCAGTGCCTTGATCTTGGGCAGGACCGAGTTGGTGATCCAGTTCATGGTTTCCCTACCCTCACCGGCGCGCGTCGCGCACACCGCCGGCCAGAGACCCGACCAGGTCCAGCACGGCAGGAACGGTACGCTCGCCGGCCCTGCCTTCGGCGTCCAGGGACCCGGCGATGGCGGTGACCACGGCTGAACCGACGATCGCGGCATCGGCGGCCCGGGCCACCGCGGCCGCCTGTTCCGGGGTCCTGATCCCGAAACCGACCCCGACCGGCAGATCGGTGTGGGCCCTCAGCCGCCCGACCGCAACGCGGACCATGTCGATCGGAACCGACCGGGTGCCGGTGATCCCGGTAATGGAGACATGGTAGATGAAACCCGACGCGTTGCGCAGCACCGCTGGCAGGCGCGAATCCCTGGTTGTCGGGGCGGCAAGGCGGATGAACGGCAGACCGGCCCTGGTTGCCGGCAGGCACAGCTCCTCGTCTTCCTCCGGCGGCAGGTCGACCACGATCAGGCCGTCAACCCCTGCTCCCACCGCCTCGTCGAGGAACCGGGCAACACCGTAGCTGAAGATCGGGTTGTAGTACCCCATCAGCACCACCGGGGTCGTCGCGTCACGGTCGCGGAACCTGCGGACCATGCCCACTGTGCGAGCGAGCGAGCCCCCCGACCGAAGCGCCCGCTGACTCGATGCCTGGATCGCCGGACCGTCGGCCATCGGATCGGAAAACGGCATGCCGAACTCGACCATGTCGGCGCCGGCACCGGGCAGGTGATCCAGGATGGCCTGCGAGGTGTCGACGTCCGGATCCGACGCGGTGATGAAGATGCCGAGCGCCGCCCGGTTCTCCGCCGCGCAGCGGCCGAACATCCGGGCGAGCCGGTCGCTCACAGCAACCCCATGGCGTCAAGCCGCGGCAGCACCGCCTCGAGATCCTTGTCACCGCGCCCGCACATGTTCATCACCATCAGGTGTTCCTTCGGCAGGTCGCCAATGATGGTGGCCAGGAATGCGAGCGCGTGGCTCGGTTCCAGGGCCGGGATGATGCCTTCAAGCCGCGAACACAGCGCAAAGGCCTCCAGTGCCGCGGTGTCGGTGGCGCTGACATATTGCACCCGTCCGGTCTCGTGCAGCCAGGAGTGCTCCGGACCGATGCCCGGATAGTCGAGACCGGCAGAGATCGAGTGCGCCTCGGTGATCTGACCGTCATCGTCCTGCAGCAGGTAGGTCCGGTTGCCGTGCAGTACACCGGGCCTGCCCCCGGCTATCGAGGCCGCGTGCGCGTCGGTATCGATACCGTGTCCCGCTGCCTCGACCCCGTAGATCGTAATCTCCGGTTCGTCGAGAAACGGGTAGAACAGTCCCATGGCGTTCGATCCGCCGCCGATGCAGGCGACCAGGGTGTCCGGCAGGCGGCCCTCGGCGCGAAGCATCTGTTCGCGGGTCTCCTCGCCAATCACGCTTTGGAAGTCCCGGACCATCTGCGGGTACGGATGCGGTCCTGCCACCGTTCCGATGATGTAGAAGTGCGTCTCCGCCGTGGACACCCAGTAGCGCAGCGCCTCGTTCATCGCGTCCTTGAGCGTGGCGGACCCGGATGTCACCGGGTGAACCTTCGCTCCGAGCAACCGCATCCTGTCGACGTTCGGCCGTTGCCGCTCGACATCCTCGGCACCCATGAAGACCTCGCACTCCATGTCGAACAGCGCGCATGCGGTGGCAGTCGCGACCCCGTGCTGGCCGGCGCCGGTCTCGGCAATGATCCTGGTCTTGCCCATGCGCCTCGCGAGCAGCGCCTGGCCCATGACGTTGTTGATCTTGTGCGCACCGGTGTGGTTCAGCTCGTCACGCTTGAAGTACAGCCGGGCACCGCCGAAGTGCTCGGTCAGCCGGCTCGCAAGGTAGAGCGGGCTGGGCCGTCCGATGTACTGGACGTGGTAGGACCTGAGTTCGGACCAGAAATCCTGGTCGGAGCGCGCCTGCGACCACGCCGCCTCGACATCGAGGATCAGCGGCATCAGGGTCTCGGCGACGTACCGACCGCCGAAACTGCCGAAATGTCCGTCCTCGTCCGGCCCGGCACGGAAGGTATTGGTCGCAGCTGTTGCCGGCATGGCCACTCCGTCGGCACCGGGACTTGGTCGGGCGCATAATGCGGTTGTGCCGGCGGCGACGCAAGCGCGGGCGGAGGGACGGCCGGCAACGGGGCCGGGCTGCGGATCAGGCTGGGCGACCCTGCACCGTGGCGATGAAGGCCCTGATCCGGTCCGGGTTCTTTACACCCGGGGCATCCTCCACGCCCGAGGAGACGTCGACGCCGTCCGGCGACACGGTCTCGAGCGCGCCGCGCACGCTCGCGGCATCCAATCCGCCTGACAGGAACCAGGGGCATGCGCTGTCGAAGTCCGCGAGCAGGGTCCAGTCGAACGATGCTCCGTTGCCGCCGGGCAGGGTGGCGCCGACCGGTGGCCGGGCATCGAACAGCAGGGCATCGGCCACCCCGTCCCACATGAGGGCTTCCTCCACATCGACCGGAGCGGAGACGCGCAACGCCTTCATGATGCCGACCCCGTACCGGTCCGCGAGGTCACGGGCACGGTCGGGGGTCTCGTGTCCGTGCAACTGCAGGAAGTCGGGGGCGAGGAACTCGAGGATCGATTCGACCAGCCCGTCGTCCGGATCGACCACGACCGCAACCCGGCGCGCGGTCGCGTCCCTTGCCAGCTCCCCGGCACGCCGCGGCGAGACCGAGCGCGGGGACGGGGGGTAGAACACAAAGCCGTTGTGACTCGCTCCGCGCGCCGCCAGCACCGCCTCGGGAGTGTTCAGTCCGCATATCTTGATCTGCAGCCCGGCCTTCATGGCGGTCCGCCCGCACCGCGTGTCCTGCCGCCGTCCGGCCCGGCAGCAGGCAGACTGGTCCGCAGCACCCGCAGATCCCGTTCCGCCGTCCGGGCACGGGCGCGGGCCGTCCCGGCGCCAAACCAGGCCACGGCGGCTCCGAACAGGAATCCGATCAGCATGGTCGCAAGCCCCACGAGATAGAGGGGAACCTCTGCCGATCCAGCCAGCGGCCACAGGCGCAACTCGGCCGGGTGGCGGTTGGACACGGCGAAGAGGATCACCGCGAGGGTAACCGGCGTGGTGACGATCGCCGTGACGATGCTGCCGATGCGTGATCCGCCGACCATGAGCTGCGATTCCCTTGAGGAGTCCCGGCCCCCAATGCTACCGCACCGCAGCATCGCGGACAATCGACCCGCCGGTACGTCCCGGACCGGCGGGCCAACAGGGTCACCGGTCCACAGTGTGCCGGCGCATTCCCGAACGCGCTGGATATATCAAGACGCTCGCAGCGGCAGGCGGAAAGGACGCCGGCGCCTGCGAACCGACCGGAAAATGCTCGCCCGCCGGCCGTGTCCGGGCACGGTGCGATTGCAAAATTCCGACGATCCCCTACATGTGTGACAGTCAGGCACAGGCAAGCGGCAGAAGGAACCATGTCCAGGAATCATGAAGAGGAAGAACCCGGCCAGGTCGACCGACCGGCCCCGGAGGAAACCGGCGATGCGGACGATCCCTCCCGGGAGGAGGAAGCCGGGTCCGGTTCACCGGATCCCGGGGTCGACCCGGACACTGCTGATGCGGACGTTCAGGAGCTGGAAGTCGACAGGGAGGCCGAACTGGCAGCCCAGGTCCTGGCACTCAGGGACCAGTTGCTGCGCGCCGTCGCCGAGCAGGAGAACCTGCGCAAGCGGACCGAACGGGAGAAGGAACAGACCCGCAGGTTCGGCATTGCCGCCTTTGCGCGTGACCTGCTGAGCACAGCCGACAACCTGCGCCGCGCACTGGAGGCGACGCCTGACAGTCTCGAGGACGCGGACGAGTGGGTCCGCAACATGGTGGTCGGGGTCGAAATGACCGAACGCGACCTACTTGCCGCCATGGAGAAGAACGGCATCAGCCGCGTGGACCCCGCCGGCGAGAAGTTCGACTACAACCTGCACCAGGCCATGTTCGAGGTCACCGACTCGGGCCAGGAGGCGGGAACCGTCATCCAGGTGCTGCAGCCGGGCTACGTCCTGGGCGACCGGCTGCTGCGGGCCGCGATGGTCGGTGTCGCCAAGGATCCTCCGCCGCCGGCAGAGGCGGCCGGGGAGGACGTGCCGGCAGAAGATGAGGATACGGCAGGGGAAGACGCGGACTGCTGACCCGGTTGCGGTATCAGAACCGGGCACTCCGGATCGTGCCGCTGCATGCGTCGGCGCGCCGCGGCCCGGGAACGGACCGCGTAGCAATAGACGCAGCCCTGGATACAGCTGTCATAGGCCCCGACATCGCGTGATTCCGCACACAGGCACCCGGGCCGGTTGCCCTTCTGCCGCACCCGGACCGGCAGGCCTCCGGCGTCGGCAAGCCGGTCCGCGTCGATACACGCCGCGGGCGCGAGCGGCGGACTGACGAGACCGGGCTGGGCGCAGACCGTGGGTCGCAGGCCGTTTGCGTTGGCGACCTGGCCAAGGCGCCGGAGCAATGCCCGTTTCTCGTCCGCCGGCGGGTCCCGCCACTCCGGCGCCAGCCGGTCCAGCGACCGCCTGGTCTTGGCATAGATGTGGGCAAACGACAGCACCACCTCGTCACTCGCCCCGGTCAACCGTTCGGACAGCATCGAGACCTGTTCGACGTGAAACGCTGCCGGTGTCCGTGCGGTCTCGATCACCGGGTCGTACCGCCACACCGGAACGCGGGAACCGAACCGGTCCGCGATCTCGTGCAGGTCATCGACGGCACGGCGCCAGTCGACGACACCCGGCTCGAGGTCACGTGGATAGCCCGTGACGGTAAACTGGACGACGAACGGCGTTCCCCTGTCCCGCAACCGTTGCAGGACCGCCATGAACGGTGCCGTCCGCCGCGTCCAGAACACGAATCCGGTCACCGCCCGGGCGTCGAGCGCGACCCGGGAAATCTTCCCTGACCACGGATTGCGGACCTCGCACCATCCGGCATCGAGCCGGTTCGAGAACCAGCGTGAGTAGAAGGCCGGAATGTCGCAGCGGTAACTCGCGGAAATGATCACGGCGCGGGGAACTCCCGTGACGGCGGGTGAGTCGGAACGGCTGGCGCCCAGGCGTTTCGGAAATTTGTGCGACCGGAGGCTTGAAGCCGTTTCCGACAACAACCATATCCATTCCAGATTCATCGAACACTGACAAGACGGGACCGTTCGCGGTGCCCTGTGGGGCCGTGTGCGTTTGCCGCAGGCGAGAGGCTTCAATGTCCAAGGTAATCGGTATCGATCTCGGCACGACGAATTCGTGCGTCGCCTTCATGGACGGTTCGGACCCGCGGGTCATCGAGAACGCGGAAGGCGCCCGTACCACGCCCTCGATGGTGGCCTTCGCGAATTCGGATGAACGGCTGGTCGGACAGCCGGCCAAGCGCCAGGCCGTGACCAACCCGGAAAGCACGCTGTTTGCCATCAAGCGCCTGATCGGACGTCGCCACGACGATCCGGCCGCACGGCGGTTCGCGGAGCTGATGCCGTACCGGGTGACCTCGGGCGACAACGGCGACGCCTGGGTCGAGGTCGAGGGCAGGAAGTACAGCCCGAGCCAGATTTCCTCGTTTACTCTGCGCAAGCTCAAGGAGGATGCCGAGGCCTTTCTCGGCGATACCGTCAGCCAGGCGGTGATCACGGTTCCGGCGTATTTCAACGACGCACAGCGACAGGCGACCAAGGATGCCGGCCAGATCGCCGGTCTCGAGGTGCTGCGCATCATCAACGAACCGACCGCGGCTGCTCTCGCCTACGGGCTGGACAAGAAGAGCGGCGGCATGGTTGCGGTCTACGACCTTGGCGGCGGCACCTTCGACATTTCGATACTGGAAATCGGTGACGGTGTCTTCGAGGTCAAGTCGACCAACGGCGATACCTTTCTTGGCGGCGAGGACTTCGACCACAGGATCATCGACTACCTCGCCAACGAGTTCCGCAAGGAGAACACCGTCGACCTGCGCCAGGACAAGCTGGCGCTGCAGCGGCTGAAGGAAGCGGCGGAGAAGGCCAAGATCGAGCTGTCGAGTTCGATGCAGACCGAGGTGAACCTGCCGTTCATCACCGCTGACCAGTCGGGCCCGAAGCATCTCAACATCAAGCTGACGCGGGCCAAGCTCGAAGCGCTGGTCGAGGACCTGGTGGAACGGACGGTGGCGCCGTGCCGGGCGGCACTGCGCGATGCCGGGCTGTCGGCCGGGGAGATCAACGAGGTGATCCTGGTCGGCGGCATGACCCGCATGCCGAAGATCATCGAGACGGTGAAGACCTTCTTCGGCCGGGACCCGCACCGCGGCGTCAATCCCGACGAGGTGGTGGCATCGGGCGCGGCGATCCAGGCCGGTGTGCTGATGGGCGATGTCAAGGACGTCCTGCTGCTGGACGTCACTCCGCTCTCGCTCGGCATCGAGACGTTGGGCGGCGTCTTCACGCGACTGATCGACCGAAACACCACGGTTCCGACCAAGAAGAGCCAGACCTTCTCCACCGCGGAGGACAACCAGACGGCGGTCACGATCCGGGTCTTCCAGGGCGAGCGGGAAATGGCAGCCGACAACAAGATGCTCGGCCAGTTCGACCTAGTCGGGCTGCCCCCGGCCCCGCGCGGCATGCCGCAGGTCGAGGTCACCTTCGACATCGACGCCAACGGCATCGTCAATGTCTCGGCAAAGGACAAGGCGACCGGCAAGGAACAGCAGGTTCGGATCCAGGCTTCGGGCGGTTTGTCCGACGACGACATCGAGCGGATGATCCGCGAAGCGGAAGAGAACGCCGAGAGCGACCGGAAGCGTCGCGAACTGGTCGAGGTCCGCAACCAGGCCGAACAGGCGGTTCACAGTACCGAACGGATGCTGACCGAACTCGGTGACAAGGTCCCTGCCGATGACCAGGAGGAGGTGCGTCGGAACATCGAGGCGGTGAAGACCGCGGCGGAGGGTGAGGACGTGGGAGCGATCACGGCCGCGATCGGGGCACTGCAGCAGGCTTCGATGAAACTGGGCGAGCAGATGTACCGGGATCAGCAGGCCGAGGAACCCGGCGACGCCCAGGCCGCTCCGTCCTCGGACGGTGACGGGGCCGACGTCGTCGATGCGGACTTCGAGGAAGTTGACGAGCGCGACAGGAACTCGTCGAACTGACCGCAAATCACATCGTATTGCGCAACGGGGAGCGCGACCGGGTCCGGGCTCCCCGCTCGCTGATGCGCAGCCACGCCCGCCTGCGCAGGGATGGCAGCTGACATGGCACGACAGGACTACTACGAAACGCTGGGTGTCGACCGGAACGCCGACGATGCCGCTCTCAAGTCGGCCTACCGCAAGCTTGCCCTGCGCTTTCACCCTGACCGCAATCCCGACGACACCTCTGCCGAACAACGGTTCAAGGACATCAACGAGGCCTACGATGTCCTGAAGGATCCGCAGAAGCGGGCGGCCTATGACCGGTTCGGCCACGATGCCTTCGAAGGCGGGATGGGCGGGGGACCGGCCGGGGCGGGTTTCGCCGATATCTTCGACGAGGTTTTCGGCGATTTCATGGGTGGGCGTCGCGGCGGGTCGGCCAACCAGCGTGGCGCCGACCTGCGGTTCGACATGTCGATCACACTCGAGGAGGCATTCCGCGGTCGCAAGGCGGCTGTCTCCGTCCCCGGCAGCGTCAGTTGCGAGACCTGTTCGGGCAGCGGTGCGCAGTCGGGTTCGCACCCGGTCACTTGCGGCACCTGTCGCGGACGCGGCCGGGTGCGGGCGCAACAGGGTTTCTTCACCGTCGAGCGCACCTGCGCCTCCTGTGGCGGCGCAGGGATGGTGATCGAAAATCCGTGCGAGAGTTGTCACGGCAGCGGGCGGGTCAGGAAAAACCGGTCGCTCTCGGTCACCATTCCGGCCGGCGTGGAGGACGGGACCCGCATCAGGCTGTCGGGAGAGGGCGAGGCCGGCATTCGGGGTGCGCCGTCGGGAGATCTCTACATCTTCCTGTCGATCAACGAGCATCCCTTCTTCGGTCGCGACGGTTCCACCGTCTTCTGCGAGGTCCCGGTGTCGATGACCACGGCAGCACTCGGCGGAGCCATCGAGGTGCCGACCCTGGACGGGCCGCCGGTCCGCGTCACCATCGCTCCGGGAACCCAGACCGGAACCCGGTACCGGCTGCGTGGCAAGGGCATGAGCCAGCTGCGCTCATCGGTTCGCGGCGACTTTCATGTCGATATTGTGGTCGAGACCCCGGTCAACCTGACCCAGCACCAGAAGCAGCTGCTCGAGGAATTCTCCCGCGACCAGAGCAAGTCGACCAGCCCGAAGTCGGCCGGGTTCTTCGACCGCTGGAAATCAATCTGGGAAGACCTGCGCGACTGAACCGGAACTCCGCGGCCGGCTCAGTCCAGAAGCCGGCCCAGCAGTTTCGAGGTGTAATCGACCATCGGAATGATGCGGGCATAGTTCATTCGGGTCGGCCCGATGACCCCGAGCGCGCCCACGACCCGCCGGTTCTGGTCGTGGTAGGGCGCGATAATCATCGAGCAGCCCGAGTTGCGGAACAGCATGTTCTCCGAGCCGATGAAGATCTGGACCCCGTCCGCGTCCCCGGTCGCCTCGAGCAGCTGCAGCAGGTTTTCGCGGCGTTCCAGGGTCTCGAACAGTTGCCGAATGCGTTCGAGGTCCTCGAGCGCGTGCACATCGTTCAGCAGTTTGGACTGACCGCGCAGGATCAGCGATCCACCGGGTGCTCCGCCGGCCCACAGCGCGATCCCGTCGCTCACCAGCTTGCCGGTCAGGGTGTCAAGCTCGGTGCGGTGTTCGGCGATCTCGGTCCGGATCCGGACATGGGCCTCGTGCATCGTCGCGTTCGCCAGGTGCGAATTGATGTAGTTGGCCGCCTGGGCGAGGGCCGACGGCGGCAGGCCCGCGGGCAGGTCGATCACCCGGTTTTCCACCATCCCCCCATCGGTCACCATGACCACCAGGGCCTTGCCCCCATTCAGCGCCAGGAACTCGATCTGGCGCAGGGGCGCATCGGTCTTGGGCGAGATCACCAGTCCCGCACACTCGGTCAGACCGGCAAGCGCGGCCCCGGTCTCCTCCATGACCTCGGAGAAGCTGCGTCCCGTGGCCGCGCACTTGCCGTCGATGCTCTCGCGCTCCTCCCGCGTCAGGTCGCCACCGATCTCGAGCAGGGCGTCGACGAAGATCCGCAGTCCGAGATCGGTCGGAAGCCGGCCGGCGGACACGTGCGGCGCGAACAGCAGTCCCGCTTCCTCGAGGTCGGCCATGACATTGCGCACGGTGGCCGGTGACAACCCCTGCCCCATCCGGCGCGACAGCGTGCGGGACCCGATCGGCTCCCCGGTCTCGACGAAACTGTCGATGATATGCCGGAAGACTTCGCGCGAGCGCTGGCTGAGGCTGAGAATGCCCGTGTGGTCCATGGTACGGACTCTAGGAATTTCACGTGCCGAGCGTCAATCCACCCCCTCGCGATACCCTGATGGTGAGACGGTCGGTTCAGGCGCCCGCGAACACTTGGGCAAGCGCGTCGGGAGAATTCCGGTCGGGTGGTTGGAACCCGGTTCCAAGACAAGGGTGCCTTGGTGTTGTGTCGCCGGGGCATCGACAACGGTGTTCGGACCGACAGGAAGGGCTCCCGATGGACAAACCCTGGCTCACGGGGCCTGCAACGCACGCCTGACCGCTTCCGGCTCCTTCTGGATCACGCGAACAGTGTCGCCGCCGGGCCACTGATCCGCCGCACTCCCTGTTCCCGCCTGCGGTAGCCGGACAGGCTCATGCCCATCGGGAGAGCCGTCCGCGCCTGGGTGAGTCTTGCCTGTCTGCGAACCTTGCGCACACGGTCGTCCGGCAGCGGCGCATGTTGCGGCTCGGCCAGGTTGTAGCTAGTCTCGCGCTCCGGTGCTGGGGCGTAGCCAAGCGGTAAGGCAGCGGGTTTTGATCCCGCGATCGCAGGTTCGAACCCTGCCGCCCCAGCCACGCAGTCAGGACAGTTCGAGCCACAGGCTGGATTCCGGCGCACCGTACGCATCCGGAAACCGGGCCAATCCGAAGGCACCGAGCATGCCGACGCCGCGGGTCCGCATGTAGTGGCTGGAAAACAGCGGCCGCACCCGGTCTGACTGCAGCAACACCGCAATTGCCTGCTGCTCGGCATAGCCGCGCCAGTCCCAGTCTTCCGGGTAGGGATCCGGCAGGAACATGTCGTGGAAATGCATCAGCACCCCGGCGGACAGGGACGGCAGCAGCCGGTTCAGCACCCAGTCGACATCGCTTCCCGGAAACAGCAGGTGGCTCGAGTCGACCAGCAGCATGTCGCCGGGGCCGAGCTCGGGGACGTCGGCGACGGCAAGCTGCTGGACCGGCGCACGGATCAGCCTGAGCGGCAGCGAGGCAACATCGGCACGCGGCGCGGGATCGCAGCAGGTGATCTCGACTGCAATCGCCCCGTCCCGGATCGCCCTGACCAGGAACCGGGTCGAGTGGCCGGACCCAATCTCGAACACGCGCCGCGGCCTGCGGCTGCGCACGAGGGCGTAGAGCACCGCCGCATCCAGTCCCGGGAACCAGTCCTGCTGCCAGCGTGGCTCCGGCGGCGCTCCGCCGATGGCCTCCAACTCCTCGCGGAACCCCGCGACAGCCTCGAGTACCCGGGCAAACTCGCCCTCGCGACAGCCCTCGAACCGCTCCTCGATCCAGCGGTAGGGCCGCCGGTCCGGCGCCAGGCTTGCGGCGTGGCGATGGGGGATGAAATACCCGCGTCGGGTGATTCCCAGCACCGTGCACAGCCCGTCGCGGACGGTCCGCAACCGCACCGTCGTCAAGCGCCCGGCACGAGGACCATGCCCTCGCGGGCAACCACGGTTCCCGGTCGCCGCCTGTGAGCCTCGGCGCCGATCGTATCAAGCGCGGCATCGTCACGGGACGGGTCATGGTGAAACAGGACCAGGTGACCGGCACCTGCCGCCTCGCACAGCCTGACCCCCTCCTGCCACGTCGAGTGGCCCCACCCCACGTGGTCCGGGAATTCCTCGTCGGTATAGGTGCTGTCGTAAATCACGAGGTCCGCTCCGGCGATCAGTTCCAGCACCAGGTCATCGGGCTCTCCGACCCGGTGTTCGGTGTCGGTCACGTAGCAGATCGACCGTCCGGCGTGGCAAATCCGGTAACCGATCGCTTCCTGCGGATGGTTCAACGGCGCGGTTGCAACCACGATGCCGGGACCAGGTTCCACCGTTGCTCCGGGCTCGAATTCCTTGAACTCGATCTCGGCGCCGAACATTTCCGGCGACACCGGGAAAAGCGGTGACGACATCAGGGCGGCAAGCGCCGCCTCCGCACGATTCTCCGCCGACCAGATCCGGAACCGGTTGCCTGGCTGGTAGGCCGGCGCGAAGAACGGCATGCCGCAGATGTGGTCGATATGTCCGTGGGTGAACAGGATCTCGGCTGACCGGGGCTGCTGTGCGCCAAGCTGGCGGATCCCGGTACCGGCATCCAGGATCAACAGGCGATCGCCGCACCGGATCTCGAGACAGGAGGTATTGCCACCGTAGCGCAGGTGATCGGAACCGGGGCAGGCGGTGCTGCCGCGCACGCCCCAGAACTTCACGTAGAAGTCGGTGTGATCCGGCACTGGCGTATCCCGTTCACGAACTTCCGTGCGACTCCGGCACGCCGGCAAGGTTTCCCGCGCCGGTCGGCGGCGTCAAGTTCCCCGTGCCGGTCAGGGCACCAGGCTGTACCCGCCCGGTCCCGTCACCAGGACATCTGGCCGGTCGGGGTTGGTCTCGATCTTGCGGCGCAACCGGTAGATATGTGTTTCCAGCGTGTGGGTCTCGAGTTGCGCGGTGTGTTCCCAGACCTCGGCGAGCAGCGTCTCGCGACTGACCGGCTCGCCACGTGCGCGGTAGAGGTAGTGCAGGATCCGGGTTTCCTTCTCGGTCAGCGGCACCCTCTTGCCGGACCCGATGGCAAACAGCGCCTTCAGGCCGGGAGCGAAGCTGTAGCCGCCAATCCGGATCGCGCCGCGTGTGTCGGCCGCAAGCAAATCCTCGATCCGCGCGTCGAGATCGTCGAACCTGAACGGTTTCACCACCGCGTCAGCGGCACCGTGCCCGCGCATGCCGCGTGCGTCGACCTCGCTGCCGACGAGCGCGATCACCGGAATCTCGCGACGGTGCAGTTCCCGGCACAGCTCGGACCCGTCCATGTCATTGAGGTCATCATCGACCAGTACCAGGTCGCACCGCTGTTCCGCGATTGCCGCAAGCCCCGTGCCCGTCGCGCTCACGGCAAGTTCGTGGTCGCCGTAGGCATGAAACTGCTCGAGCAGCAATGCCTGCAGCGTCGCGTCGCGGCTCGCCAGCAGGATGCGCAGCGCGCCCGCATGCGAGCCGGTCATCGTCAGAACGCCGGAGAGAGGATCAGACGCAGCATCGCGTCCGACAGCGCGTGCGCCGGGTCGGCGAGGGTCTCGCACGCCGTGAAGTGGTTGGCATCGGGAGCCTCGACCACGGTCACCGGCTGGCTTGCCGCCCGCAGAGTGTCGACCAGCGCGTCGCGCTGGTAGTGATACTCGCGCCCTTCCTCGCTGCCGACCGCCAGGATCAGCGGCGGCAGGTCCGAGCCCGCATGGGCCCGGTCGCGTACCAGGGCCAGCGGACTGAGTTCAACGCAGTCCGAGGCAGTAAAGCCGAGACTGTCATTGAGTCTGCCGAGACGGATCGGTTCGAGGTCGTGCAGTCCGCTGACCGAACACCCGCCCCGGACCACTCCGCGCCCGGGACCGCCTGGACTGCACATCAGCGCCGCCAGGTGGCCCCCCGCCGAGTGGCCGGCCACGAACAGGCCGCGCGATCCAGGTTCCTGTTCCCTGACATTGATCCGGTCGATCGCACACCGCACGTCTCCGACAAGTTCCGCCAGGGTGACACCGGGGCAGAGCCGGTAGCCGACCGAGATGAATGTCACGCCGGCAGCGACGTAGAACGGTGCGAGGAAGTGGCCGATGGTACGGTCCTGCGACCTCCAGTACCCCCCGTGAATGAAGGCAAGCACCGGTGCACCCGGCGTTGCGGCAGGAAAGACATCGTATCGCTGCCGCTCGTCGGATCCGTAGGGAACGTCGAGGCGCACACTCATCGACCGGCGCGCATCCGCCCCGAGGCGATGCCAGCGCTCCAGCGCCTCCGCGGCGTCGGGAACCTTGCGACGGTTGTCGTACTCGCGGTCAAGCGTTTCGCGGTCGAGACCGCGCACCACGGTGTCTGCAGACATGGACCGGTTCACTCCTCCGGCACTGGACGACCACAGCCCGGAGACTGCCCCGGGAACACGGCAGGCCGCAAGCACTTGACCGTCCGTTCGCGTTGGTGTTCATGGCATCCATGTCCACCGTCGCCAAAGTCCTTTCGGAAAACCTCCTGTCCGCCGCCCTGCCGTCCCCGGCCCAGATCGCCGTCGAGCGGGCGATCTCGGAACTTCGACGCGGCGGCCTGGTGGTGATCCGCGACACCGAGCACCACGCGGCTGTCCTGGTCCAGGCCGCGGAAATGGTGACCGCCAGCAGCATGCGCCTGCTGCAGCGCCTGACCGGCTCCGAACCGACGGTCGCCGTCACCCGCCAGCGGGTTGCTGCCCTCAGGCAAAACGCCAGCAACTCCGACGTCCAGAGCCTGATCATTCCGACCGGTGCCGACCCGGAACTGGTGCACCGCATCGTCGATCCGACGTTTCCGGCGGACAGTCACGAGCCGACGGCATACACCATGCAGGAGCTCTCGCTGATCCCGGAACGCGATGGCGGACTGGTCCAGGTCGCGGTCGAGGTGGCAAAGCTCGCCCGCCTTCTGCCAGCCGTGATGTTTGCGCGGCCGGCAGCGCGTGACGTCGATCGCGTTGCGCACTGGAGCCGTGATTCCGGCCTGGTGCTGGTCGAGAGCGACCATGTGAAGATGTTCCCGCAACTGCGCGCCGGGCGGCTGGTGCAGTCGGTCTCTGCCGAGGTTCCGCTCGCCGACGCCGAGAATACCACCCTGGTGGCGTTCCGCCCCCTCGACGGAGGCGAAGAACATGTCGCGATCGTGGTCGGGGAGCCCGATCTCACCGCTCCGGTACTGGTCAGACTACATTCCCAGTGCCTGACCGGAGACCTGCTGGGAAGCCTGCGGTGTGACTGCGGCGAGCAGCTGCGCGGCGCCATCAGGACGATCGCCGGGGAGGGCAGCGGGGTCCTGGTCTACCTGGCCCAGGAAGGCCGCGGCATCGGCCTGATCAACAAGCTGCGGGCGTACCAGCTCCAGGACCTGGGGCTCGACACCATCGACGCCAACGAACTGCTCGGTTTCGACGCCGATGAACGGATCTATCTGCCGGCGGCCGAGATCCTGCGACGACTCGGGATCGGATCGGTCCGCCTGATGACCAACAACCCCGACAAGGTCGGTCAGCTCGAGGCGTCCGGTGTCACCGTGGTCGAACGGGTCTCGCATGTCTTCCCGTCGAACAAGCACAACGAGGCCTACCTGCAGGCGAAGGCACACCGCAGCGGTCACCTGCTCTAGGTCCGGGCTTTCCTGATTCAAGTGACGGGGATCGGCACTTTCGCCAGGCGGCCCCGGCGATGTGCCGCTCCGGGCCATGCCGGAAGAAGCGATGGACACGCTGGCTGCGGTGATCCATCGACTGCCGCGATACGCCTTCGGGCATCTGTCAGTGGCAGCGCAGAGACGTTCGACCCGATCCAAAGGATGCAGCAGGACGCGCCGCAGGCGCTCGCCGTTGAACAGCGGCCATGGGCATGGCCGGGATTCGAGGAACCGTAACGAGGAAGCCCAATGACCGAGAAAACCGAGGAAGCGTTGCAACTGGCCTCGACTTCGCACGAGGGCCAGGTCGACAAGTCCGGCGCGCCCTATATCGAACACGTGAAGAGAGTGGCCCGGGCAGTCGAGATGAAGGTGGCGCCGCAACTGCGGGACCATGCCGTCACGGTCGCGTACCTGCACGACGTGGTGGAAGACACAGATGTCTCTCTGAACCACATTCGGGATGTCTTTGGGAACGATGTTGCCGAGGACGTGGCGACGCTGACACACCGCGACCGCGAGGAGTACCCCGACTACATCAACCGCGTGGCCCGCGGCAGCGCAGCGGCCAGGACGGTCAAGCTCGCTGACCTGGAGGACCACCTGCGCGACACATCACACATCAGAGCCGATCAGGTGGAGAAGTACGTTCAGGCGCTGGGTGTCCTGACCGGCTCCCGCGCACCTGATCCTGCCGGGTGACGACTGCGTCCGGCGGGAAACCGGCGATGCCGGCCCGGTGGCGCGCACCGTGTTCAATCGCTGCTGCTCAACCAGGCGTCACCGGGACGACCGATCCCGGGGGCAGACTTCGTCAGGCATTCCGACAGCCCCGCCGGCAACAAGTGTGCGTGTGCGCGCTGATTGGAAAAACCGGCAACACCGCTGCATCTCAAGCGGCGGCGCGGCCAGTGCCGATCCGTGACGCGCTCCGTGCAAGGATGCGAAGGGCCGTGCGAAGCTGCTGGCCGCTGCCGGCGGCCACGCGCACGCACACACCGCTGCCGTCACGCGTCGGCGCGATGCCTGTCCAGATGCCGTCGTCCAGCCTGTCCGCCGTCGAAGTCATGACCCCCAGTGCACCGTCCGGGTCTTCCGACAGGACGATCACCGTGCCGAACGATGTCCATGTGCCGGGCATCTCGGCGAGCCGGGCCAGCAGTTCTCCGGTCACCTGCTGACGGTCCTCGAACAGGACGGTGCCGTCGGGGCGCCGGACGACGACTTCGGATCTCCAGCACCGCCTCCCCGGCAAGGCTGCGCAGATGCCCTCGCAGGAAACCAGAGTTGAGGCTCGAGGGAGCGTGATCGTCTGTCGAAGGGTCAGGTCCGCATCGTCGAACAACACGTAGGGTTCCGACAGCAGCACGGCCCGCGATCCGTGGCCCAGATCAATCGCCCAGTCCGAAACACTGCCCTGTCCACCCGGCGTCCCGTAGGTCAGCATCGCACCGGCACTCTCAAGTTGCAGTGCCGCGCCGTCCTCGATGCGAATGCGCTGCCCGATCCGGTCTCCTGCCAGCAAACCGGCGCCGCCAACCTGGGGGATCAGCGTGACCGGCGACCCGGGCGGTCCGGGGTATCCCCGGCCCAGGGACCAGGGGAAGGAAACTCGCCGAGACATCAGACGACTGCAGCCGTCTTCCCCCAGGCCGATGGCCAGGTCCATGGACAGTGCGCCCGACACGTTCACCGGAACAGCACGGCGTCCCTGATCTGCGTGGCCACCGCGCCGATACCCTGGCCCGCGCGACAGTTCGTGCCCAGGACCGGGGCGTTGCCACGGACCCGCGTTGCCTCCTCGAACATCCTTGCCAGGTCGACACCGACATGCGGGGCCAGATCAATCTTGTTGATCACCAGAAGATCGCTCTTGAGCACCCCCGGTCCGCGCTTGCGGGGAATGTCGTCGCCGCCCGAGACGTCAATCACGAACATCCACCAGTCGACCAGGTCCAGCGAAAAGGTCGAGGCCAGGTTGTCGCCGCCGCTTTCCAGCAGAACCAGGTCCAGGTCGGGAAACTGCCGGTCCAGCCGGTCTGCGGCGGCCAGATTCGGTGTCGGGTCTTCGCGGATCACCGTATGCGGGCAGGCACCGGCCTGCACCGCAAGAATCCTCTCGGGCGGCAGGCGGCCGCCGCGGCGCAGGCGCTCGGCGTCTTCATCGGTGACCAGGTCGTTGGTGATGACGGCGGCTTCCACACCCTCATGGGCGAAGGACTCCAGGAGGCGCTCGATCAGTGCCGTCTTGCCCGAGCCCACGGGCCCGCCTATGCCCACGCGCGCGGCGGTCATCGCAGGAAGTGGCTGCGTGCCAGCGGCACGCGGGTTGCGGGTTCGGCCTGCAGCAGCACACCGTCGGCGCGGACCTCGAAGGTGGCCGGATCGACCGCGATGTCGGGACAGGCTCGGTTGCGGATCATGTCGGACTTGCCAAGGGACCGGACCGAGGTGATCGGCAGGACCTCCTTCTGCACGCCGAGGCGTCCGGCAACGTCGTTGTCGATGGCAAGCCGGCTGGCGAAGGTTACGCCGACCCGGTGCTTCGCGGTTCCCAGGGCACCCCACATCGGCCGGTGCAGAAGCGGTTCCGCCCCGATGAAGCTGCCATTGCCGTCGCCCATGACCGACCAGACGATTTCGCCGGATTTTACCACCATCTTCGGCTTGGCAGCGAAATGGTCGCGCCGCCAGAATACCAGGTCGGCCATCTTGCCGGGCTCGATCGAGCCCACATGCGCATCGATCCCGGCCGCGATCGCCGGGTTGATGGTCAGCTTGGCCATGTAGCGCAGGATGCGTTCATTGTCGGCACGGGCCGTTTTCTCTTCGGCCAGGCGTCCGGTCCGGTCCTTCATGATCGATGCCAGCTGGAACGCCTTGGTCGCGTTCTCGGCCAGACGGCCCATACCCTGGGTGTCGGTCGCAAAGATCGAGATTGCGCCCAGGTCGTGCAGGAAATCCTCCGCGACCATGGTCTGCGGGCGGATGCGCGCCTCCGCAAAGGCCACGTCCTCCGGCAACTCGTAGCTCATCGCGTGGGCCAGCATGGTCATCGGCACCCCCTCCTCCAGTGCCGCCGGCGTGAAGGGGTTGGTGGGGTTGGTCGAGGACGGCAGCACGTTGGCGAAACCGTTCACGGCGAGGATGTCGGGCGCATGACCGCCGCCCGCGCCCTCGGTGTGGTACATGTGAATGGTCCGACCGGCGACGGCGGCCATGGTGTCCTCGTAGAACCCGAACTCGTTGATGGTATCGGTGTGGATGTGGACCGAGAAGTCCGCCGCATCCGCGGCACGCAGGCACCCGTCGATCACGGCGGGCGAGGCACCGAAGTCCTCATGGATCTTCACTCCGAGCGCGCCGCCCGCAACGCTCTCCGCCACTGCGCCCGCGTCCGAGCATCCGCGCCCCAGGAACCCGAAATTGAGCGGATATTCGTCGCAGGCCTGGATCAGCCGGCCCAGGGTATGTGGGCCCGAGCAGGACACGTCGAAATGCGGCCCGGGGCTCATCCCGATCATCGTGGTGCAGCCCCCCGCGAGTGCATGGTACGCCTGTTGAGGTGACAGGAAATGCGCGTGCGCCTCGATCACGCCGGGGGTCACGATCAACTGGTCGCCATGCATGATCGTCGTGTTGGGTCCGGTATCCAGGCCGGGTGTGACACCGGCCATGATCTCCGGGTTCCCGGCCTTTCCGACGCCCACGATACGCCCGCGGCGCACGCCGATATCGGCCTTGATGATCCCCAGAACCGGATCGATGATCAACGCGTTGTGCACGACCAGGTCCAGGGCCTGTTCGGCATCGGTACCGCGGGTGCGGAATCCCTCGCCATCGCGCATGACCTTGCCGGCCCCGGTGGTCAGTTCGTCGCCGGGATGGGTGTGGTCGTACTCGACCTCCGCCAGCAGGGACGTATCGCCCAGGCGGATCATGTCGCCGGTGCTCGGCCCGTAGAGGCGGGCGTACTGACCGCGATCCATTTTCACGGCGCGTCCTCCAGATACCCGCGATCCCTGGCGCGCCGGAACGCGGCCTCGCGTGTGGCCGGGTCATCCGCCGGGCCCTCGGCCAGACCGGCAAAACCGTGGATTTCACGCGTCCCGGCATAGGGCACGAGGCGCACCCGTCGACCGATTCCGGGGTCGAAGCGTTCCCCGCCGCCGGAGGGACGGTCCAGCCGCATGCCCCAGGCCCTGGTCCGGTCGAACTGCAGCACCCTGTTGACCTCGAAGAAATGTGCATGGCTTCGGACCTGGATGGACCGGTCGCCGGTATTCAGAACGTCGATTTCGACGCCCTCGCGCCCCGGGTTGAGCTCGATCTCTCCCGCTTTCGGGATGACCTCGCCCGGGGCAGGCTCCGCACGGGGCCCCGGAGGGATCGGATCAAAGACCGTCACCAGCTTGGTGCCCTCGGCCATCGAAACCTCGACCGAGACCATCCGCAGCATTTCCGGCACGCCCGCCTCGACGTCCTCTGCCGTCAGGATGGTTCCGCCCAGCGAAACCAGCGCCGGGTGGTCCAGCCCCTTCCGGGCCGCCAGCAGGATTTCGTCGGCGATGAGGGCGTTGGCCTCGGGCAGCGACAGGCGCACGCCTTCGCTTCGGTATCGTCGCGCGAGTTCGGCCGCCTGGAAGATGACCAGTCGGTCCATTTCTGTCGGGGTCAGGTTCATGCACGTCTCTTCAGTTGGCAAACAATCGTCCGTCGCCGGGGCGCATCATCGCGATTTCCGAGATCGGGGCAAAGCTGGCGGGCAGCGTGCCGAGCAGCGGCGGGGCCGTGAAAGGGGCGAACTCCGGCTGCAGGTCCCGCAGGATGCCCTGCGCTTCCAGTGCTCCGACCAGGCCCAGCCGCACCGCGGCGCCGGCCAGTCCCTGTGCCGCGGCGTGGGCGGAAACGGCCAATGCCGGTGCAAGCTCAAGTCCCATCGACCGGAACACCGCGCCCTGGGCAACCGGCAGGTGCCCGGCGGCCTCTCCGTCCAGCACCGCCCCGCGGAACCGCACTGCCACGGGGTCGCCCAGGCGCGCCGTTGCCGAGAGAAACGCCTGCCCGGCCTCGGCCGACCGGGCCCGCAACGGTTCGGCCATGAACAGACGATCGGTCCTGGCATCGACCAGCAACTCGTCATCGGCCCGATGTGCGTCCGCTAGCACGACCCGGTCGAACTGCGCCCAGCGGCCGAGCATCTCGACAGCCAGCCAGGGACCGAAGCCCGCACGGTCAAGCCGGCCGTTTTCCGCAGCGGTCTCCATCCCCCACGAATAGGCGAAGGCGCCTGACGGAAAGCCGCTGTCAGCCAGCTGCAGGGCGCGCAGGGTATCCAGGCTCACTGCCCGGCCTCCAAGCGTTCGATCGCAAAACTGCAGAACACTTCCGCATCGGCCAGCCGGGCACGGTAGGTATCCTCCGGCCCGTCCATGTGGACGACAATGGCGCCACCGCAAAAGTCGGCCTTCCAGTGCAGATTGCCGCAGAAGTAGCCGAGCCGCAGCCCGGAGGCGACGTCAGCCGGTGTCAGGCGCAGGCGTGGGCCGCCATCGATGCGGGCGACGATCATCAGGCCCTCGTCCGAATACAGGACGGCGCCGTCCTCCAGTGCCGCATCGCGGGGCAGGGCAAGGGCCACGTCCCTTCCCCTGTCCGTAACCAGGCGCATCCGGCGGCGCGGTGCGTCGACGCGCGCGATCCGCACGGTCTCCAGCGCACCCCTCGCCTCTGACGCATGAGCCCGGTCGTGCCACGGTTGTTCGACGGTGCGGCCGAGCACGGCGGAGAGCACCATCGGCCCTCCGCCCGATGTCGCGTCGCCCGGCACCTACATCGCCGTCCAGTCACCCGATTGTTCGAACGCATGCGCAGCGCGGTAGATGCTCGTCTCGTCGAAATGCCTGCCTGTCAGCATCATCGAAACCGGCAGCCCGTCGGACATGCCGCAGGGCACCGCCATGGCCGGGTGCCCGGTGACGTCGAAGGGAGCGGTGTTGGCGAGCATCTCGAACGCCCGGGCGAAGGTGTCCTCTCGCGCATCGCCGGGGCCGGGCAACCTGGTTGCCTTCAAGGGCAGGGTCGGCATGAGCAGGAGATCATGCTCGGCCAGCACGGCGTCATAGGCCGCGCGGAGCCGCCGGGCGATGTTCTGGGCCTTCGCGTAGTACCGGCCCCGGTAGGCATTGATACCGTACTGGCCCGCAAACATTGAAATCTTCAGTGTCTGGGAAAGCTCGTCGGCCTTGGCCCGCCAGCCTGCATGGGCATCGATCAGTGTCGGGGAGTACAGCCCCTTGTAGTTCATGCCATAGCCGTTCCCCTGCATCATCTGCCACTGCAGTCCTTCCAGCGCGATGGGGGTCCAGACGACGATGCCCTGGCTGTGCATCGGGATCGAAACCTCGGTCACCGTGGCGCCCAGGCTCTCCAGCTTCGCGGCAGCGGCGCGGACCTTCGCATCGACATCGGCTTCTGAGTTCTCGTGCCCGAAGCCCTCCCTGACAACCGCGATCCTCATGCCCTGCACGCCCGCGCCCAGTGCCTCGGTGTACGGTGCCGTCGCCGGGTCGTACTGCCGGGGATCCAGTCCGTCCGCACCAGCCAGGACCTCGAGGAACAGGGCATTGTCGGCGACGGTCCGGCTCATCGGGCCGGTGTGGTCGATTGTCAGCTCGATCGGCATCACCCCGGTATAGGGCACAAGACCATGGGTGGGTTTCAGGCCGTACACTCCGCAATATGCGGCGGGCATGCGGATCGAGCCTCCCTGGTCACCGCCGATCGCCAGGTCGACCTCGTTGGCCACCAGCAGCGCGCCCGAGCCGGATGACGATCCTCCGGCCGAATAGCCGGGCTTGCGCGGGTTTTCCACCGGCGCCGGACTGGACGTATGGCTACCGCCCGACAGGCAGAAATACTCGCAGGTCGCCTTGCCGAGGATTGTTCCGCCCGCGTCCAGGATGCGCTGCACGATCGTGGCGTCGACATCGGGAACAAAGCCCTCGAGCGTCGAGGCACCGTTCATCATCGGCACGCCGGCAACCATGACATTGTCCTTGATGGCCACCGTCTTGCCCGCCAGCTTGCCCGTGGGCGCGCCCTTGATCTCGGATTTCCAGTACCAGGCGTTGTACGGGTTTTCCTCGGGTTTCGGGCGATGGCCGGAGGTGCGGGGCCAGGTCACCGCCGGAATCTCGTCGGGCATTTCATCCAGAGCGTCGTAGCGATCGAAGATGCCTTGCATGTTTTCCAGGTAGAAGTCGACTTCTCCGCTGTCCATCGACATGCCCAGTTTCGCGATGATCCCGGACATCTGCGCGGTGGTAGGCCTCTTGATCGCCATGGTGGGTGTTCCTTCCGTGTTGTCGTGACAGCGCGTCTCGGCCGGACCGGACGCGGTGTTTGCGCCTGGCGGTTTCAGAGCGCCGGACGGCGTTCACCCCAGTCGGTCATGCGCTGATATGCATCGCAAAGCCGGATCGACGTTGCCTCGCCGAACGGCCGGGCGATGGCCTGGAAGGCAACCGGCAGGCCGGCTTCGGTAAACCCGCAGGGAGTGGCGATCGACGGCAGGCCCGTGACATTGGCTGGAGCGGAGAGCCTCACGAAAACCGGCGTTACCGGTTCGATGGCGCCATTGCCCCAGTCCACGGTTTCCTGCCCGACCCTCGTGGCAGGCGACGGCACGGCCGGCGCGACGATCAGGTCGATGTCTTCATAGGCCTTCGCCCACGCCCGTTGCATCAACTGGCGAACGCGCAGGGCCTGGATATACCGGGTCGCGGGCATCAGCTCGCCCGCCTCCAGGAAGGTACGCACGTCCTCGGTGTAGAGATCCGGGTCATCGCGCAGCATCAACCGGTGGTATTCGCTGGCTTCCGGCAGGCACAGGGCAAACTCGACCGACATGATCTGGTCGGCATAGGGGATCTCGACATCCGAGATCACCGCCCCTTCCGCCGCGAACAGGTCGATGGCGGCCCGCACGGCGGCCTCGACCTCGGCGTCGCACCTGTCGAAATAGTAGTTGGTCGGAACACCGATGCGCAGGCCCCTGACGTCCTGTCCCAGCGCCGCGGTGTAATCCTCGGCCGGGATATCGACGCTGCCCGGATCGCGCGGGTCGTATCCCGCCAGCGCATTCAGGCAGACCGCAGCATCGGCCACCGTCCGCGTGAGAGGCCCGACATGGTCCAGCGACCACGACAGCGAAGTGACTCCGGCCCGGCTGCAGCGCCCGAAGGTCGGCTTGAGCCCCACGGTTCCGCACACGGCGGCCGGTATGCGGATCGACCCGCCGGTGTCCGATCCCATGGCCATGAAGGTGCTGCCGACCGCAACCGACGCGCCCGAGCCGCCCGAAGACCCCCCGGGGATGCACCCGGTGTTCCATGGATTGCGCGTATTCGGCGTCGAAATGCCGTAAGCGAACTCGTGTGTGTGTGTCTTGCCGAGGATCACGGCGCCGGCTTCGCGCAACTGCGCGACACTGGCCGAGTCCGTCTGCGCGCTCCAGTTCTCGCGAACCTTCGACGAGGAGGTCGTGGGCACGCCCGCCACGTCGTAGAGTTCCTTTATGCCGACCGGGATGCCGTGCAGTTCGCCGCGCCAGGCGCCGGCGGAAATCTCGGCTTCGGCGGCCCTGGCCTCCGCCATAGCGCTGTCGGCCAGGATGCAGGAGAAGGCGTTCAGCCTGGGTTCGGTTGCGGTCGCCCGGTCCAGGCACTCCCGCGTGACGTCGACGGGCGAAACCTCACCGGACCTGATCTTCGCCGCGACAGAGCGCAGGCTCATGTCGGTCAGCGCTGTCATGGCAGGTCTCTCCACCGCGGATCAAAGGAATTCGTCGGTGGGGTCTCGCCAAGATCAACAGCATCGAGCGCATCGAGAAGGCCCAGGATGCCGTCGAGAGCAGGCGCGACGACTGCCCGTCTATCTGAAGTCAGTTCCAGCCGCGCGGCCCTGCCCAGTACAAGCAACTCAGACGGTTCGATCTGCTCGGGAACGGAGTCACTCATCTGGAAGCCTCCTTCGGGTGCGTACCATTCATCCGCGGTACCATAACCCAGCTTGGCGGGTTTTCCGACTGATCGGGCGCGAGAGTTGCGGGTCCATGCCGTGACGTGCCGCCATATGCCCGACATCGGCGCTGAAAGGACGATTATGGAACCGTGACCTGTCGGCTGCATCGATCGTCGCCGGGCCTGAAGCGCCGTGACGATCGTGCCTTCCGCCCTGCGGGGACCCGTCTGACTGGCCCGCCGGTCCGGACAGGGACGGTGTCGCCGCCGGCGCGCGGGCTCACGCGGCGCTCGTCGCCGACGAAATGGGGCGGATCCGGTGCTCCGGATTGCATCGCATTCACGGATCCGGCCGGGATGGCGAAGCGTCGTTTCCCGGAGCACCCCGATCAGGCGAAGGCCCGGGCCAACCTGGTTCATTCCGACGGAATGTGAGGGTCCGGCCGAACTGGACGTGAAAACTATCGTTTTGAATCAACGCGGTCTTGGACAGAAAAAGTGACAAGGCACCAGGCGGCGACAGCGGTGTCGTCCGCTCCCCCGCCGCCGCACAGGCCCTGAAACAGTCCGGGAGGTCGTACTGCACCGCAACAAGCGGCTTGCACGTGTGCGGGTTCCGTGATCACCATTGCGGTGTTGGCGAAGACCTGTGCGTTGCGTCGGGTCAACGAGGTACACCTGCATTATGGATGACGCGATCAAGCTGGTCTTTGACGTTGCCGCCTTTGCATCGATCATGGTTCTCGTCGTTTCGGGGCTTGCGGTCATTGCCAGCTTGATGGGGATCTTCAACCTGGGTCATGGCGAATTCGTCCTGCTCGGCGCCTACACGGTCTTTCTGTTCCGCGAATGGGGTCTGCCGATCTGGCTGGGCATGATGGTCGCGCCGCTCGTGGTCGGCGCGTTCGGCGCAGGTGTCGAACGCACCGTGATCCGGCGATTGTATGCCCAGCCCGTCATCGCGATGCTCGCCACCTATGCGATCGGACTGATCATCCGCGAAATCGTGCGCGGACTGATCGGGGGCAAGTACTACGCGATCGAGGAACCGCTGTCCGGTGCGTTCCAGATGGGCGGGATCAGCTTTTCGGTGTGGCGGACCGTGATCATCTGCGCGACCGTCGTAACCATGGTGGGGGCGTGGATGTTCCTGACGCGCAGCCGCACCGGCCTGCAGATCCGCGGGGCGCTGGAGAACGCCGCGCTGGCGCGGGCCTCCGGTGTCTCGACCGCGCGCCTCTACGCGCTGACCTTTGCCATGGGCGCAGCGCTGGCCGGTCTGGCCGGAGCGCTGATGGTGCCCCTGTTCTCGCTTTCCGCGGACCTGGGCGTGCGTTTCCTGGTGCAGGCATTCCTTTCGGTGATGCTGGGCGGCATCGGCACGTTCGGCGGGCCTGTCGTCGGTGGCGCGATGATCGGGTCCATGGTGCCCGGATTCCAGTGGCTGCGCGAGATTCCTGGCGTGGCCGAGCAGGTCAGTCCCGTCGTCGCCGAGGTTCTCGTCTTCGTCACCGCCTTGATCATTGTGAAGTTCTGGCCGAACGGCCTCATCAGCGCAGGGAGGAAGTAGAATGGCTATTCATAGTGGCATGACACGTCGCACCTTTCTTCGCGGCACCAGTGTGCTCGCGGCAGCGGGCTGGACCGCCGTCGGAACGTCCTGGGTGCTTTCGCCCGAATGGGCGCATGCGGCGGGCCCGATCAAGATGGGCATCGCCACCGACATCACCGGTGCAATCGCCCCGGGCGGCAACTCGAACTGGCAGACCGCCCAGTTCGCGGTCAAGCAGATCAATGACGCCGGCGGCATCCTCGGACGGCCGGTCGAACTGATCCTGGAGGACACCGCGTCCGACCCCGGCACCGCGGTCGGCAATGTCCGCCGCCTGATCCAGCAGGCGAAGGTCGATGTCGTGCTGGGCGGCATCACGTCGGCCATGCGCGAGGCGATCAAGAATCCGATCGTGCGACGCGGCAAGACGCTCTACATCTACCCGCAGCTCTACGAGGGTCAGGAGTGCACCCCGCATCTCTACTGCACCGGTCCCACGCCGTTCCAGCAGTGTGGCGCGTTGCTGCCCTACCTGATCAAGGAAAAGGGCATGAAGCGGTTCGCCATGCCTTCGGCCAACTACATCTGGCCACAGCTTCTGAACAAGTGGGCGCGGCGGGTGATCGAGGAGAATGGCGGCGAGGTGGTGATGGAGGAGTACTTCCCCCTCGACCAGCTCGAGTATTCGGCGACGGTCGCCAAGATCATGTCGGACGGCGTCGATCACGTCTTCAACACCGTCATCCCGCCGGGACTGCAGGCATTCACCAAGCAGCTGTACGAGGCCGGGTATCATGACAAGGGCGGAACTCTCAGCTGTGTCTATTACGACGAGAACTCGGTGAACTACGTCGCTCCGCGCGAGCTCGAGGGTGTCTATTCCTGCGTCGACATGTTCCACACCGTCGAGGACCCGTTCACCCACCAGCTCATCGCCGACTACAACAAGATGTGGCCGGATACGCCGTATCTCTTCACCGCCGGAACCGCGGCAACCGGCATGTACCGGGGCATCAAGTTCTACGAAGCGGCCGTGATCGAAACGAACGGCGACCTGTCGCGGGAGGCGACAAGTGCCGCTATCGACCACGCCATGATCGAGCAGGGGCCGGGTGGAGGCGCACGGATGGTTCCTGGAACCGGACACTGCGAGATGAACATGTACATCGCGCAGTCCAAGTCCGGTGTCTGGAACATCATCCAGGCAGACCAGGCGGTCGATCCGAAAGAATGCATCGGTTGAACAGGAACACGCGGCTGCGGGTCAGTCCCGCAGCCGCGACTGTCCTGCCCCGGACCTGACTAGATGGCCCTGCCCGGCACTCCGCCCCGCAAGCAGCGGAAGATCATGCCCATCCTTGAGGTCGGCGTGCTCGTTGCGCTCCTGCTCGTTCCCCTGGTCACGAGCGACTTCCACACCATTATCGCCTCCCGCATGCTCCTGTTGGCGTTCCTGGCCATTAGCTTCGATCTCTGCTGGGGGTATTCGGGGATCATGACCTTTGGCCAGGCCCTGTTCTTCGGCATGGCCGGTTATGTATCGGCCCTGTTGGCCAACAAGGCGGGCTTTGTCCAGATCTGGGGAATCGTGCCGGTCTCGATGGCGGTTGGTCTGGTCAGCGCGTTCCTGGTCGGCTGGTTCCTGTTGCTCGGCAGGCGTACGCCCACGATCATCTTTGTCGCGCTCGGCACGCTGACGGCGTCCTACGCGGCGGAACGACTGGTCGCAGGCTGGCAGTGGGTCGGAGCAGCAAACGGCATGTCGGTATGGGACTTCCTGAAGGTCGGCCCCTACGAGATCGAGCCGGGCCCAACCTTCTACTACATCATCCTCGGCTTCCTGATCGTCTGTTACGTGGCCAGCCGATGGATCGTGCGCTCGCAGTTCGGACTGGTGCTGGCGGGCATGCGCCAGAACGAGGAACGGCTCGCCTTCTTCGGGTACAGGGTACAGCGGTTCAAGGCGCTGGTGTTTTCCTTCGCGGGAATGGTCACGGGGCTGGCGGGAGGGCTCTACGCCTTCCACGAAGGGTTCATCGGCCCGGGCAACCTTGGCATCGTTCAATCCACCTACGCGGTTCTCTACGGTCTGTTCGGCGGCGTCGGGACCCTGCTCGGCCCGGTCCTGGGCGTCGGCGCCATCGAGATGATCGCCTTCAACCTGTCCGACATCGATGAGCTGAAACCCTACTGGCCGGTCGTGCTGGGAGCCATCATGCTCGTCGTCGTTACCTACCGGCCCACCGGGATCACGGGCTTCCTGGTCTCGACCCGCGAGCGCATCGGAACCTTCGGCCTGATCAGGGATGCCTGGCGAGACCGGCCGAAACCGGACGACGGGGGTTCCGGTGGCCCTGCTTGAAGTCAGCGGCGTTGCAAAGACCTTCGGTGCGCTGAGGGCGCTCGACGGCGTCAGCCTTTCGGTCGTGTCCAACAGCTTTCACGGGCTCATCGGGCCAAACGGGTCCGGAAAGAGCACGCTGCTCAAGGCCATTGCCGGAGACCACTTTGCCGACAGCGGGCGCATCCGGTTTGACGGTCGCGACATCACGACAATGCGCCCGGCGCGGCGGTCCCGTCTCGGTCTGAGTCTCAAGTTCCAGATCACCGCCGTGCTGCCGGAGCTCTGCGTCTATGACAACGTCCTGCTGGCCCTCCAGGCCCACCTGTCGATCTGGGGGCTTCTCAGGTCGAACTCGCGGCGCGCACTGCACGGAGAAATCAGCGAAACGCTCGACAGGTTCCAGCTGCTCGACCGGGCAGACGACCTGGCGGGAGAGTTGAGCCATGGGCAACAACAATGGCTCGAGATCGCCATGGCGTTGACGCAGCGCCCGAAACTCCTGCTGCTCGATGAGCCCACCGGCGGGATGAGCCCGGAGGAACGCCGGGCCACCGGCGAATTGCTGGCCCCGATCCGCGCGCATTGTGCGATGGTGATCGTCGAGCATGATCTCGACTTCATCAAGGATATCTGTGACCGGCTGACCGTCATGGACAATGGCCGGATCCTGGATGACGGCACCGTCGAGGAAATAGAACGCTCGGCAAAGGTTCAGGAGGTCTACACAACCCGTGTCTGACGAGCCGCTTCTCCGCGTCGACGCGCTTTCCGCAGGCTATGGCCGCAGCCAGGTCCTGTTCAATGTCTCGATGACCGCTCCGCGCACCGGCGCGGTGGCCATCCTCGGGCGCAACGGCGCGGGGAAGACAACGCTTCTGAACACGCTGGTCGGCGAGATCACGCCGATGGGTGGCAGCATTGCGTTTGATGGCCAGGAGTGCGCCGGTGAGGGGACCGAACACCGGGTGCGACGGGGGCTCGGCTACGTCCCGCAGGAGCAGGCGATCTTCGGCTCGCTGACCGTTCGCGAGAACCTTGCGCTCGGCACCATGGCGCAGCCTGGGACAGTCAGCCTTGACATGGCGCTCGAGTTTTTCCCCAAGCTTGCCGAACGGCTGGGTCAGCAGGCCGGCACGCTGTCCGGCGGCGAACGCAAGATGCTGGCGATCAGCCGGGCGATCCTGGGCCGGCCGAGACTGCTTATGCTCGACGAGCCCACCGAGGGTGTGTGGGTCGGGGTGATCGAGGAGATCGCAGAGCGCCTGCAGCGCCTCGCGCGCGAGATCAGCCTGGTCATCGTTGAACAGCACGTGGAACTGGCGCTGCGCGTCGCTGACCACGCCTATGTCATGGACCGGGGCGCCGTGGCGCTCGACGGGCCCTCGGCAGAAATCCGCAACGACCCGGACCTGGTGCGCTACCTCGCGCCGTAGGACTGCGTCGCGGCTGCCCGCAAGAACCACGGCCGAAGGGAACTGCGCGCCGCCTGCATCCGGATGGAACCGGTTGTCGGCAAGAACGACCGATCTGACCTGAGCCGGCACTGCGAGGTGGTAATGGAGTGTACGATCGTCGATGTCTTTGCGGAGACGCCGTTGTCAGGCAACCAGCTGGCGGTGATTCGTGGTGCGAGTGATCTGGACACCGCCGCAATGCAGGCCATTGCACTGGAGATGAACTTCTCGGAGTCCTCGTTTGTCGTGGACGAACACTTCGGGGAGGCGCGGGTGAGAATATTCACTCCGACCCGTGAGCTTCCGTTTGCCGGGCATCCGACCCTTGGAACGGCCTGGGTGCTGGGCCACGACCATGATTCCTACAGCCTGCACCTCCGGGCCGGGTGCGTGCAGGTGACATTCGAAGCGGGCGGCATTGCCTGGATGGAACCTCCGCCCGTCAAGCAGGGCGAAACTCTGGGCGTACGATCCGCCGCCGCGTTGCTTGGATTGTCACCGGACGATATCGATACGCGCTACCCTTGCGTGTTTGCCACGGTCGGGCCGCGTTTCGCGCTCATCAGCGTCAACGGCCTCGATGTCCTGCGGCGCGCGAGGGTCCGACCCGACGCGTACACCGATCTCCTGGGAAGCAGCGAGATCGGCGTATTTGCCTTTACCGAGGGCGCCTACAGCGTCGACGCCCACTTTGCCGCGCGCATGTACCACCACCGTGGACTGCGGGAAGACCCTGCGACCGGAAGTGCCAACACGGCGTTCGCCGCGCATATTCGCTCGCTCGGCGTGCGCGGCAACATCGTGGTCGAGCAGGGCTTCGAGATCGGTCGTCCGTCCCGGTTGTACCTGGACATCTCCGAGACCATCCGCGTCGGCGGAAAGGTCCGTCCGGTGATGACCGGTCGTCTCGACCCTGGCTGTGTCGATGCCGCCACTTCCGCAGGGACCGGACCGTGAGAGGCCTGTCGAGCCGGCAGGTGGCAACCTATTGCACTGACCGGGACCATGCCCTGCCACAGGGATCCGGATGTGGGTGTCGCCAGGCAGGAAGCTGTACCCGAAAACGTCGCGCGGGCCATCGACGACATGCAGGCAGGATCGTGCGAGCCCGAACACTGCCAACCCTGAGCGACGCCCGGTACGCCCGACGGATCCGGACCTGCGTCACCAGGAGGTGCCGTCCTTTCGGGTGAAGCACCACGTGCCGTCCGCACCCATGACGGCCTTCAGGTCATCCTGCGGATAGGCACCCTCGTCGCCTTCCGGGCGATCGAGGATCACGAGATCCCGGTCATTGCGGATGATCCTTGAAATGACGTTCCTGACATTCACGTGCCAGGGTTGACTGCGAATCCTGCGCACTTGACCGCGAGTTCGATCATACTTGATCGTGAATCCTGCGCACTTGACGGGCAGTCCTGCGGGATGTGACGACTGACTGATTGTCGTGCTCGCCTGCCACGGCATTGATCTGATCCGGACCCGGCTGGGACTTACAGGTGCCGGACATCTTTCCTCAATTGCATGCGAACCTGGTCAAGGACTACCACCCGCCTGTGCCAGAACGGCGGCATCCTGATCGTCAACCGTCTGGACATGCGCCTGCCCGCCCGCCCGCCGAGGTAACTCACGTCTCCCCGTCGAGAGGTGGGAAACCCGTCATCCACCGCACGAGGATCCGCCTGACGAACTGACGGACTCCAACAAGACATGGCGCCATATTCAGCACGCCCGCCAACAACAATCGCGCCAAATCAACGTGGTAACGGACGGAAAAACGGGCAAGGCGCCTACCGTGGTTCAGTGAACAGCCCGGTTTCCCGGGGCCGTCCGATTCATCCTCGACAAGCCCCATCCTGCGAGCGCAAGCGCCATGCCGGAGTTCACGGCCCGAACGGTATTCCAGAACTGCCAGGGGGTGGAGTAATCGTTCCAGGCTTCCCGTGCCTGAACGGCGTCCAGCGGCGTTCCGACCGAGGCCAGGGCCTCGTTCAACGGCACGTTGACGGTCATCGTCGGAAGCATGGCCCCCAGAATGTACAGGACGCCGGCCAGGGCAAAACAGAATGCGGCTCCCCGCTCCCGGACTCGCAGGGCAGCCAGCGCGGTGACGATCAACAGGGCGGGCGTACCGAAATAGGTCGGGGCGAACACCCAGTTGCGCACACTTGCGTTCATTGCCTGCATGGCGGTGACCGCGACTTCGGGGTCCGTGTTGTCCAGCCCCCACATGGTCGAGCAGACCCATGCAAAAAAGAAGCCGAACATGGCGCCGGCAAAGACGAGCGACAGGAGGGCCAGCAGCGTCACCGTATTCATGCCGTCTCGCCGCTGTACTTCCGGCCTCATGCGCAGCTTCCGCGAGCCGTACGCACCCACCGGACCGCTTGACTGGCTGCCCGGTACAGGATGACTGCCATGCAGAGTTGGGCCACGATGACTGCGGGCCAGATCCTGGGAAACGCGGGATCGACATATTTCTGGGGCCCGTAGGACACCAGTGCCGTCAGCACGAACAGAACCGCTGTCGCCATGGCGAACCGCATGCCACGGACCGCGAGGCCGTAGGCCGCCGCTCCGGTCGCCAGCGAAGCCGCAAGGAACGGACCGAGCGCGAAAGGCGCGACCTCCAGCGGCGGGTGGGGTTCGGTCCGCGTAAACATGGCCAGCAGCATGATGCCCGTGAGCACCAGAAGTGCCGCAATTGCCGCTGCGGTATAGCTGTCTCCGGCCGGTCTTCCGTTTGTCCGCTCCTGCATCTTCCACTCCCCTGCCATATCCGAACCGAAGGGTACGGTTTGACAAGACCGTACCCTTCGGTTCGGATGTGTCAACCATGGACTTTCGGATGTTCGAAATGAGGGAGCCTGACCGCGCGCAGCGACGCGACGCCATACTCGATGCCGCCACCGCCATCCTGCGCGAAAAGGGTTACCGCGACACCACGATGCTGGACGTCGCCCGGCAGGTCTCGGCCTCGAAGGAAACACTGTATGCCTGGTTCGGAAACAAGTCCGGGCTCTTCCAGGCCGTTATTCGGCGCAACGCGAATACGGTGCGCACCGTGCTTGTATCGCATCTGGACGGCAACGCACCGATAGAGGAGGCTCTTGACGATGTCGGCCGGGCGCTCGCCAGTCTGCTTCTGGGCGATGGCGCCGTCGCAATCAACCGCGCCGCAATTTCCGAAGCGCGTTCGGAACCTGTTCTTGCGCGAATATTGATCGAAACAGGTCGCGAGGCCACCCTGCCATTCTTCGTCCGGTATCTTGAGCGATGCCGCGAACGCGGCTTACTGGACTTCGACGACCCGCGGGAAGCGGCGGAGACGTTCCTGGGACTGCTGCTGGGAGACAAGCAGGTCCGACGGCTGCTCGGGGCCCTTGATACTCCGGAAGTCGAGGAAATCGAGGCAATGGCGAAACAGGCTGCCGCCAGGTTCCTGAGGCTCTACGGCTGAGGAACGGTGCGCCATCGAACGCCAGGTTGCAGGTATTCCCGGGTGCAACGGTGCAGGGAAGACACGCGCCTGAACACGCTGGTGATCAGCCTGATCGTCGATGAACAGCACGTGGAACTGGCGCTGCGCGTCGCTGACCACACCTGTGTCATGAACCGGGACACCGTAGGACCTGACGGGTCTTCGGCAGAGATCCGCGAAGACCCGGACCTGGTGCACTACCTCGCGCCGCAGGACTGCCACACGGCTGTTCGCAAGGATCACGGCCGAAGGAAACTGCGCGCCGCCTGACGAAGCCACAACACGATATCGCCCGGTTGCGCGTTTGACAGTATGGCCGCTTCGGTCTTGTCTACAGCACCCGTTGTTTCCAGGCGTTTCAACTGACTTTCTGTCAGGTTCGTGCTTGACGTTCGAATTGGTCAGACGACACGACCGAATCGTAAACAATCATGAAACGGAGACCGGAATGGCTGGTGAGCCGACAGGCGCAGACTGGTTGCCTGAACCCAGTGACACGACCGGGATCAAGGCTGATTTCTACAGCGACATGAAGACAAGGCCGACCGAGGGCATGCTGCAGGCCCTGGTTCGTGCCAGGGTCGGGGATGAGCAGAAGGGCGAGGACCCCACGACCAACGAGCTTTGTGACCGGGTCGCTGCCCTGACCGGCAAGGAAGCCGCTGTCCTCCTTCCGACCGGCACCATGTGCAACGAGATCGCGCTCCGGGCCCACTGCAATCCCGGCGACGAGGTCATCTGTGATCGTTCGTGTCACATCGTGAACTTCGAGGCGGGAGGACCGGCGGCGCTGAGCGGCATCATGATCCATGCGGTCGACGGCGAGAACGGCAGGTTCTCCGCCGACCAGGTGCGCCACGCCATTCGCCCGGCTTCACGCTACGCGCCCTCCAGCAGGCTGGTCGCCGTCGAACAGACCACAAACCTGGGCGGCGGCGGGGTCTGGTCCCTGGAACAGCTGACGGAAGTGGCGGAGGTCGCCAGGTCGCAAGGCCTCGTCACCCACATGGACGGAGCCCGGCTGTTCAATGCCACGGTGCAGTCCGGTGTCTCGCCGCGCGCGTATGCCGAATTGTATGACTCTGTCTGGATCGACCTGACAAAGGGACTGGGATCATTCGCCGGTGCCGTCCTCGCGGGCTCCAGGGAATTCATCAACGTTGCGTGGAAACTCAAGCAGCAATGGGGAGGCGGGTTCCGCCAGTCCGGCTACATCGCGGCCACCGGCCTCTATGCGCTCGACCACCATGTCGACCGGCTGACGGAAGACCATGCCCTTGCGCGATCGATCGGCGAGAGCATCGGGCGGATGCCTAACGTCGCACGGGTTCTTCCGGTCGGCACCAACACCCCGGAGATACCCGGGCTTCCTTCCAGATTTGCACGATGGCATCGCCTCGCTCCTCTTGTCTGAAACAGCGGAGGAGCACCGTACAGAAATGGTGAGTTGATCCGGCCCCGAAGCCCGGTCTCAAAGGGTCGCAGCGCACTTACTCTCCATTATCTAGCCGTCACCATTACAAAGCATGGCCGGCTGTCGGGCTTCGACGAGGAGGGAGAGGGTCGCGGCGACTTCGCTCGGGCGGAGCGTGTAGTCCGCGGAGATGGTGTCGGGTTGGGTCATGGGCGTGCTCCGGAATGGCGGGGAGGCGGCGCGGGCACCCTCCGGGCGCCCGGCCTTCGCCCCGCCGGAGCCGGCCTTCACTCCGGGTGGTTGGACGGCATCGGGCCGGCCGGATGACGGTTCGGGGGCGGGCCCCGGGCGCGTAACCATCGACGGCGCCCGCGGACATCGGCGGACGTGGCCCCGGGGTGCGGTGGCTCCGTGGGAGTTGACGGACGGCTTGCAGCGCCCGCCAGGACGGCGCTAAGTTGCGGGCATGGCAAGCTGGAGCGACAACATCGAGGCGGTCGCGCGGGCCGTCACCGCGAAGCGGCTGGGGCAGGACGGCATCAGCAAGGAGCAGCTCGCCGCCGATGTCGACATGTGGTGGCACATGTCCGCGGCGGAGCTCGAGTGCGGTGTGATCGACGACAGCGGCGAATACGTCGGCGGCGAGATCGACTGGGAGCGCAAGATGGCGGGCTACCGCGACTGGATGGATCGCCATCCCGCGAGCCGCGCGGTCTGGGAGACCGCCCGGTACGGGGCGCCGCTACCTCGAAACTGACCGGGCTCGGGGTCGCGTCGGGAGGTCCCCCTTCAGGCCTCGGGGCCGGAGCGGCGTGTGGACAGCGCTATCGACCGGAATGCCGGTCTGCTCCGGCAGAAACTTCCGCGTGAGCGATCCGTCGTTCGAGCTGCGCGTATTTCACGTAGAGCTCCCGACGGAACCCGGCCGCGCGGCGCAGGTCGGAACGGGACGCGAAGATGCAGAACGAGCACGAGCAGCGAGACACCCCGAACGGGTAGACCGGGTGCGGCGCCCCCGGGACAGCAGGATAATTTCATTGCCCGGCTTTCCTTGCCGCGGCTGGTGTTGACTGCGGCGAGAGCGCCTGCGCGAAGCATCACCTCGCACCGTGGCGGCACGGGAGTATAGGCTATGCACTTGGACATGAGTGTGTGTTTGCCCGCTGGTGGCGCGGAGGGCTGCTCTACGGCTCCGGAATGCGCCCGGCGGAGGCCGGCCGCCGCCTCCTGCTGTCGCGGTTCGGCCGGTGGGCAGTTCAGGGCTCCGCAGAGGCCGGAGGTACGAATGCAGTTGAGGGGGACTTTGAGAACCGCAGGGCACCGTGCGACATTTCGGTCGCGTCGCGGAGCTGCGGCGTCGACGGCGGATAAGGGAAGCACGGCAATGGTGGGAGACGTTTCGCTGCGGGCCTGCCTGGATGAACTGCGCGACAGCAATGCCCGGCGCTGGCGCGCGAGCACAGGGTTGCGCTGCTGGGGATGGGACGTGGCCGACGGAGGCGTTGAATCCCGAAAAACGCCCGTCGCTGTTCCAGATTGCTGCCCTTGGGGAAGGCGGGCGCTCGCACGTAAACCCGCCCATCGAGGTGCTAAAGTTCATTCAGGCAAGACTGACGATGCAGGGCGATGCCGGGATGTGAGCGTTGGTCGAACTACAGGACGCAGTGGCGGAATCGCCGGTGGGGACCACCTGTAGTGAATCTTACCGGGGAATAGTCGAATGCCGGACAGGGATTGGGGCAGCGATACCCTAGCAAGATTCCGCTATCAGGCAGAGGTTACGCTGCCATACTGCTTGTCTGCACTGTCATTCGAAAACGACATTGTCGCGGTAATTCCGGAGCATGTCGAGGATATTGCACTTCAAACAACCACGGGTTGGCGATTTCTCCAAGTAAAGAGTCGAGACCCAGAGCGTGGCCTCTGGACCATATCGGAACTCTTCAAGAAAGGGGGCGGTGCGCTCCGTTCCCTCTACCGCACCTATCTGCTCACGGAAGGCGAAGACCATTCGCTTGAGCTTGTGCTGGAGGGCGCGGCCAAGACCAATGATCCAATTAGATTTCTTCGCTTTCATGAAAATCGGTCACCACTCGTACCTATGGTCATGGAAAGGTTAGGGACATCCCGAGCGTCGGCCGAAGACTTCCTAAGAAGAGTAACTCTCAATGAGAGCGCCCCCCCACGATCCGCCATACACGCGACCAACGGGCGGCTTCTGCACGCACACGCCCAAAGTCTAACGCATCCCGAGCTTGAGGCGTTGCACAGCTCCTTTCTTGGAGAAATTGAGACGGCAATGCGCTGTGAACCACTAAGTGTACTTTGGCCCCGAAGCATTGCTCATCCACAGGCTCGTTCCCCAATAACGGAGGAGAGGATCCACGCTAAGACGCTAGATGGCAATCGCTTGTCCCGTATAGCTGAACCGTTATCCCGAGAGGGACGTCCGCTATTACGGAGATTCGTGGATACTGGGAGCAAACCCGTATCACCACTTACCCAAAAGCTTGTTTTGGGCGGAGCTCCCGAGGACCTCATTGAGCGAGCACGTAATCTCAAAGCCAATGCTCAACATCAGCGTTACGTACGCGCTTCACAAGATATTAGGAATCACGATGACCTACTAATGGACCTGCATGAGCGCCTTCTCGCCTATGCTACCACAGCAGGGGCCGTTCATGAGTTGTCTACGCGTCCGGCAATTCCGATGTGGGAGTATATGCTCGAAAAGTTCGACGGACACGCGGGAAAGATAGATAGAAACAATTTAGTTCGAGCAGATCCCATGCTCCTAATGGGCGAAAGCTGCATTCTCTCGGATGAGTGCCAATTCCATTGGGGGAAGGCATCCAATGTCTCCGGATAGTTTTCAACCGTCTTTGGAAGGGGAAGCGCGTTTGCTACTCCTCATTGAGGAGTTTAGCCGCGGCTCGAAGGTCCTGGAAGGACGAACTAAGCTCGCTAAACTCGACTTCTTCCTCCGTTATCCGTCCTATTGCGTGCGAGCCCTAGAGATTAGACGTCCCGATCTTGCGCGTGAAGGAGACGGACCGGAACCAGATGTGGAATCCAGAATGGTGCGCTATCGGTTTGGCCCTTGGGACCCAGCATACTATGCCCTGCTAGGCCGCCTGATAGGAAAGGGCCTCGTGCAACCCGCGCCCTTCTCCCGAGGCATAGGCTATCGTGTTACTGAAAAGGGTCGCAAAGTCGCCGTAGCAATTCAAGGCGAGCCCGCCTGGTTCGAGACAGCCAAACGCATCAAGCTCCTTCGCCAGCATTTCAATCTCAGTGGAGCGACCCTCAAAAGGTTCATTTATGAGAATTTTCCGGAGGTCACACAGGCAACCTGGGGACGTTCGCTATGAGAATGCAGGTCAATGAGATCACGCTGGAAGGAGCAGAGCGTTCGGTATCCTTCGCGCCTGGGTTGAACATTGTCACCGGACCAATCGCCTCGGGAAAGACAACCTTAGTTCGTTATTTGCGATTCTTACTGGGAGGTTCGTTGGGTCAGATCCCAAGAGAGGCTCGCACTAATGTTACTGCGGTCTCCGGTTCTGTTGAACTGGCTGGCGGCTCTTTTTCGATTATTAGGCCCGCCGTTACGACAGCGAATGCGCGGGTCGAAATCGCGAGCCATGATGAAACTTGGAGACTTCCAGCCTCATCGTCGCCAGATGGGCGCACGTACCTAAATTGGCTACTGGCGCAGCTTGACCTTCCAAGGCTGGACGTGCCCTCTGCGCCCACGCGACCCGATTCGGACACGACACCCGTTAGCATCAACGATTATCTCTTGTACTCGTACTTGGCGCAAGACGAATTGGGTTTCTCAGTCTTTGGTCACGTGGATCCATTTAAGAATATAAAGAGAAAGTATGTGTTTGAGATTACGTATGGATACTATGACCTGAAAACCGCGCAAATTCAAGAACGACTAAGAGATGTGCAAAATAGACTGAGGGAATTGCGCTCTCGACAGGAGCTATTCGACACATTTTTTCATGGCACCCCGTTAGACAGCAGAACTCGCATCGAACACGAACTTCGCGAGGTCAACGCAGAACTGCAGGAAGTTGAAGCCGCGGCTCTCGAGTTGGCGTCGGTGCCGCATGAACTACCAGACACGGCGCAGTTGCAGTTGGACATCTTGGGGCTCGAAAAGCGGTCGGCATTTCTGCAGGCTGCGATGGAGTCCGAACAGCAGTCTCTCAATAATCTGCGGGAGCTTGCCAACCAATTCGAGGCTCAATCTGGAAAATTGACACGATCGATAGTGTCCCATAAACATCTGACCGACCTTGAGTTTGTTGTCTGTCCACGCTGTGGAAGCGAATTGGGTTCGGGTCGGTCATCGAGTCATGTCTGTTACCTTTGCCTTCAAGAGCCATCTCTTCAGTTTTCTCGGGAGCTGCTAATTGCAGAGCAGAGTACAGTGGAACAACAGTTGACGGAGGCGCAGGACCTCTTTAGCGAACGCGAAGCTCGATTGCAGAACCTCCGTGTTCTATTGGAGGAGATCCGGCAGGAACTTGCACGGAAACAAGTGGAATTAGATTTTCAGACGAAAAGCTTTGTTTCCGAAGAGGCAACACGTATCGCGTCATTTGCGAGTCGGAGGGCACGACTTGGAGCTCGCTCAGAACAACTACAGGATTACCTAAACGTTCTATCCAAGATGAACGATGCGCAGAAATTGGTTGCAAAGTTGACCGTCGAGAAAGACGCGCTTGAACAAAAACTAGCAGCGGCAACGGCGGAGTCGAGAGAAAGTCAAAGTAAAGTTGATCATTTGAGAAAGCGCTTTAACGAGATATTGGAGCAGCTTCGACCGCCAAAGTTTGGCGAGCAGGAGGCATCAGACATTAATCCAAATACATATTTGCCAGTCTACTATGGAAGAACATTTGCCGAAGTCAGCTCTCCAGGATTGGCGACACTGATCAATCTCTCCCATGCACTTGCTCACCACCTTACTGCGCTCGAGCTAAACCTCAAACTCCCACAAATGTTGATTATTGACGGGTTGAGTGAGCATTTGGGACAAGAAGGACTAGATCCGGAACGGCTCATGGCGGCTTACGATTTGCTTGTTTCTACTTCGAGAACTAGACCCGAATTGCAGGTGATCGTTGTGGATAATGAGATTCCGGCAGAAGCGCGCTCTTTCGTTAGGCTGGAGCTATCCGAACAAGATCGCCTGATTCGGAATGCGGGGGATTAGCGTGAGTGGACATTCTTTGTACAAGTTGAAGCTGGTGACGAAGAACCGGCAAGTCCCTGATGCTAGGTGCAAGAATGTCTATGGCTAGTCGTTCCACCCGGGATTTTTTCGTATTTGGCTTTGCCACCTACGGTGTCCTTTGGACGATAGTTGAATCACTGGGGCTTTTCTTCCCGAACCAAAACCCTGAAGGTGTCTACTGGTATTCAATCTTGGTGGTAGCGTCGGTAATAGCCGGTCTATGGAAAGGCTGGCCGAAGAGAAGAGTCGAACTCAAGATCCCGGCTACTGATTCATCCATCGAGATTAAGTTCGGAGATGTATTTTTGGAGGAAGGGATTGTAGTAATACCAGTGAACGAGTATTTCGACGGATCTCTAGGTGATCATGTATCTGAACGAAGCCTACATGGTATTTTTGTAAGGAATGTAATGGGTGGCCAGTCGAACGCATTTTACGATTTGGTCGATCAAGCTCTAGACTCGGTCGAAGCAAAGTCCGTAAGAAGGAAGAGTGGAAGAAAAAAGCAATATCCTATAGGAACGGTTGCGTGTGTAGACGTCAACGGAAGGAAGTATTTGTTAGCAGCGCTATCGCGAACCAACCTAGAGTCGCTGAAGGCATCCGCCACAGTTCATGAGCTTTGGGAGTGCTTGTCAGGGGTCTGGCAGGGGGTACGAGACCACTCAAATGGAGAAATTGTAAACGTTCCACTAGTGGGGTCGGGTCTCTCAGGAGTCGGCCTTCCTCCGAGGAATCTCGTCGAGATAATTCTTACCTCTTTTGTCTTTTACACAAAGAAACAAAAGGTTGCCGACAAAGTGACGTTGGTGCTGCCTACCAGATTAAGGTGGGAGCTGGACCTCGAAACGCTCAAGAGGAGCTGGGTGTGATGGCATACAGAAACGGTAGTTACGTGGCGTTCTATGTCGATGAGCCGTTTGACCCGTCGAATCTTGCCGCGCATGCAACAAGGGATTTCTTGTACTATAACCTTCTCAGGGCTTGGAAAACCACGGATCCGACATTCCCATTTGTGGACTCTCATAACAAGAATTGCAACGTTAGGGACGGAAGCGATTGGGAGAGGACGTTGAAACCAAGAATTCGTGAGAGAATCAGGGGCTCAAAGAATCAGGTGCTATTCTTGAGTTCGATTACAAGAAATTCCCGTGCACTTCGAGAGGAGATGGACTACGGTATTAACTCCTGTGCGCTCCCGACGATTGTTGTTTACCCGGAGTACGGCCAGAAATCGGATATAATCAATTGCTCATCCAAGACGATTAGACAACAGGTCAAGATCCTGTGGGACAAATTGCCGGTTTTTCGGGACTCAATGGGAGATGTACCGACTATCCATGTCCCGAACGATAAATCCTTGATAAGGAGAGCGCTCGGGGACAAGGACTTCGCCGTTGGCTCTCGGTGCAAGTGCAGTACCTACTTCTATCCGTGTTAGTACGGTTGTACAGATAGAGCTATTGCCTGACAGTGAGCGCTATCGACAGGGTGTTGTTTCAGGTTGCGTGCTTGATGGTTTCGCTCCTTGACGTATTGGGTTTCGGGAGGCATCGGGCGAAGACGTCGGCGAGCAGACTGTCCGCGACGCTCTCGGCGGCGGACTTCACCGAGTGGGGGGCAAGGTGGGCGTAGCGGGCGGTCGTCTGCGGCTGACGGTGCCCGAGGAGCCTGCCGATCATGGTCAGGCTGTGTCCCCGGGCGAGCGCTCGGGAGGCGAAGCTGTGACGGAGGTCGTGGATTCGCACGTCCTTGAGGCCGGCCATTTCGCGGACGATCTCCCAGGCCGGGTTCAGATTGCCGAGGCGCCGGCCGGGCGCGCTCCCCGGAATGAGCCAGGGGCTGCCGGGGGTGCGGGGCAGCCCGACAAGTATCTTCCGGACGGCCGGCGACAGCGGGACCTCCCGCGCCCCGGTCTTCGAATCGCGCAAGCGGAGCTCGTCATGTTCGAGGTCGACGTCCTCCCATTTGAGCGTGAGGATCTCGCTGCGCCGGCATCCGGTCAGCATCAGCAGGCGGATCGCCGTCCGCGCGCTTGCCGATATTCGGCCGGCGTCGGCGAGCTCGTCCAGCACCGCGCCCAGGCGCGCGAACTCCTGCTCGGCGAGGAAGCGCTCGCGGCTGCGCGAGGGATACTTCTTGATGAAGCGGCAGGGATTGCCGGTGGCCGGCGGATCGTCCGACGCGGCTGCCCGGTTGTAGAGCCGCGACAGCAGGTCGACGGCCTGGTTCGCCATGATCGGCGTCTCGTGCAGCCGGTAGTGCAGCGCCGCGACGCGGTCGGGCGTGACCTCGCCGAGTCGCAGCCTGCCGAACTCCGGCAGCACGTGCTTGTCGAGGATACTGCGGACGCTTCGCGCCGTGCCGGGCTTGCAGTGCACGGCGACGTGGCCGGTCATGTAGTCCTCTGCCAGCTCGGCGATCGTGGGGCCGTTGACGGAGGCCGTGTCCGCGCCGGGGCGGACCGGGGCGCCGCCGCCCTTGATGTCCGCAATCAGCCGCCCCGCCTCGCTGCGTGCGTCCTCGGCGCTCCACAGCCCGTGACGGCCGATGGTGACCCGCCGGGACTTCCCCTTGGCTCGCGTGTGGACCATGTAGACCTTGGTGCCGGACGGATAGACGCGCACGCCAAAGCCGGCGAGGTCGCGATCCCAGTAGACGATCTCGCGGTCGGCGGCGGGAAGCGCCTCGACGCTGCGCTTGGTGAGGAGCTGGCGGTTCGAGCTTCGCATGGGCGGTGTCCTTCGATATCTGTGTCGGGCGTTGGCGCGCGCGCTATTCGTGACGGGAGCTCATGTGGGCGATGTTCCCGGCGACGTCGGCGGCGGCCTCCCGGACGGCGTTGCGTTCGAGATGGGCATAGCGCGAGGTCGTGCTCACCATGCGGTGGCCGAGGAGGTCGCCGATCATCGGCAGGGTGTGGCCGAGCGCGAGCGCCCTGGAGGCATATGTATGACGCAGGTCATGCAGGCGCACGCCGTCGAGCTTGGCGCGGCTGCGCACCCGGTCCCAGGAGTCGTTGAGGTTGTGGAGCCGCGTGCCCTTCTTCCGGCCGGGAAACACGAACGGGTTGTTCGGGGTGCGGGCAAGCCCACGGAGCACGCGGGCCGCCGCGGCCGGCATCGGCACCATGCGCGGGCCGGTCTTCGAGTCGGTTGGATGGAGTATCGACCTAAGCCACCGGATTATATGAAGAAAAAGACAAAGTACCTATTTGTGTGATCAAGTAGTATGCGGGTTGTATCACCCGACGGGAGCGCCGGTGGCCCTCGGTGGCACCGCAGCATCGAGAGTTACGAAATAACATAACATAACTGTCCGCCGCCACCCGGCCAATCGTCGCGCCCGTGAAATCCCTCGCGGACGCTCGCATGGAGCGACGCGTCCTCCCTACCCGCCGCCGAAGGTCATGCGGCGGATGACGTCGTGGCCGTCGAGCCAGCGATGCTTGAACGCCGCCGCGACGTG
>Ga0209544_1000564_pt1 | contig 49174 bp, 50 predicted proteins | sample MesohylPK_FD_187297 | JGI IMG/M metagenome (GOLD analysis project Ga0209544, IMG submission 187297) | Host-associated microbial community of the marine sponge Aplysina aerophoba from Gulf of Piran - sponge mesohyl, lysed by proteinase K... | ecosystem: Host-associated > Porifera > Sponge >... | reverse complement strand
CCTCACACACCCGGCACAAAACCATCCCTCACGCTCCCGAAGAACCAAAAAGCCCACATCACCCCACCCCCGGACGGTCAAATCGGTGGATTGAGGCTGAGACCCATCCCTGAAACAGACCTATTCTTCGACCCCATATACGGAGGCCGCCAAGACATCGAATCGTATTTCAGCACCTACAAGAGACAACTGGACTACGACCGACTCCGCACCCAAGACAAACCCAGCCTCCAAATCAACTGGATCGCCTACTGCCTGTACCAGACCAACACTGCGTTAGTCGCCCACCACGTACGCACCGGCAAAGACATGACACGCTGGTACGGCAACCACTTTCCCAACACTCGAGCGGGACCCATCGAAGAAGCCGCCTGATCACCCAAAAGACACGCCTTCTCCTGATCACCGCGTCCCGATAAACCCCAGAGCCCTCCGCAGGCGACGGAAACCTTCCCTCGCCCCTAAACCAACCCCACCTCCACCACCCAACTACCATAAACCCCAGAAACCGGCGAGTTTCGCGCCGAGTTTCGCGCCATCGCCCGCCCTTGTAGCTCAGGGGATAGAGCAACTGCCTCCTAAGCAGTAGGTCGCAGGTTCGAATCCTGCCGAGGGCGCTAGATGAGTCTGGACATGTCGCGGATCAGTACCAGTCTCAAGCGGCATCCATGGATCATTGGGCTTTCTGCCCTATTTGTGGCGGGTTGGACGCTCTACGGGTTGGTCACCGGCTCCAAGCTGGCCTTTCCGTACCTGCTTTGGATGGTTAGTGCTGGGCTCATTCTGATGTATGTCGATGGTCGGGTGCGTTTTTCCACCCATGTGCTGGTGTTACTGTGCATTTCCGGTTTCTGTCACATGGCGGGCGGCAACCTGGTGTTCGACGACTTCTTCTTGTATGAGCAAAGCTGGGGTGGCATCGGCTACGACCATCTGGTCCACGTCATAGGTTTGGGAACGGCTGGGTTGGCAGTCTGGGAGGCCACTACCTGGATCCTTCACGCGCGGAGTGGCAAGGAAGCGGCGTTAGTGGCTTTCTTGGGGGCCAACGCTGTGGGAGCCGTCATCGAGATCGGAGAATACCTGGCGACGTTGGTCCTCTCGGTCGCCAGGGTGGGTGATTATGCCAACAACATGCAGGATCTGATCGCCAACATGGTGGGAGGTTTGCTGGCTGCATGGTGGGCCAGCCGGGGACCGCGGGGAATACCCCGCCGCTAGAGCGGACGCCGGGCCGTCACTACCACTGCCGGCCAGGATCGGATCACCTTGTCCCTATGGCCCGGGTCGGGGTCGGCGTTGACTGATCTGGCGCGGACGACCTCCATGTCTGCCATGGCAGCGGTTAGTTCCTGCAGCGTCACATAAGGTGTGGGACAATCGTGGATGGTCTCCCACTCCCCCACTATCAGGAGGCCTCCGGGCGTCAAGGCCTGTTTGCCCATTGCCAGAACCGATTCCCGGTCGGGACCCCGAGGGGGGAGGGCGAACAGGCTGATTACCAAGTCGTAGAGACCGTCGGGTCTCCAAGTTGTGATGTCTTCCTGCAGGAATTGGACTCCGACTCGGGCAGCCGCGGCGCTGATGCGCGCCGAACCCAGGGCCCTAGACGAGGAGTCAACTCCGGTAATGGTCCAGCCTCGCCTGGCCAGCCCTATGGCGTTGCCTCCGGTGCCGCAACCTAGGTCCAAAGCAGCCCCTGGAGGAAATTCCAGAATGTCGGAGAGCATCTGAGTGTCCAAGGACTCGGTGTCCGTACCGTCTCCCGCATAGATGTCGTCCCAATCGGCCCCGCCGGGCCCCACCGTGGACATTCCTCTACCTCAGATCGAGATGCTTGGCCGCTTCCCGAAAGGAGAGCCCCGACAGACGCGGACGGTGCTCCATCAGGAAATGGGTGACGTCATCGGGAGCAACCCGGGCGTGCTGGCGAAGCGCCCAGCCGATCGCCTTGCGAATGAAGAAGTCCTTCTCCTCCATGGTGAGTACGCAAAACCGGAACAAGCGGTCTTGATCGCAGGACTCCTTCCACTTGAGCTGGTGGAGCAGTGCGGCGCGTCGCAGCCAGAGGATGGGATCGCAAATCCACCCCTCCATCACCGAGGCTGACTCGGGAAAGCGCCTCACGATCCCTCCAACAACTGTTCCCGAGAGGGGATCACAGGAGTCCCACCACGGCTTGGTGACGATCATCCACCGCAGTTCCTCCAGAAAACTCACCGGAAGGCGTTTGGTCGCCTTGCGCAGTTGGTCGATTGCGGCGTATTGATACTCCCGTTCCGGTCGCTCCCAGCACAATCTGGCGAAGGCCGCCAGATCCCGGTGGTCGGGACGGGGCAGTCCTGATAGGACGGTCTGGGCAAGTTGGCGTCGCATCGGCGAGTTGATCCCCAAAAAGGGGAAGCGGTTCTTCATGTAGGCGCTCATTCCTTCCGCCCGGGAGGGGTCCCGATGGGACTCGAATGCGGCCACGATCGCCTCTTCCATGGTGTGCGCCAGTTCTGTCATAGCCGCAAGCCAATCACTGGCCGGAGGGGGTCTGTTCTCGTAACAGATCTCGCAGGAGATCATCGACCGATCCGGACAGTTGCTCCACCTTGAACAGCATCTCGGCCCAACTATTCCTGGTGAGGGCATCGAGAATCCGGCGCGGCGGACTGTCGGGTCCGGCGATTTGCTCCACGGCGCTTGACTCCGACAGCATGGTGATCACCGGCTCGGGAAGGGAAAGGAAGGATGCAAACCAGACCAGGGCCATGATCGCCATGATCAGCCACACCACCCCGAAGACGGCGCCCGCCACTCGGTCGGCGGTGTTGAGGCCGGGGAATCTCGCCACCCTGGCCAAGGCGTGGAGGGCCGCCCATCCGCCGATGCCCACTGCGGCGTACAGCGCCAATCCCACCAGGAACAGGGAGGCTCCATAGGGAATGCCCAACCAGTCTTCCATCACCGACGCCCATTCCGGTGTCAGCCGCACCACGATCAAGAGGCCCAGGGCGAAGGGCAACAGGACGGCCAATTGACGAAGCAATCCTCTCCTCCAACCCCGAATTGCCAGCAGTGTTCCAGCCGTCAACACGATCAGATCGAACACTTGACTAACTGCCCTCCGACCTAGACAAGGCAGATGCGCATTCGCTTGTTCGCCCGACCTTTGCTTTCGGTCTTCACCACCCGCACCTCTCCCACTTCCAGGGTGGACCGGACATGGGTTCCCCCATCAGCCTGCCGGTCCAGCCCCACAATGTCGATCACCCGGATGTCCTGCACCCACTCGGGAATCAGGTTGACTTTGGTTCGAATCAGATCGGGATCCTGCAAGGCCTCGGCGCGGGCCATCCACAAGACTTCGGCAGGGTATCCCTTTGTCAACTCCTGGTTGAGACGTCTCTCCACCTCACGCCCGAATTCGCGGGAGATTCCGTCTAGTTCGAAGTCCATCCGGGCGGTTCCTGCCTTCATGTCCCCTCCGGTCACCTTGGCGCCGTAATCCTTCCACACCACCCCAGAGAGAGCGTGCAGGGCGGTGTGGGTGCGCATGATGGTGTAGCGGCGGTCCCAGTCGATGGTGGACTCGACCGGCATTCCAGGCTCGAGCAGGGCGGGTTCGGAGGCCACATGGATTACCTTTCCTCCCCTGCGGATGGTGTTGGTGATCCCGATCTGCCCTTCATGCCACCGGATGACCCCCGTGTCGCCCGGTTGGCCGCCGCCTCTCACGTAGAAGGGAGTCCGGTCTAACACCACCCCGCCATCGAGGACCTCCTGAACGGTCCCTTCCGCAGAGGCCAGATAGGAGTCACGCGCGGCCAGTTCATCAGTCGGCTCTGGTCGGTTGGGGGTCACTTTCCCAAGGCTACTTGAAGGAGATTCTCTTTGTGTCTTTGCCGTATTCCCAGGTAGTTTTGTGCCAGATGGTGTCCAAGGTCTCCAACGTGCTTCCCGCCGGCGCCGAATTGGTGATAATCGGAGCGGGAGTGGTGGGGGCTTCCACTGCCTTCTGGGCTGCCCGGGCCGGGTTGTCCCCGGTGGTGCTGGAGGCTCGTCCGGCCCCGGCTTCTTTGACCACACCCGCCTCCACGGGCGCCTTTCGTCTGCAATTCGACAATCAGGAGGAGACGGAGTTGGTGCGGGAGTCATTGGACCTGATCTTCAACTTCTCCGAGATCACCGGCCAGGACTCCGGTCCGCTGGCGGTCCGTCAGCCGGGATACCTGTGGGCAACCACCTCGGAGGAGCGTGCTTCGGAACAGCGTCGGCTGGTGGCTCTGCAGCATTCCTGGGGACAGACCGACATCGAGGTTCTCAGCGGCGACGAGGCCCGCCGCAGGTTCTCCTATCTGAGTCCCGACGTGCTCCAGGTCCGCTACCGGGCCGGTGACGGTTTCATCGATCCTCGTGCCCTGACGTTGGGCTTGCTACGGGCGTCCGAAGCGCCGCTGCACACCTCATGCCGGGTGTTGACGCTACATGAACTTCCTTCCGGAGGCTTTGAGCTGGACACCAATCTGGGTTCCATCCAGGCTGACCAGGTGGTGATAGCCGCGGGGCCGTTCTCCGGGAAACTGGCGGGTCTGATGGGCGTGAACCTGCCCATAGAGGTGATGAGTCGCCACAAGGTGGTGGTGCCGGACCTGTGGCGAGTACCGGCCGATGCGCCGATGACCATCGACGATGACACCGGCGTGCATTGGCGACCCGCACTGTCGGGTGCCTACGTGCTGGACGCCGCCCCCCGGGGTCCGGGCGGCGAGCCGGAGGAAGATGTGCCTCCCGACTCCCGCATGGTCTTCGCCATTCTGGATCCCCGCAGTCCGGAAGCGGCAGCCCGGATAACTCCCTTCTGGGGCGAGGCGTGGCGGCGCGGGGAGATCTTTTGGATGGTTCACTCCGGGCAGTACATGATGACGCCCGACCACCGTCCCCTGATCGGGCAGACGCCGATCGAAGGACTATGGATCAACACCGGTTATTCGGGGCACGGGATCATGTGCTCTCCGGCTGCGGGGCGCATCCTGGCCGATCTGATCACCTCCCGGTTGGATGACTCCCCGTTCGCCCTCCACCGGACATTCGTGAAGAGGAACTTCGACCAGATTTAGGTCGGACTATCCTCTTCCTGTTGCTCCCCTCCATCGCCGGATTGATCGGCGGCCCCCTTCCTCCAGTACCTCCCAAAGCGACCCAGCCGCGGTGGCCCGACCTTGGTGACGATCGAATCCCGGGCCTGATGCCAGTCCTCGCCCAGCACCCGGGTGCGCCAGAAGTGGCCGGCCAGCAGCCGGAACAGGCCGACCACCGGCACCGCCACCAACACTCCCAAGAAGCCCGCCAGGGATCCTCCCGCTACCAGCGCCACAACGATGGTGAAGGCCGAGAGTTTCACCCGGCTCTTCTGCACCACAGGGGTTATCACATGATTGTCGAACTGTTGGATAGCGGTAAACAGCAGCACCGCGATCAGGCCGGTGAAGGGCTTGCCCACCAGCAGGGAGACCAGAAAGGCCAAGACTGCTCCGGCCACCGGACCGACGAAGGGTATCAGGTTCAACACCCCGGACAGAACTCCCACGATCAGCCAGAAGGGGAGACCGAGAATCCACATGACGAGACTTCCCAGCACCGCCACGATCGAGGCCACCAGTAACTGGCCACGAGCGAACCGGCTGACCGTGGAGGTGATTGCGCCGAGCAGATGGATCGTTTCCCCCCGGTGCCGAACCGGTGTGAGGCTCAGTACAAGGATGCGCAATCGGGGCAGATCGACCAGCAGGTAAAAGGCCAGCACCGGCGCCAGCAGGATGTCCACCAAGATCTCCGCCACCATACCCAGAAGATGCCAAAAGAATCCGCCCACGCCGTTGCTCCCCTCGTCCCCGAAGAGGCCGGCCAACCCGCCCAGGTTGTCACGCAGCCACTCCGAAATGTGCGCGGTGTCCTCCGGCAGGCTGACCGTCAGGCCCAGACGATCGGCCACCCCTTCGATCTGGACATAGAACCCCTGGTAGATGTCGGGAAGCCGATCGGACAATTCGCCGACCTGCTGCACCACGGGGACACTGAGCGCCAAACCGAGCCCCACCAGGGTAATCAGCGACAGCAGGTAGGCGACCGTGGCGCCGACCACCCGCGGCACCCCCCGGCGGTGCAAGCGGCTCACCAGCGGATTGAGTATCACCACGATCCCGGCGGCGAATACCAGAGGCAACCATATGATTCGCACCTGCCGACCCATCCAAACCAGGAAGCCGGTCAGCACCAGAGCGCCGATGGTTCCCCAGATCGTCACCACTATCCGGGTAAGACGGCTCCCGTAGGGCATGGTTGACATCAGCAACCCCGAGGGTAGTTGCGCCGGCCTTCTATTGGCGCGACTTTAGGCTCTTGACGGCTTCGACGAAGCGGTCCATTTCGGCCACGAACGCCTTGGAGTCGTCTTTGAAGTCCTCTCCGAGATGACGATGGCGCAATCCCAGCGCCAGCGCCGCAAAGCGTCCTCCCCGGAAATAGGGGATCATTGCTCGAAGCGGCATGGCTCCAGGACCGGGACTGGCGTGACCCGGAGTTGGAGGGGGTTGGGTGGTGGGTGGAAGTCCCCGGGTCTCCAGGACCTCCAGAAGATCATCCTCAGGCAACCGGTCGGCATAGTCCCTGGCCACGAAGCGATAGAACTCGGCGCCCCCGGGTTCTGCAGCCACCAGCGCCGGGATGGCCAATCGGCGGGGATCGTGGCTGTCCTCCAACCCGTAGGGGGCTATGGCGCCGGTGCGATCGGGGTCGGACAGCATCGGAAACGCAAGCTGCAGCTTGGCGACCATGGCGGCGTGCCGGTCAGGATCATCGATGTCGATGGCCGCCACCCGGAAACCGGCAGCCAGGATCTCGGGGTGGCGCTGCGACAGGCTGGCCAACTGGCCGTTGCAATACGGTCACCAGTCGCCGCGCAAAAAGACCAGGAGCACCCCGGCGTCCAGGTGGTCGGCCAGCCGCCAGGGATCACGGGCCTGGTCGTCGAGAGTGAAGTCGGGGATGGCCATGGCCTTGGGACTATAGCCGGATAACCTCTGGTACATGCGACTGGCGGGAAAGGCGGCGCTCATCACCGGAGCGGGATCCGGTATCGGCCGCCGAACCGCATCCTTGTTCGCAGCAGAGGGCGCCGCGGTGGTGGCGGTGGACATCGACCCCAAAGGGTTGCTGGACACGGTGAGGGGGATCGAGGCAAAGGGAGGACGGATCATTGGTGTGCAAGCCGACGTCTCCCGAGACGAGGACTGCGCTGCCATGATCGAAGCCGCCGAAGGGGAGTTCGGCGGGCTCCATGTCCTGTTCAACAACGCCGGTGTCAGCCATCCCGATGACTCCGACGCGGTGGAAACCACCGAGGAAGTCTGGGACCTGACCTTCGCGGTGAACGTAAAGGGGGTGTTCCTGGGTTGCAAGCACGGCATCCCGGCGATGCGGCGTTCGGGGGGAGGGTCGGTGATCAACACGGCCTCGTTCGTCGCCAGGGTGGGGGCGGCCACTCCCCAACTGGCGTACACCGCCTCCAAGGGAGCGGTGCTTTCTCTCACCAGGGAGTTGGCTGTGGTTCACGCTAAGGAGGGCATCCGGGTCAACGCCCTGTGCCCGGGGCCGCTGCGCACCGAATTGCTGATGCAGTATCTGGACACCGAGGAGAAGAGACAACGCCGGTTGATCCACATTCCCATGGGAAGGTTCGGCGAGGCCACGGAAGTGGCCCATGCGGCTCTGTGGCTGGCGTCCGATGAGTCCTCGTTCGTCACCGGTACCGAGTTCATGGTGGATGGAGGGATCACGGCTGCCTACGTCACTCCCCTGGCCCCGTAGTCGTTGACCGTCCCGCCAGAGCGGGACTATGCAGGGAGGTGGAAAACGCGGATGCCGCCACGAGTCGACTCTCTTGGTTCACCAGGCCATTGATGTAACCCAAGCAACCCGCATGCCGGGGCAAGGGCACTCCACGTAAGTGGCAGCATGGATCACGAACTGCCGACCTTATGCCAGACACCCTGCATTGTGGCGATTTGCAGCCCGCTGATAGCGGCGGGGCTTACTCGGTGAAGGTGAGGATCTGGACCGATCCGCCCTCGGCCACCATTATGTGCCATCCAGCCCCTGGCTCGCCGAACCAGGCCATGTCCTCGTCCACCGTCCACTCCTCCGGGACGATGGCGGCGCCAAGGACCTCCACTGCCGCCTGCTCCGGAACTTCCAGGGTGAACGACCCGGCAACCGAAATCTCCACCGGGCCCGCGGCCTCGCCCATCCTGATGGTCCCACCGCCGGTTGCCTGGAGGGCGGCAATCTTCAGGGTCTGCAGATCGGCTGTGATTGCAGGGGCGGACAGTGTCAAGTCCCAGGTTGGTTCGGTGTGCAGACCCACCTCCCATCCCTGGAACCGCAGCCACCCATTGTCTTGCACGGAGAGGTTGAGATCTGAAGGCAGGGGTTCCCTTGCGTCGATCACTCTGATCTCTCCCCCCTCCTCTTCGAAACTCTCCAACGCCACCGGTATGCCTGCCCCGCCGCCCCGTCGGGGCATGTCAACCTGGTATGCCGAGGCGCTGGTCCCCTGACCGAGGGTCAAACTCCCTTCGGTCATCTCGACTGTGAAGGTGTTGAGATGACCCGAAACGGCCGGCGGGCCCCGGAGGTCGGCGCTGCTGGACGGAAGGCCCGGCAAGTCTGCAAAGTAGAACGAGGTCGAAATGACCAACCAGGAGAAAACCAGAAGCGCAAAGATGGGAGCGTCGCTGATCGGTTGATACGACCAGATTGCCTTCACAACCCATCCCGCCGCCAACAGCACCGCTCCGATTGGCCACAAAGAGGCAATGTCCAAGAAGATGGCCGGTGAGATAAAACGGACTGCCACTCCCAATAACAGGACAGCCAACGCCGCTCCGATGACTTGCCACGCGCCTGCTCTATGTTGCGGGCGTTGATCTGTGGGAATCACTCCTCGAAGGAACGGCCCAGAATCACCATGATGTCGATACCCTCCTGCTCCTGTGGAACCGGTTCAACCAAGGCGTCAGGAACCAAAGCCTCCTGAAGCTGTTGTGCTTCCCGCTGCAGGCCCTCCCGATACCACACCCGGGAGATGTCCAGGAACTGGGGGTGATTGTCAGGGTTCGCCACTGCGTATCCGGCTTCCTCGGCACGGGCGGTAGTCCTACCCGCAATCCCGGCCACGCCGTTGGCGTTGAAGACTTTGACCACCAGGTCGGCGGGTGGCCGCGGCGGAGGCGCCGTGCTGGAAGTGGTAGTGGTTGAGGCAGTGGTGGGAGTGGTGGTTTCGGGTACCGGATCCGTGACGGCAGGGGTGTCGGCCGCCGTGGTGGTCGAAGTCACCGGGTCTGCCGCGGTGGTGGCAGGAACCTCCGAGGCGGTGGTGACGGTCTCGGAGGTGGTGGTCACCGCGCTGGTGAACAGTTCGTCTTCGGAAAACAGCCACCATATGAAGATGGCCATGGCGATGAGCAGCAAGGCCAAGACGCATCGCAGCAGGATGTCACGCCAGAACGGAGACCAACCTGAAGCGGCGTGGCGACCCTTCACCCTGCTACTCCAAGTGTGGACCCGAAGAGACCGGCGGGTCGGAATTGGGACCGAGGGTCACGGTACATTCGTTTGGGCATCCTCTGGATAGGATATCGCGGCCCGGCGCGTTTTTGGTCTCTTTACCTGGCCTGGGAAGCGAGCTGGCGGTGGGACTCGAACCCACGACCTGCTGATTACAAATCAGCTGCTCTGGCCGTCTGAGCTACGCCAGCGGGTCTGCGACCGGAATCGTACCACTTCTGAGGTTATTCCCTGGTGGGTTTGTCGAAGGACCCGCGCATCCGTGCCAATTCGAACAGGGCCAGTCCTGCCGCCACCGAAGCATTGAGGCTCTCGGCTTCCGGCGCCATGGGGATGGCGGCAAGTTGGTCGACCCGGTCCATGACCAGCCGCGACAAGCCGCGGTGCTCGGCGCCCACCACCAGGGCCACCGGGGCACTCAGCAACGGCAGTCCGAACAGCGAGTCGGGCGCTTCCGCGGTGAGCCCCACTGACCAGACATCCATCTGGGAGAGTCGCCGGATCGCCTCCGGTATCGATGAGACCAGGCACACCCGGGCCCGTTCCAGCGCCCCAGCCGCAGCCTTGAAGGCCGTGGGGGTGAGAGGAGATCCCCTGCGGCGGGGAATCACCAAACGGGGAGTGCCGGCAGCAACCGCACTGCGAGCGATCGCTCCCAGATTGCGGGGGTCGGTCACATGGTCCACCACCACCAGCGAGGCCGGCGTGGACTCTGAAACCAATCGGGACAGGGTTACCGGACGAAGGAGCCGGCAATCAGCTATCACCCCCTGGTGCGAGGAAGTGACGGCGATCCCTTCCAGAGTGGCCCGCCGGTCGATCGCCACCCCCATGTCACGGGCGAGATCCAAGAGGTCGGCCAGACGGGAAGAGGAAGCCGAGCGCTTGATCACCTGGAGGCGGTCCACCCGGCCGGCCTCCAGCGCCGCTTCTACGGCCGAAAGCCCCTCGACCCTACCACCGTACCCAGTTGGTGCCATCCCGGGTGTCCTCCAGCACGATCCCCACGCCGGCCAGGCTGTGGCGGATACGGTCGGCGGTTGCGTAGTCGCCCTCCGAGCGGGCGTTGGAACGTTTGGCGAGAAGAGACTCCACCATGACGGACAGCCCTCCGGCGGATTCGGTTCCCTCCGAGGCGGCCAGGTCCGCCACCGCAGACCACATTCGGTCTTGGGAGTCGGTGGGCTCGGCGCCGACCAGGGAGGTTTCATCCAAGCCCAGCACCGCGGCCATCTCCTGGACTGCAGCCGCGATCGGGCCAGCGGTCCCCGAGTTCTCCAATTCCCGATTGGCCTTCCGGACCGCGGTGAACAACACGCTCAGTGCCCGTGGTGTGGAGAGGTCGTCATCCATAGCCTCCTCGAAGGCGGAGATCACCTCAGGATCGGATGCCGCCTGCACATCCGACGTCCTCTCCAGGACCCGGTGCAGGCGGACCAGGGCAACCCGGGCGTCCTCCAGCAGTTCGGCCGAGAACTCCTGGGGAGATCGGTAGTGGGCCTGCAAATAGAAGATCCGCACCGCCAACCCTCCGAACCGGCGGATGGCTTCGTTGAGGTCAACCAGGTGGCCGGTGGACTTGGACATCTTCTCACCGCCCAGGTTGAGCATTCCGTTGTGCATCCAGATTCGCGCGAAGGGCCGGCGGGTGGCGCCTTCCGACTGGGCGATCTCGTTCTCGTGGTGGGGGAAGATCAGGTCGCTTCCTCCGCCGTGTATGTCGAAGGTCTCGCCCAGGTACCGCGCTGCCATGGCCGAGCACTCGATGTGCCACCCCGGTCGCCCCTCGCCCCACGGTGAACTCCAATGCGGTTCCCCGGGCTTGGCCCGCTTCCAAAGGGCAAAGTCCAGCGGATCATTCTTATGCTCCGACACCTCCACCCGGGCGCCGGCCAGCAGATCGTCCAGGTCTTGACCTGATAGCTTCCCATAGCCGGGCAGCGCCCGTACCACGAAATACACATCTCCGCTGCGCGAGTAGGCCAAACCCTGTCGGATCAACTTCTGTATGAGGACGATCATGTCCGGGATGTGCTCGGTGGCCTTAGGCTCCACATCGGGATCTGCGACTCCCAGGTCCCGGTAGCACCGAGAGAACTGGTCGGTGATCCGCACGGCATGTTCCTCGGGCGGGACCCCCTCCTGGTGGGCGATGGCGATGATCTTGTCGTCCACGTCGGTGATGTTGCGCACAAAACGGACCCTGAAGCCCTTCCAGGCCAGGTAGCGGCGGACCAGGTCGAAGACCACCGCCGAGCGGCCATGGCCCACATGGGGAGGAGATTGCACGGTGGGACCGCACACATACATTCCCACCTCGGGAGGGTTGACCGGCTGCAGGTCGGCCGGTTCCCGGGTCAGGGTGTTGAATATCCGCAAAGCACCGCGGATGTTAGGACAGGTGATGATTACCCAAAGAAGATATTCACCTGGTCACGCTGATCGAAGCCGTAGCCGCGATGCCCTCGTCGCGACCCAGCCATCCCAACCCGTCGGTGGTGGTGGCCTTGACCGACACCTGATCGGGCTGCAACCTCAGCACCCCGGCCAGGGCTTGACGGATGGCCCCACGGCAAGGCGAGACCTGCACCGACTGGGCGATCACCGTTATGTCGCAGAATGAAGGCTGCCAACCGGATGCCTCCACCATCTTTACCACCCGGGCCACCAGACTCATGCTGTCGGCGTTTTCCCACCGGGGATCCGATGACGGAAAGTACTCTCCGATGTCTCCCAGCGCCGCAGCCCCCAGCAAGGCGTCGATCACGGCGTGGGCCACCACGTCCCCGTCGGAGGTGGCCATCACCCCCCGGTGCGGGTCTGCTTCTACCCCTGCCAGCAACACCGGAGGTTCTGCTCCCAGACGATGGGCATCGATTCCCCATCCCACCCGCCACTCCGGGTGAGAGGGACTCACTTCTTCTTGCGGGAGATGGGCTCGAATGTGGGCAGAGCCCGGTTGATCTTGGTCTCCGCCGCCTCGGCCTTCAAGCCCAGGGAGAACCGTATTTCGGTGATCAGGGCGCTGCGGGCGCGATTCAACATCTTCTTCAACGCCGGGGAGATGCCCTTGGTCTGGTTGGAGTAATTCAGATCCCTCACCACTTCGGCCACCTGGAATATGTCGCCCGAGTACATCTTTTCCTGCAGAACCTTGTACCACCGGCTCCAATTGGCGCCGGACTCCTGGGGATCCTCTTTGAGCTTTTGCACCACCCGGCCCGCCTCGGTTTTGTTTATCAGCGGGCGGATGGTGTAAAGGGTCTTGTTGGTGGGGACGCTGATAACCATCTCTTCGGTGGGAAAGTTGAGGACGAAGTACTCCTGCTCCTCTCCGAAGTCACTCTTGACCTGGATGTCAGAGATGTGAGCCACTCCGTGTTGGATGTGCACCACGTAATCGCCCTTCTTGTACTTGGGTTCCCTGGGCGCCACGGCGGCGGACCCGGCGGCGCCCCGGGCATAGCGCGGTGGAGACTTGGATTTGCGCTTGCGGCCGGACGCCTTTCGAGGCTTGACTCTGGCCCTGGCGGGTTTTCTGCTGCTCGGGGTCCTCTTTGCCATATCGGTCGAGTATACGGTTAGCGCACTCAGTTGAGTTCGCTAATTGTCCGCTGCCCGATGGGGTGGAGCGAGGCCAACAGGCGGTCGAAGCCGAATCTCAGGCGGGTGGCGCTCTTGATGCCGATCCCCTTGACTTCCAAGAAGTCCTCCACGGAACTGTGCAGCATGCGCTGCGCGTCGGGATAGGCGCCGTACAGGAGCGCCTTCATATGCTCGGAATGGACGCCCGTCTGGTAGAGCAGACGGTTCCCCCGAGGTACCAGGCCATCCTCCAACTTGTCCAGGCCCAGCTCCGACGCCACCAGCCAAGTGTGGGCCAACTGGTGGTTTGGCAGCTCTGCCAGTTTCTTTCTAGCGGACTCGGCCTGGTCGTCGAGATAGTCCTGAAGTGTCAGCCCCACCAACCGTTCCACCTCGAACACCCGGTCAGCCAGGAGCGTCTCGGTGGTGGAGGGGTCCTGGACCGAGTCGGCCAGCATGGTCTCGATGGCGGTGGCCGCCCTGCCCACCATCTCCCCCATCCGCACCATGTGGGCCACCTCCCGGGCGGTGACCAGGCCCAGCAACTCCATCCTCAAAAGGCGTTCATCTGCTTCATCGAACCGCTTGCGAAGTTCGACCAGAATCTGGAGGTGCTGCAAGATGCGCTTTCGGATCGTCCAACGTGGGGTGAGGTCGACCTGTTCGGTGTTGATGTAGAGGGTGACCACCGCTCGGTCCTTGCTGACGGTCACCACCGGAAGCCGGGTGATCTGTGCCACCCGTTGAGCGGTCCGATGACGGGCGCCCGATTCGGTGGTGGGAATGTTGGGGGGAGGCGCCAGGTGGGCGTTGGCGGTGAGGATCACGCGCCACTCGTTGTCCAAGATGATGGCGCCGTCCATCTTGGCCACCTCCGCCAGACGGGCTGCGTCCAGCGATACGGCGGTGAGGTCCAACCCGTCAACGCTGATTTCCCCCAAGGCCAGATTGGTTCCCAGCACGATCAACGCTCCCTCGCGGCCTTGCAGGATTCTCTCCAGCCCGTCCCTGATGGGACGATGCGCGAATAGCCTCTCCACTACCTCCTGGAAAAAATGGTCTCCCGACACGGGTTTGAGGCTAGCAAGAGCGGTGAGCGTAGGTGAAAAGTGCCAGTTCCCGGAAAGGTTCCTCTAACTTGGCGTTGCGGTACGGTACTATCACCACAGGCCAAGAAATAAACTGACACAGCTACGGATTCTGCCAGAATAGACCAGATATGAGACAAATATGCGGTCGATGCGGCGCCGATGTCGGCGACGCTGACTTTTGCTCGTCGTGCGGGGCTCTCCTGGAGAGGGTGTCTTCGCCCAGATCTGAGCCGGAGTCCTCGGATGCGGACTCCTCTACCTCCTACGAACCCACCCAGAACCTGGTGGCCTGCTCGCTGTGCGGCCACCTTAATCCACCCTCTCGGCAAAGCTGCGAGCAGTGTCATATCAGGCTGAGCCACTCCGACATGCCCTTGGCGCCCCGGCCGGCTATCCGGACGAATGCCCGGGTCAGGGCGGTGATCGCCACCGGAACCACCATTCTGGCGGTGGCAGTCTTCGCGCTGCTCTTCAATCTGTTCACCGGAGGCTCTGAAGACGGGGAGGATACCAGCGACACCACCGAAGCCGCCCAGGAGACCACTTCCACCACCGCACCCCCGCCGATCCCCACCAGCCAGGGCGTGTTGAGCGTTCAGTGCTCGCCCGAAGGCCTAGGCGCCAACTATTCCTGCGACAATCTGATCAACGGCAAGACCGGAGAGTGGCAGATACGCTGGACCGACATCACGCCCGGTACGCAGGTCACCATCAAGATGGTCTTCGAGCAGCCCATCACCGTGCGAAGGCTGGAGTGGGTGAACCTCACCGACGACACCCGCTTCTACCAGAATTTCCGGGTGCGGACCATGGAGGCGGGAAGCGACAGCGGAGTGGCGGTGCCTCTCAACCTGGTGGACCGACCTGGTTCCCAGATCGTGGACTTGGCCATCATGCGAACCAACCAACTGACCCTGACCATCACGACCGTGTATGACGCCGAGGTCCGAAACGGCACGGTCTACAAGGAAATGGCGGTACAGGGCGTCAACATAATCGGCTATCCCGCCGCTCCCCTCTCCGGGGAGACCACCACGACCACTGCGGCGGCCTCCTAAGCGAACTCCAAGTTCATCGGCAATTGCTGCACGCCCCGAAATATCAGGCTGGGGATGCGTTGTCGCGGGGTGTCGTGAAGCTCGAACCAGCGCAACCGGTCCAACAGCACTTCGAAGGCCACCTTCAACTCTTCGCGAGCCAGGGCGGCTCCGACGCAGAAGTGCACACCGCCCCCGAAGGACACATGGGGGTTGGGGACTCGTCCCAGGTCCAGGCTGTCGGGGCAGTCGAACGATTGCGGGTCGCGGTTGGCCGACCCGAACAGCAGACCTATCTTCGAACCTGCCCGCAGCCTGGTCCCCTTCCAGTCGATGTCTTCGGTCACCCACCTCTCGAACATCTGCAGGGGCGTGTCGTAGCGGAGCAACTCTTCAACGGCGGTGGCGGTGATGCTGCGGTCGCTTTGCCAGCGGCGCCACTGATCCGGATGCGCGGACAGGGCCATGAGTCCGTTGCCGATAGCCTGCACGGTAGCCTCGTGCCCGGCGTTCAGAACCAGGATGGCGGTGGAGATCAACTCCTCTTCGGAGAGAACGTCTCCTTGGTGGCTTGCTCCGATCAGGTGCGAGAGCAGGTCGTCCGAGGCTCGGCGCCGATGGGAAGCGATCAACTCCCGCATGTAGTCGCTAAAGTCGACGATGCCCTGCTCGGCCGCCTCGCCCTCCTCCGGCGTGCAACCTTCGTCGAACACTCGAACGATGCGATGCGACCACTCCACCAGTTGTGGTTGGTCTGCCGCCGGGACCCCCATCAACTCGGCGATCATCACCAACGGGATGGGCGTGGCATATTCGGAGATGGCTTCCATCTGCCCGGTTTCCCGGGCTACGTCCAGGCGGCGATGGGCTTCGGTCTCCATTCTCCTGCGGTAACTCTGCGAGGCTCGGCGACTGAAAGCCCACTGCACCAGGCGGCGGATCCGGGTGTGGCGGGGAGGCTCCAGGTCGATGAAGGAGTCGCGGATCATCCGGGTCCACATCGGGTACTGCGGCGGGTAGATGCGATCGTACACCTGCGGGTCAACCTGGCGGGCGGCGTCGGGAACATGGCGTATGTCTCTACCGAAGCGACGATCCCGCAGGATGGGCTCCACATCCTGGTGGAGAGCGAAGAAGGTGAGATTCCAGTGCTCGTCGTAAAAGATGGGCCGGTGGGTGCGCAGGGAGGCGTAGACGGGATAGGGATCGGAGATGAATTCGGGGTGGTAGGGATCGAACCCGACGCTCACAACTGCTGTCCCCGGCGGTACGGCCGTCCGTCGGCCGCCGGCATCCGCAGGTGCTGGGAGGCGAGGGACATCACCACCAGGGTGGTCACATAGGGTGCGATGAACACGAATTCGCGAGGTATCGAATCGGTGGACAGAAAGACCAGCAGCGCGGCCGCCGCGGTCCCCACCAACCAAACGGCAGGTATCCATCTCCTCCGGTATCCCCACCAGATGCCCATCCCGACGCCGACTATCGCTATGAGCAGCAACAGGGCGTGCACCGCGGGCTCATCCCGCAACTCCAGGGCGAAGGTGAACCCGAAAAGACCGCCGGCGGCTGCCGCTCCGCCAGGCCGCCAGTTTCCCATGATCATGGAGGCCAGACCGATGAATCCTCTTCCCCCGGTTTGTCCCTCCCGATAGATCCGGGCGAACTCGGTCACCAGCATGGCGCCCCCCAGTCCGGCCATGGCGCCGGAGAGCATAACCCCCAGATACTTCATCCGGTACACGTTCACTCCCAAAGACTCTGCCGCCACCGGGTGCTCTCCCACTGAACGCATCCGCAGTCCCAGCGGCGTTCTCCACAGGAACCACCAGGAAGCGGGGACCAACGCCACGGCCAACACCACCGCCCACGAGACCTCGACGGTCAGGCCACGGACCAGGCCCGCCAGATCAGACAGAATGAACCAGCGTTGTTCCTCCAGGTTGCCCAGCCAGTCGGGGCTCGTCCAACCGAGAATCTCACCACCGGACAGCACGGGCGCCGAAACCTTGCCGATCACATCGGAGATGGGAGGGGATTGGGTGGCGCCCCCACCGGTGTCGGCGCCGTAGCTGACCACCGACAGGAACCTCATCCCGCCAAAAGCGAGGATATTGATCGCCACTCCCGACACGATGTGATCGACATTGAAGGTGACGGTGGCAAGGGCATGAAGCAACCCACCGGCCGCCCCGGCGATCACTCCCACCATAAGACCCGTCCACGGTCCCCACAGCCATCCCGCCCAGGCGCCGAACCAGGTACCCAGAATCATCATGCCTTCCAGACCGATGTTGACGACTCCCACCCGTTCCGCGTAGACGCCGCCCAACCCGGCCAGGAAAATGGGGGTCCCCAACCGAAGCGCGGCGCCAAAGGTGCCGCTGGAGGTCAGGTCGGGAGTGTCGGCCAGGGTTCTGGTGATGGCGAGGGTGGCCACCACCGCCAGGCCCATCCACAGCCACCGGTTGGTCCGCATCATCCGCTCTCGCGGAGACAAGAGGCTGGTCATGACTCCTCCCCTCCACCAGTTTGGAGCACGCTGGTGACGGCCCGGCTCTCGGCCGCCCGGGTCCGCACCTCGACCACTGCGTAGGCCACCACCACCGACAGGAGGATCACTCCTTGAAGTATGAACACGATCTCTTTGGGGATGCCCCTCAGGTCGAGTATCTGGGTGGCCCGGTCGAACCAGCCGAACAACAGGGCCCCCGCAGCCATTCCCACCGGATGGTTACGGCCCAACAGGGCCACTGCGATACCGGTGAATCCCAACATGGTTGGAAAATCGATCGTGTAGCGATGGAAGAACCCCAGCAGGTGGGCCATCCCCACCAGACCGGCGATCGCTCCGCTGATCACCATGGTCATTACCACCATCCGGTTGGGATCGATGCCGGCGGTCCGCGCCGCCCCTGCGCTGGCGCCTGAGGCTCGCAGTTCGAACCCGAAGCGGGTGTGATTGATTAGCACATGAAAGCCGACGCCCGCCAACGCCGCCAGTGCCGCCATCCCATACAGGTCCACCCGGCCAGGATCCAACCCCACCAACTCCAGCACCGGATTCAGAGAGGGGAGCCGGCCAGATTCGGGGATTTCGGGGGTCTTGATCACCAGATCCCCCTCGGGGTTCTCCTGCCGCAGCCATTTGGCCAGCAAAAACGCTCCCACGCCGGTTGCCACATAGTTCAACATGATGGTGGAGATCACCTCGTGAACTCCTCGCTTCACCTTCAGATAGCCGGCGAAACCCGACCACAAGGCGCCCACCGCCATGGCCGTGAGCATGATGACCAGCACATGGAGCGGGCCGGGAAGGGTGATCGCTGCTCCCACCGCGGCCGCGATCAGAACCGCGATCCGGTACTGGCCCTCCACACCGATGTTGAAGAGTCCCATCTTGAATCCCAACGCCACCGCCATCGCCGAGAAATAGAGGGGTACCGCCCGATTGACCGACGAGGCGAGCGAATCGATCCGTGACCCGTACTCGAACATCTGCCCGTAGGCCTCAAAGGGATTGTTCCCCGACACAGCCAGGATCACCGCCGACACCGCCAGAGCGAAGAGGATCGCCAAACCGGACGAAACAATCGCGTAAAGGAGGCGGCGCCTGGCGTTCATTAGGCGGCGCCCGTCATATAGGAGCCCAACTCGGCCGGAGAGACCTCCCGGGGATCAAGGGTGGCCACCAGCCTTCCCCGGAGGATCACCATCAGGGTGTCGGAGAGGCCGATCAACTCGTCGAGGTCGGCGGAAATCAAGAGCACCCCCAGACCCTCGGCGCGGGCCGCTCTGATACTCTCCCAGACCGCAGCCTGGGCGCCCACGTCAATCCCCCTGGTGAGATGCGAGGCTAACAGCACCTGGGGTTGGGCCAGCATCTCCTTTCCCACCAGCAGCTTCTGCTGGTTCCCGCCTGACAGCGCGTGGATTTTGACCTCGACTCCCGGGGTGCGGACATCGAAGCTCTCCACCACATCTTCGGTTCGCTGCCTGGCTCCTCTCCGATCCACCAGCAGCCCTCGGGTAAACGGCGCCCGGCTTTGATGGCCCAGCATGGCGTTCTCCCACAGGGGCGACTCCAACAGCAGACCCTGACCGTGCCGATCTGCGGGGATCAGCCCGATGCCGGCCTCGCGGCGCCGGAGGGTGGAAAGGAGCCTGACGTCCTCCCCATTGAGCGTCACCTGCCCCGAGTCGGCGCGCCGGATCCCAACCAACAGTTCCACAAGCTCTCCCTGGCCGTTTCCCTCCACTCCGGCGATGCCCAGCACTTCCCCGCGCCGGATTCTGAAGCTTACGTCCTCGATCAGCCACCGGTCTCCTTCCTCCGACAGCGTGCCCAGGCCCTCGGCCTCCAGCAGAACGTCAGAAGTGACAGTGGATTCCCTGGTGTCGGGAACAGGAAGTTCGGCGCCCACCATGAGTTCCGCCAACTCCCGGGTGGAGATACGCTTCGGATCGGCGCTGGCCACGGTGCGGCCCGCCCGGATCACGGTTATGGCATCCGCTATGTCCAACACCTCGTCGAGCTTGTGCGAGATGAAGATGATGGTCACCCCTCTCTTACGCAACTCCCGCAGAGATCCAAACAGTTCTTCCACCTCCTGGGGCACCAGCACCGCGGTGGGCTCGTCCAGAATGAGGATCTGTGCACCTCGGAACAGCACCTTGGCGATTTCCACCCGCTGTTTCTCTCCCACCGACAGTTCCTCCACCATCTGGTCGGGGTTGAGGGCCCCTTCACCGCTTATCTCCGCGATCCTTCGCCTGGCCTCCCCAAAATCGATCTTGAGTCCGTCGCGGGGTTCGGCGCCCAGTATCACGTTTTCCAGCACTGTCATCTGCTCAGCGAGCATGAAATGCTGATGAACCATCCCGATCCCGGCGGCAATGGCGTCCCGTGCCGACGACATGGCAGTCTCCTGGCCTCGAATCCAGATTTCACCTTCGTCGGGAATAACCATTCCATACAGAATCTTCATGAGAGTGGACTTGCCCGCGCCGTTCTCGCCGACCACCGCATGAATGTCGCCCTCTTGCACGGACAGGTTGATGCGGTCGTTGGCTATCACTCCCGGATAGCGTTTGGTGATATTCACCAGGCTTATTGCGGTGCTCACCGGGCCGACAATACCACCGGTCCCCTTGAGACGCGTTCTGTGGGGGAGATTAAATAAAAGATGTGGCGAGCCTGTATGGATTCTCCCCATACCCACCAATAGTTGGCGGGGACACCGTTACCGGCGCCCCCGCCAACAGGGTTCTGGGGTAGATGGCTAGGTCACGGAGTCTCGGGAACGGGGATGGCTCCCGAGACGATCTGGGCTTTCAAATCGTCAAGTTGACCGGCGATATCGTCCACATGGCCGCCCGATGCGGCATATCCGACCCCGTCATCGGCGAGGCTGAATGTGCGGTAGCCGCCTGCGAAGGCGTCGTCGACAAATGCGGAGATAGTTTGGAAGACCGCCACATCCACCCGCTTCAACATAGAGGTCAAGATGTAGGGCTGGAATTCCTCTCCGGCGGTCAGGTATTGATCGGAGTCCACTCCGATGGCCCACACATGGCTGCCAGTGCTCTCACTGTGCTCCTTGGCGGCCTGGAAAAGCCCGCCTCCAGAGCTGCCCGCGGCGTGGTAAACCACGTCCGCGCCCGCTTGATACATTGCGGCCCCGATCTCCTTGCCTTTGGCCGGATCAGTGAAACCGGCGAAGTCGGGAGGTTGGGAAATGTACTTGATGTCGATCTCGATAGCTGGGTTGATGTGGCGCGCCCCGGTGATGAATCCGGCCTCGAACTTCTTGATGAGATCGATTTCCACACCGCCGATGAAACCGACCCTGCCGCTGGTGGACTTCAGCGCTGCGGCGGCGCCCACCAAGAACGAACCTTCGTGTTCCGCGAACCCCAAAGCAACCAGGTTGCTGTCAGCGGTCAGATCAGGCACGAAACCATCGATGAGTCCGAAGTTGGTTTCCGGGTAGGCCGCGGCCGCCCCTGCTATGGAGTCGGCGAATAAGAAACCCACTCCGAACACCAGTTGCGCACCATCCTCGGCGGCCAGGTTCAGAAGATCGTCGCGGTTTTCTCCGCCGGCGGTGGGCTCCAGTTCGCTGGAGGTAACCCCCAGGTCCTCGGTGGCCCGATCCAATCCGGCCGCGGCGGCGTCGTTGAAGGACTGGTCGCCCCGGCCTCCAATATCAAAGACAACGTACACCGACGTATCGTCTCCACCCCCACAGCCGGCTACCACAAGTGCCAACGCGGTGAGGATCGACAAACCAATTATTCTCTTCTTCATGAAAGGCTCCTTTTACAGTCGCTGTAGCACCCTCCTTGAGCTATAAAGCATACCGAAGTCGACAGCCCACTCCATCGGCAGCCATCACCGATCCCCGATTCAACCCTCCCCCGGTGCATTGGGGGGTGGAGGTTGTTGCAGGATCGGTTGCAGCCGTGGCTCGCACCTGGCGGGATCAGTCTTTTCCTCCCCCCAGGTTCGACTATCCCGGCCCCCCTGGCAACCTCCGGGACGAGCCTTGGTTCGATTACTGCGTGCTCGCCGTGTCGGTGCTGGCCTGCCTCTGGCCTCCCCCGGGCGCCACCATGTGGTCGGTTACCCGGCGAGAGCGGACTCTCACCGACGCTCCGGCTTTGTTCGCTGCCATTACCGACTGGATGGGGCCGGACGGTCTACCCGACCTGGGGCGCTTCGCATCGATCACCGCCACCGAGTCCCGGCGCCTGTTCGCTGGGGAGGGTGTGCTGCAGATGGTCCCGCAACGGGGCGTCCGGATGGCGGCGGTGGCATATGCCTTGTCGGACCGCTGGGACGGCGCCGCCGTCAACCTGGTGGAGGAGGCGGGGTGGGACGGGCCCACAGTGGTTGACCTGCTGGCCTCCACGGTCCCCGGATATGAGGACGAGGCGACCGTGGGCGGTCACCACATTCGCTTCCGGAAACTCGCCCATCTGGCGGCGGCCGTAATGGCTTCCCGCTCCAAGCGTCGCTGGTCGGGGATGGACTCCTTCGGGGTCTATCCCGATTACATGCTTCCCCGTTTACTGCGCCACCTGGGGGTGCTCTCCTACTCGGAAGCATTGTCCGGATCGGTGGACAACCGCATCGAGATCCCCCGGCACAGCCGACAGGAAGTCGCTATCCGCTGGGCTACGGTGCACGCCGGCCACCGGCTGGTGGAGAGCATCCGATCGGTGGGAACACCGATCTGTGGACCGCGCCTTGACTACTTCCTGTGGTCCCAGGCGGTACTGGGGCCGGACGCCCACCGCATGGGCGAGCATCACCGAACCCGCACCTTGGCTTACTAAGCCGAGCCAGCAGGCTCAGCCGGAAGAAGCAGCCTCCACCGGTGGGGAGACGTCGAAGCCCTCCAGCACCAGTTCGTCGTTCTCCTCGTCGAGACTGACCAGAATGGTGGTGCCGGCGTTGAAATCGCCCACCAGCACCTTCTCCGAAAGGGGATCCTCCACGTACCGTTGGATAGCCCGCCGCAGGGGCCGGGCGCCCAGGTCGGGGTCGTAACCCACCTTGGCCAGGTAGCCCTTGGCGGAGTCGGCCAGCACCACGTCCAGCCGCTGGGCCCGTAACTGCTCTTGGATGCGAACCATCAACAGGTCGATGATCTGCTTGATCTCCTCGAAGGTGAGTTCCCGGAAAACGATGATCTCATCGATGCGGTTGAGGAACTCGGGCCGGAAGTGGCGCTTGAGTTCGTCGAACAGCTTGTTGCGCATGTGCTCGTAGCTGACCTCGCTCGATTCGTTGTGGAAACCAACCGACTTCTTGCGAAGCTCCTTGGTGCCCAGGTTGGATGTCATGATGATCACCACGTTCTTGAAGTCAACCGATTTACCGTGCGAGTCGGTGAGGCGGCCATCCTCCAGGATCTGCAGCAGAATGTTGAACACGTCGGCGTGGGCCTTCTCGATCTCGTCGAACAACACCACTGAGAACGGGCGCCGACGGACTGCTTCTGTGAGCTGTCCGCCCTCGTCGTAGCCGACGTAACCCGGAGGTGAACCTATCAGCCTGCTAACCGCGTGCTTCTCCATGTATTCGGACATGTCGATCTGGACCAGTGAGTCCTCGTTTCCGAACAGGAATTCGGTGAGGGCTTTGGCGGTTTCGGTCTTCCCCACTCCCGAGGGTCCCAGGAAGATGAACGAGCCCGCCGGCCGCTTGGGGTCCTTCAAACCCGCCCGAGTGCGCCGGATGGCCCGGCTTACCGCCGCGATGGCGTCGTCCTGGGCGACTATGCGGCGATGCAATTCTTCCTCCATGTTCACCAACCGGGAGGTCTCCTCCTCGGTCAGTCTATGGACCGGAATACCCGTCCACTGGGCCAGCACTTCAGCGATTTCCTCCTCGTCGATCACCGAGGCGCCACTCTCCACCGCTCCCCCCTTTGCGATCACCTTCTCCATCTCCTTGCGGACTGTCTTTTCCTGGTCTCGCAACTCGGCCGCCTTCTCGAACTCATCGGACTCAATGGCGTCCTTCTTCTTCAAGCGCAGATCCGACAGCTTGATGTTCAACTGCTCCACCTCGGGGATGGGAGACATGCTGTAAAGCTTCTTGCGGCTTCCTGCCTCGTCCATCAGATCGATCGCCTTGTCGGGCAGGAAACGATCGGAGACATAGCGGTCGGCCAGGTGCACGGCGGTGACGATGGCCTCATCGGTGAACACCACCTGGTGAAAGCTCTCGTAGCGGTCCTTCAGGCCCATCAAGATTTCCACCGCATCTGCGATGGATGGTTCATCCACCTGCACGGGCTGGAAGCGGCGGGCCAGGGCCGAGTCACGCTCGAAATGCTTGCGGTACTCATCGAGGGTGGTGGCGCCGATGGTCTGCAACTCTCCCCGGGCCAGCATGGGCTTGAGGATGGAAGCGGCGTCGATAGCTCCCTCGGCGGCGCCGGCGCCCACCACGGTGTGGATCTCGTCCAAGAAGATGATGACATTGCCGCGTTTTCTGATCTCTTTGAGGACCTTCTTCATCCGTTCCTCGAAGTCGCCCCGGTACCGGGTTCCAGCCACCATCGCTCCCAGGTCAATGGTGTACAAGGTCTGGTTGCTCAACGACCGGGGAACCTCTCCCGCCACGATCCGCTGGGCGAGTCCTTCCACAATGGCGCTCTTGCCAACCCCCGGCTCGCCGATCAGAACCGGATTGTTCTTGGTCCGGCGGGCAAGGATCTGCATCATGCGGTCGATCTCCCTGGACCGTCCGATCACCGGGTCGAGTATCCGTTCGCGGGCGGCATGGGTGAGATTGCGACCGAATTGATCAAGGATGCTGGAGCCTGAACGGTGACCCTCCCGGCTGGCGCCGGTACGGGCCGCCTGCGGCGGACTCTGACTCTTTCCGCGGCTGCCCTCGCCTCCCGAACCCGACAACTCCGAAAGAACCGTCTGGCGTATCTTCTGCAGGCCCGCCTCGGCCTGACCTAGGACCTGTGCGGCAACTCCCTCCCCTTCACGGATGAGACCCAACAAGATGTGCTCGGTTCCTATGTAATTGTGACCCAACTGCAGTGCCTCGCGCAGTGCCAGTTCCAACACCTTCTTGGCCCGGGGCGTGAAGGGGATATGACCGGTGGGCGCCTGTTGTCCCACCCCGACGGTCTGAATCACGGTCTCCCTGGTGCTGTTCAGATCGATACCCAGGCTACCCAGCGACTTGGCTGCCACGCCCTCCCCTTCGGCCAAGAGCCCGAGCAGCAGGTGCTCGGTGCCGATGTACTTGTGGTTCATCTTGCGCGCTTCCTCTTGCGCCATAACCACAACCCGGCGGGCCCGGTCAGTGAATCGCTCGAACAATGCCTCTCCTAACTGCGCTACGTCCCGGCGCCTCCGGGGTTCCTAGTCTATTACAACCACGAGAAACGCTTTTGTGTTCCTGATCGAAGTATAAGCCAGTCCCTCCTCTATATTCCACGTTTCCTTGACCATGGACAACTTTCGCCATCTGATCGACATCCCTCGGATTTGGGATCGCCTGGAAGAGGTTGAATCGCGGCTGATGGAGGTCAGCACCTCCCACGATTCCTTCATGACGGAGATCTCCCAGCACCTTCTCAAGGCCGGAGGAAAGCGCCTCCGCCCCCTGCTCGCCTTGCTGGCGGCCGGCCTGGGACCCGCCGAGGACCGCAGGGCTGTGGAGGCGGCCGCCGCCGTGGAATTGATCCATGTGGGGAGCCTCTATCACGATGATGTGATCGACGAGTCCGACACGCGACGGGGCGGTCCGTCGGTGAACGCCAACTGGAGCAACACCCTGGCGGTCCTGGCTGGGGACTTCCTAATCTCGCGGGCTTCGGAATTGGCTTCCACATACCTGGACATGGAGTCGGTTCGGATGCTGGCCAAGACCTACACCGAACTCACCGAGGGCCAGACCCTTGAATTCCGATTGACAGGCAGACTCGACCACCAAATCGCCACCTACCAGCGTGTTATCGATCTCAAGACCGCCAGCCTGATCCGCACCTCCGTCTACATCGGCGCCCGGGCCGGTGACGCCCCGACGCCGGTGGTGGACACGCTCACCCTGTGGGCATTCGAATTGGGGAGGGTCTTCCAGATTGCCGACGACGCCCTGGATCTGGTGGCCACCACCGATTTGTTGGGCAAACCCGCCGGGGCCGACATCCGCGAGGGGACTTTCACCTTGCCGGTGCTGCTGGCCGTTCGGGGCGCGAACGGGCCCAGGGTGGTGGAATTGTTGGGACATCCGCCCCCCTACCGGGAAGATGCGGTGGAGGAAGTGATCTCCACGGTGGTGAAGGGCGGCTACGTCGATCAGGCCCTGTCCATAGCCTTGAGCCATGCACAGGTCGCTTCCCGGGCGCTGGCAGAACTGCCCAGCAGTCACACCACCGCCGTTCTGGAGACGCTGGGCGGGTTCCTCATCGAGAGGGTGAAAGCCGCCCGTCACGCCTTGTAGAAAGATGCAGGCCGGGTTTCAGGTCCAAACTTCGGTGAACAGCCGTATCCAATTGTCTCCCATGATCCCCGCAATGGCTTCGGGTGAGTATCCGCGGTCCGCCAGTCCTTGGCGCAGGCGGGGGATGTGTCCGGGTCCGCTGATACCTCGGGGCCAACCAACATGTGCGGACAGGTCATCGGCGGTCCACAAACCCGCTTCGGTCCATTCCCCAAAATCGGGTTCACCGTCGATCCAGAAGTCGAGGCCCAGGCACACTTGATTGGAGCCGATCATCTCCACCAGATAATCGATGTGGTCCAGCAGGTCCGACAGGTTGGCGCCCACCCCGTCGGAGCGAAGGAACGAGGAGACCGTGTTGACTCCCACCAGTCCGCCCCCTTCGGCGACCGCCCGTATCTGAGTGTCGGTTATGTTGCGGGGATGATCGAATAGCCGTTGGGCATTGGAGTGGGAGAAGACAGTGGGATGCTCTGAGGCGTCGATGGCTTCCAAAGTGGTGCGATGCCCGGTGTGGGAAAGGTCCACCACTATCCCCAACCGGTTCATCTCCGCCACAACATCCCTGCCGAAAGCGGTGAGTCCCCGATCGTTGGGATCCATGCAGCCGTCCCCCACCGCATTGCGGTGGTTGTAGGTGAGTTGGATCATCCGCAGTCCCAGTCTCGCGTAGGTCTCCAGCAGATCCAGGCTCTCTCCCAATGGTGTGGTGTTCTGGAAGTGGAAGGCTATCCCCAGCCTCCCCTCTGCGAAGGTTCCCAGATCGCTAGGCGAAGCGGCGTGGAAGAGGGAGTCATTGTCGGCTATCCACTTCCTCCAATCCCTCACCCGCGGCATGGCTTCTAGGGGAGTCTCATGGGTGGCAACCGTGGGTATCGCCAGGTCCACTCCCCCAGCCAAGTATCCCTGCCATGCCCCCCGTTTTGCCAGGAGCGGAGCGCATCCGTCCACCACAACTGATCTGTCGCTCACTTGCTCAACCACATCCGCAGAACACTACCTGACCGTAGGACGGTGCCCTCTCACCGGCCCACGTCACCAACGCCGGCTGGCCAACGGTCCTGCAGGCCAGTTTCATGTTCAACCTTAACGTCAAACAAGGGATCTGCAGATGTTGTTTCAATCGGCAACGGTCAGGGTCACCCGTACTCATCAAGGTGTCGCTGCTGGGCAGTTAGTGGTGCTCGATGCCCGCCACTTCCCTGATGGGGTTGTCATCAAGGGGGATCTCCACGATCATGGTGGTTGCCTCCCCCGGCATGGTTTCAACGCGGATCAAGCCTCCGTGCTGGCGGGCGATGTCACTGGAGAGGGCCAAGCCCAGGCCGGTGCCTTTGTCGGTGGGCTTGGTTGTGAAGAAGGGGTTGAAGATCTTCTCCACCACGTCATCGGGTATGCCCCCTCCGTTGTCCCACACCTTTACCACGATTCGGTCTTCTTCCCGATGGGTGGTGACTCGCAATTCCGGCATGAATCCCTTTTCCCCGGTGGCTTCGATTTTCTTGCGACGCTCGTCGGTGGCGTAGCAGGCGTTGCTCACCAGGTTCAGGAACACCCGGCCGATATCCTGTGGCACCACCTCCAACTCGCCGACGTTGGGGTCGTACTCCTCGTTGATGGTGAGGTTGAAGTCGGGATCCAAGGCGCGAGCGCTGTGATATGCCAGCTTCATGTGCTCGTGCACAACGTTGTTCAGGTTCGCCATTCGCTTCTCACCCGAGTCCCGGCCCATCATCAACATATCCTCGACGATGCTGTTGGCGCGGTTGCCGTGCGAACGGATTCTTCCCAGGTTGGCGACCAGATCACCCTTGATCTCCTGGATGTAGTCCATGTCGTCGTCTTCGATGTCGTCTTCGATGTCATCGAAGATCTCCTGCATCTCTTCCAACAACTCCTCCGATGACTCGGCGAAGTTCTTGACGAAGTTCAGCGGATTGCGGATCTCATGGGCCACCCCTGCGGTCAATTCTCCGAGAGCGGCCAGTTTCTCCTGGATGACGATCTGCTCTTGGGCCTTCTGCAGATCGTCCAGCACCCTCTCCAGGTCGGCGTTCTTTTCCTCCAGTTCGTTGGCTAGTTTCTCCACCAGGTTGAGGCGCTGGACCTCCAGAGCGTTGATCCGGAATACCTCCAATGCGGCGGCCATGTCGGCCACCTCATCCCGACCCTTGATCTCTATGCGGGTCTCCAGATCTCCATCAGCCATTCCCAGCATCCAGTCGGAAAGCTGGTTGAGCCGGCGCAACAGCACCCGGCCCACAAACAGCCAAGCCATCAAAACAGCGCCGGTGACGCTCAAGATACTGATGGCCAGAAGCAGGGTACGACCGGTGAGAATCGCCTGATCGGAAGCCTGGGTGGCCTCGTCGGCGCGCCCCCGGGCAGCGCTTACCAGCAGGTTGACCTCCCCCAGCAGGTCCACCGCGATCAGGCGGTTGTCGGAGAGCAGGTCGACCTGGTTGTCCAGGAACCTCAACTGCTGGGTGGCAAGATTGAAGGCGCCTTCGGTTCCCAGGCTTCTCTCGAATAGCTGAGCGAAGAGTTGGGAGAGTTCCTCGTGGAAATCGGCCCCTTCCAGAACAATCAGGCTGCTCTCAATCTGTCCCTGCGCAGCCTCGAAACTCTCCCGCAAGGGTTCCACCTGCGAGGCGTCGGACACACTGAACGCGGTGGCCACCAGTTGGGTGGCGATGTTGGTGTTGGCCTGTATCTCGCTTAAGTGACGGTAGATGACCAACTGCTCCTCCGTCAGGTACTCATCCCTGGGAATTGGCAACTCCCACAGGCGGCGGTAACCGGTCATGCCAAAGAAGAACTGATCGTCGAGGGCCGGGATCACCACCAAGTCGAGTTGACTGCCCAGGTCGTCCAATTCTGCCCGCAGTTGCTCGCTGACCACCGCCAGCCTTTGAAGTTCCTGCTCGGCGCGGGAGATGGCCGCGATATTGGCAATCAGTGAATCCACGTAGTAGCGGAGTTGCTCGAACTGTTGCGCGTCGGCCTGACTGCCTTCCATCAAGTCCAGTTGGTCCAGGAAGGCGCCGCTGGTCTCCTCGATCCCTGCGGCGATCTCGTCCAGTTCTTCCGGGGTGGCCGCAGTGGTGAGGTTGGGGGCGGCGTCCACCAAGGTGCTGCTGTACTGGGCGATTTCGAAGGCGGTGGCCAATTCGGGCACCGTGTTCTCGTTGACCACGCTCTGGGCCTCTCCCACTTGGTTGAAGGAGAACCATCCCACCAAACCTGCCGCCACGGTCAGGGCCACGGCTCCCCAGATCCCCGAGTAGAGTTGGGTGGAGATTCGATATCGGCTTTCCAGGAGTCGCCTGAAGAAAGTCCTCATCGTCTTACTGTCCCAATCTGTCGATGGGGTGGTACTGACCGTCGGCCCTCAGCACCGTCCAGAAGACCGAATCGGAGCCCTGGTTATCGTTCTCCCCGTATCGGAGTCGGAACCCTCCAAGGTCGAAGTCTCCATCTTCACGCAAACCCTCTGTGAAGCACTCCCGGTTGACGTCGGGCCCGCAGCGTTCCAGGATGGCCACTGCCAGGCGTCCGGCCAGGTATCCCTCCAGGGAGACAAAACCGGGGACCGCCTCCGGGACATGGGCATCCAGAGCGGCCAGGTAATCGGCCACCACCGGGATGCTGTCGTCGGTGGGGAAGGGAACCACCTGCGTCACGTAAACCCCGATTCCGTAAGCTCTGAGTTCCTCCTTGAGGGCGTTGCTTCCCACGAAGGAGATGTTGATGAAGACCGGGTTGAAGTTGGTAAACCGCGACCAACTGATCATGGCGGCTGCCGGCTTGTAGGCGCCGATTATGATCACCGCTTCCGGTTCGTTCACCTGGATGTCGAGCATGGCGGTTTTTACCGCGGTGGTGTTGCGGGTGTAGGAACCGACCGCGGCGGGCTCCATGCCGCGCCTTTCCAGAGCCGCCAGAACCCCGCTGTACCCGGCTCTTCCGAAGGAGTCGTCCTGGAAGAGGACGGCAATCTCGGTGATGTCAAGGTCCTCTATGAGACGCTTCACCATTTCCTCGGTTTCCTGGTTATAGGAGGCCCGCAGATTCACAACGTTTTCCAACTGTTGCGCATCGCGGAGGAATCCGGCGCCGGTGAATGGGGCTATGTAGGGCACACCCGCCTCCTTGGCCACCGGCGTAGCCGACCGGGAGGTGGGAGTGCCGACCGCTCCTATCAGAGCGAACACCCCTTCTTCATCGATCAGTTGCTGGGAGTTGGTGATGGCCGCCTCGGGCTCGTAGGAATCATCCAGAGACACCAACCGCAGTTGTCTGCCGAAAACGCCCCCGCCCTGGTTGGCTTCGGCAAAAGCGGCCTGGATCCCATAGCGCATGTTGATGCCCAACTCCTCGGCAGGTCCGCTGAACGCGGCGGACTGGCCGAATAGGACGTACTCATCGGTGACACCGGGGACAGTTGGCTCCCCCGGGTCAGCCTCGGTTACGACTTCTTCGGGCTCGGCAATTGTCGTTGAGGTGGTGTCCGTACCGAACAGCACGTCGATCTGCTCAGCCACGTCTTCCGGCAGAAGCGACTCGGAGACGGGCGCCGGTCCGGGGTCGTCGGAGCCAGATTCCACAGAACAGGCGCTCAGTCCCAGCAACGTTGCCAGTAGTGCTATAAAAACGAGCCTGAATGCCTCGTGGTGTATGTTCCGCAGGCAGAACCTCTGCCTCATGCAAGAACGCGGGTTATCAGCGTCAGGTGATTACGACCGTCCTCCCACCGGTAATGCATCTCGTCGACCATGGTCTTCACCAGGTACAAGCCCAAGCCGCCGATCGGCCGCTCTTCAAGCGACAACTCCAGGTCCGGGGCCGGGGCATCCTTCAAAGGATCGAAGGGCTGGCCAACATCGGAGATTTCAACCACGATGGTCTCTCCCTGGGCCGCCAGCCTTATCTCGATGGGTTCTGTTCCCCCCTTGTTCCCGTAGTTGATCACGTTGAGCGCCAACTCCTCCAGAATTAGCTTCAGTTGGAAGACCAACCCTTCGGGCAGGTCGGCCTTATTGGCGAATTCGTGAACCTCCTCGAAGACCGTGTCCAACTCCTTCGCATCGGGTTGCATTCGTATCGACGTTGAGACGGTCGCCATGATCCTCGCTCTCTATTTGTCTCTGTGCAGGGTCAGACAAGTGATGTCATCGAACTGTGCTGCTTCTCCCATGAAGTCTCTTACCGTCTGGAATACCGAGTCGGTTCCTTCGCGAGCAGTGATGGAGGCGAGGGTACCGGCGAAAATTCTGTGCAGTCCCTCCACTTCGAATGCGTCTCCCAACATGTTTTGGGCCTCCGTAACCCCATCCGTGTAAAGGACAATGGTGTCTCCTGGTTGCAATATGACGGAGTGTTGCCGGTAATCGAGGTCGGGGACGACTCCCAGGGCTATCCCGTCTGTGAGAGGTAGCAGTTCGGCGCTTCCGTCGGCGCGTACCAGTAGTGGCGCGTCATGTCCACCGCTGGCGTAAGTGAACTCTCCGGATCCGGGGTCGTACACCGCGTACAGGACGGTTACGAACAAGAACGTCTCGTTGTCTTCGTGCAGCAGTTGGTTGACCTCCGCCAGCACCGGTCCGGGCTCGGAAAGCCCGATCGCCACCCCCTTCAGCAGAGTCCGGCAGGACATCATGAACAGCGCCGCTGGTACTCCCTTGTCGGAGACGTCTGCGATGGCTAAGCCCATTCTCCCTTTGTCAAGGTCCAATATGTCAAAGAAGTCGCCTCCCACGTCCCGAGCTGGTTCCATGTTGCCATACACCTGGTAGCGCATGTCCTCGGGAAACTCCGAGGGGAGGATGGATTGCTGGATCCGGCTGGCCACCTCCAACTCGTTTTGTATGGAGACCAGTTTGTCGCGATAGGAGAGCGCCTCCCGCCACTCTTGCATGTGAGCCAAGGTGCGTTCGATGGTTATCTGCAGATCTTTGAAGTCCACCGGTTTGGTGACAAAGTCAAACGCTCCGCGATTCATGGCAGTGCGGATGTTCTTCATGTCTCCATAGGCAGAGATGATCACCGACCGGATGTTGGGATCCACCTTCGGGATCTGCTCCAGCAGAGTGAGTCCGTCCATCTGGGGCATGTTGATGTCCGAAAGCACCATGTCGATGCCCCCGTCTCGATTCAGGACCTCTAGGGCCTCCACGCCGTTGTGGGCAAAAACAAAGGTGTAACGGCCCTTGCGGATGTGGCGCCGCATGCGCTGAAGCATGAGCGGTTCAAGGTCCGGCTCATCATCTACCACTAGGATTTTGTACGGGCGTAACATGGCGTTCACGCCGCGGGTGGGCTAACCCCCGAGCGCTTTGACTGCATCTCCCTGTGAGTCGTAAATCGAAACGATTTTGTCAAACCCCACGATCCGAAAAACCTCACGGATGGGACCCTGCAAAGAGCACACCGCAAACTTGGAATTCCGCTTTTGAAGGCCTTTGGCGATCAAAAGGATGGATCGGAGTCCGGCGCTGCTGATGTAGCTCAGGCTTTCCATGTCCAGGACCACAGCGCTGTCGCCGTCGCCGATGACATTCTCCACCGCTTTCTGGAATTTCCGAGCATTGGCGCCGTCGACCCGACCCTCAGCCGAAACTATCAACGCTCCATCTGTGCGCTGGCTGGTGATGTCCATGAATTCTTGTTCCTTTCTAGGTTGCTAGACGGCCCTGCCCTGAGGCAGGGCGCATCCGTCGTGATGATAACAGAGCCTTGAAAATGAAGAGGGTTTCTTGATGTGATTGTAGACCAACCGGCTGGCAGATCTTTGGACATCGCTAACACCATTAAATACGTTGGAGACCGGTGCTGCGTTGGACTCTGGTCAGTGGCTAGATCTTTGATGGCTTCCGCATGCATGACTGGAAGACTCCCTGGTCACCAACGTTCCTTACTGTCCAGTCGAAGATCAACCGCAGTGTGGCATCTGTGTGGGCAACTGGGTCGGCCTCGGACCCGAATCCTGCGGCGCCGGTGCCGTGGACCCTTAGGAAGCCATTGCTGCCGCACCCGTGGGGAGGTGGGACGACAACCCTTGCCGCACCTCAGAGTTGATATTATGCTTCGACATAGAATAAGAGTTCTATCTTCTATCACATTTCCTAGAAAGATCAAGGTTTGATGTGACACCGGAAACCCCACGCGCCGCACGGATCAACGCGGCGACCTCGCTGGATCTGCCCCTTGATCTCCTGCCATCCTGCCCGGCCTCCACTTGGCGGGATGTCTCGTGACTTGGGCAGACCGGCCGTTCCATTCTCATCGCTCCGGTTGCAGTTGCCGGTGTGGAGCGGTGCCGGGAGACAGCCGGTCTGTTGCAGGTATCCGGCTAAAATGGCTATTTGAAGCTAGGTAGATACGGGACAGTAATCATGGGTGGCGCGCATTCCGACAAAGGACACCAGCATCACGCCCACGACCCCCATGAATGCGACACCCACGAGCATCACGGGGATGAACCCGGGCACGTGCACGATCCGCACGAGTGCGACGACCATGAGCACCACGACCATGACGACCACCACGGGCATGATCACCACGACCATGACGATCACGACGATCATGACGACCACTACGGGCATGACCATGACGATCATGATGACCACGCTGGGCATGACGATCACGGTCACGGCCATCATGGCCATGACCACGCCCATGACCTGCGGGGGGCCAGTAAACGCAGCCTTGCGATAGCACTGATCCTGATCGCCGGTTTCATGGTGGCCGAGGTGATCGGTGGGATTGTTTCCGGAAGCCTGGCCCTTTTGTCGGATGCCGGGCACATGGTCACCGACGCCATGTCGATTGCGCTGGCCCTGTTCGCCATGAAGGTGGCAGACCGACCCCCGTCGGCCGAGCGCACCTTCGGATACCGGCGCGCCGAAGTCTTGGCGGCCATGCTGAACGCCCTCAGCCTGTGGCTAATTGCGGCTTGGGTGCTTTTCGAGGCTTATCACCGGATTCAGGATGTGCCCGAGATCGAGGGTGGCTTGATGCTGGTGGTGGGCATCCTCGGATTGTTCGTCAACATAGCCGCCGCCTGGGTGCTCCACCGCTCGTCGAAACACAGCATGAATGTCGAAGGTGCTCTGCGCCATGTGATGGCAGACCTGCTGGGTTCGGTGGCAGTGGTGATCTCCGGCATCGTCATAGTCACTTTGGGGTGGACCATCATCGATCCAATCCTCAGCGTGGTGATTGCTCTGCTGGTCGGTCACAGTTCCTGGAGTCTCACCGTCAAGGTGTTCAAGGTGCTCTTGGAAGGGGTGCCCGACCACATAGATGTATACCGGCTGTGCAGTGACATGGAAGACCCGAGGGGGGTCACCTTGATCCATGATGTCCATGTGTGGACGATTTCCTCGGGCCTTGAAGCGCTCACGGCTCACATTCTGATTGATCCCTCCTATGAGGGAGACAAGGAGGCTCTGCTGCGGCGGCTCAAAAGGATTGCCCATGACAGATATGGCATTGATCACGTCACCATTCAGATGGAGGAGACCTTGGAGGGGTGCGTCGAGGACCATCACGTCGAACACTTGATTGCCCGCTCCAAGCCCTTGGGGTAAGCCACCGGATCTGACAGAGATACGGATTGCCGACGCTTTGAAGCGCCACATTCAGGGACGCTTCTCAAATACGGCTAGTTACAACCAGTCTTTCTTCTCTCTTAAAAGCGCAGGACCCCGCTGCTGAAATCCAACTGCGGGGCCCTTAGCTGTTATTGATCAAAAGGGCTAGTGCCCGTGGTGCTCGTGTCCGTCGCACTCGTGCGAATCGTGGACGTGCCCAGGCTCATCCCCATGATGCTCGTGAGTATCACACTCATGTTCATCGTGCTCATGATCATCAGCGTGGTGCTCGTGTCCGTCGCACTCGTGCGAATCGTGGACGTGCCCGGGTTCATCCCCGTGATGCTCGTGGGTATCGCACTCGTGCGGATCGTGCGAATTCACTGATAAGCTCCTTTCGGTCGGTTATGCGGTACCGGCCGTATCCAGCCGATTTTTTGCAATACTACTGACCCTGCCCTAGTTTGTTAGCTTTTTGTTAAGCGTTTCACTGGGTGAAACATATGCCCGGCCGTGACTGATCCAAAGGGCAGTCACCACACCCCTCCTGACCCTGGACGGCACCTTCAACACAATGGCCTGTGCCGGGAACGTAGGTAGGCTGAGGCCGCAAGACCTTCTAGTGTCATGCAGTCCTGCTGGACACTCTTCTGATCCGCCGACCGCCGCCAACTTGGGGGAACACTCGCAGTGACACACATCATGGAACAGATTGGAGGCTGGATCCAGGAGGTGATTGTCGCCATTGGCTATCCCGGAATCGTCCTGGTGATGGCAATCGAAAACATCTTCCCACCGATCCCTTCCGAGATTGTGCTGCCCTTCGCCGGGGCTTTGACTATCGAAGGTGACTTGAGTTTCTGGGGAGTTGCTGCGGCGGGCATAGTGGGCTCGCTGATCGGGGCGATAGTGCTCTATGCCATCGGGTACGGCGCCCGGCAGGCCGGGGTGCGACGACTGGTGGCATCCTACGGCAAATACCTGTTCATCTCCGAAAAGGATCTCGACCGCGGGGCAGGTTGGTTCGAGCGTTACGGAGAGGCCGTCATCTTCTTCGGCAGGCTCATACCGATCGTGCGCAGCATAATCTCGGTGCCGGCGGGCTACACCCGGATGCCAGTAGGCCGATTCCTTCTGTACACCACTGCAGGGACCGCCCTGTGGAGCCTGTTGCTCACCTACGCGGGCCGGGTCCTGGGAGAGAACTGGGCGAACATCACGGTGGTAATGGAGCCCTACGAAAACGCCACATTGCTTCTGATGCTGTCGGCTGTGGTGGGGTTGATCGGCTGGCGGGCCTTCCGATGGAAGCGGGAACCGCGGCCTCCGGAGTGAATCCCTCCAGGGTTCGGTGTGCGGTCGCAGTATCTGCCCCAACACCCCACGCCCCCTTCCTCAACACTCGCTGAATCTGCTAGAAGCCTGTTTGAGCACCCCCTTTAGTAGCTGAGCAGGGCTGTGGTCTCGTAGCCGCCGATCTTCGCCCGTCCTCCCAGTTGCTCCAATTCGATCAAGAACCCCAGCCCGGCAACCTCTCCTCCCGCAAGTTCCACCAGCCTGACAGCCGCGGCAGCCGTGCCACCCGTCGCCAGGAGGTCATCAACGATGTACACCACCTCCCCCGCCGACAGCGCGTCCGTGTGGATGTCGAGTTGGCTCTCTCCATATTCCAGGGCGTACTTAACCGAGAAGCGCTCCGCCGGAAGTTTCCCGGGCTTGCGTAGCGGGACGAACGGCAAGTTCAAGCGGTCAGCCATCGCCGCCCCGAACAGGAAACCTCGTGACTCGATGCCCACGATCGTGGAGACGTCCAGTTGGTCGGCATGGGCGCACAACTCCCCGATGCTGTAGGTGAATGCGACCGGGTTTGCAAGCAATGGCGTGATATCCCGAAAGAGAATGCCTTGTTGGGGGAAGTCGGGAACAGCGCGGATGTATCTTTTGGGACTTATAACGAATAGTTGACAGGGCTGTTTCAACACCCGTAGCCCCGCGTAGTGTCACACCGTCTCGGCATTCTGTATGGATCATGACCCCGTGGATGCAGACGATGCGGATACCTGTCAAGGTGTCAGCTTCTGGTCACCGTCGTCTCGATCAGGTATTCGGGATGTGCGCCGAGCTTTACAACGCCAACCTGGAGTCTTGGAAGGGAACGTACCAATGGTGGAAGGAGCGCCACAACCCCGAAGTGGAGGAGTTCCCGTCGGAGTGGAACCTGTCGCTTTTTGACCGGATAAAGATGTTCACCAAGGTCAGGTCAGACCTCCCCGAATGGGAACGCCTATCCGTGCAGGTAGGACGTGGTGTGTTGTATCGTTTTGACCGCACCATCCAGTCCTTCTACAAACGCTGCGCAGAGGAGGGCAAGAAACCAGGATATCCCCGTTTCAAGCCAGCGCGGAGGTGGAAGAGCATCGAACTGCCCGACCCCACTCCTTCCATGCTCCAAGCACCCGGCACTGCGAAGAACCAGTCTGTCAAGTGGTGGAGGCTGTCTGTGAAGGGCATACCTCGGATGCGTTTCCGCGACAAGGGACATCGTTTGGAGAAGGCCCTTGGCATGGGCGCCACCGTGAAGGAACTACGAGTGGTACGCACGCCACTGCGGGTAGAGCTTCATGTGGTACTGAAACACCCTGACCGGGAACTGCCAGAGAAGCCGGTCACCAACCCGGTTGGCATAGGCACCGGCGTCGCGGATCGCCTGATCCTCTCGGACGGAACGCACATACCCGCCCGCAAACCCGACCACCGGAGCATCATCCGCAAGCAGAAGACGCTGAGCAAGGCCGACCAGGCCCACCGGGAGCGAGAGAAGGAGACAGGCAAGAAGTTGCCCTACTCCAAGACCATGCGCAAGAAACAGAAGGCACTCGCCAAGGCGCACAGACGGGACAAAGAATCCGCTGACCAGGCCGACTTCCGCCTCTGCCACGAACTCGTCACCACCTTTGACGGGATAGCCATAGAGAACTCTCCCGTGGGAGCGTGGACACGATCTCGCCGGTTTGGCAAGAAGCTACACGACCAAAGGCTGTCGTCCATCCCTCCGAAACTGGGACACAAAGCTGCGAAGGCTGGTATCCCGCTCGAGATGGTCGACCCTGCGTACACCACTACTGACTGCTCGCAATGCGGGCACCGCCAGAAGATGCCCTTGAAGGCAAGGGTCTACGAGTGCGGGAACTGTGGAATGGTGATGTGCAGGGACTGCAACTCAGCCATAAACAAAAGCGCCCGGGCGTTCGGAAGAACACCCGGATCGGGTGGGAAACCCCGATGCAGTCGCGCTATAGAAGATGTGGGTGTAAGACCTGCCTCTCCTCCGGGAGAGTCGGGCGGTCTCACAGGCTGCAGAACAGTACCGAAGAACGACAGCCCAACAGCTGTCAACTATTCGTCATAAATCCCTATCTTTTCAGGTCCACGGCGAGCGATTCTACCGCGACAGCGCCTCTGCCACCTGTCGGAGAGACGTTCAATGATGTCGAGTTGTCTCCGAAGCCCAGTTCGAGGCTCTCCGGCCATGGTGATTCAAGCTGACCAAGAGGTTGCCCTGCTACCATAGGCCCGCCGCCTTTCCATCCAACAGAGGTATTGATGACAGGGGACAGACACTTCTACATCGAGTCGTTCGGCACGGTTCGGCTGGCTTCGTTCCGACTTGGCCATTCGCCCTTTGCCCACCGGTATATGACCGATCAGACGGTTTACGGCATGTACTGCGGACGCCTGTATCCCCTGAAGATGACTTCGGACGAGGACCCTATTCCGAAGTACTGGAAGCTACGCCAGGACGTGATGCTATACGATGTTCCGGAACAGCCCCTTGAGATTATTGGCCCTGACGCCGGCAGACTCCTGGAGAGGGTTCTCACCTGCAGGGTCGATTCACTTCCCACAGGCCGGGCCCGGTACGGAGTCGCCTGCAATGCAGATGGCACTGTTCTGATGGACGGCGTCCTCATGCGCCTGGGTCAGGATCGCTACTGGTATGTGAAAGCCAACGGCGAGTTCCTCACCTGGCTGCAGGCCAATGCCCTGGGGCTCGATGCAAAAGTGTCTGATCCGAACTCACGGGTGCTTCAGATCCAGGGACCAAAGTCGCTCGCCGTGCTGGACGCGGCGATCGGAGGGGGTCTGTCTGCCGATTTCAAGTACTTCCACGCCGGGTTCTTCGAAGTCTGCGGCCAGACGCTGTGGGTCTCGCGCACCGGTTGGACCGGGGAGACGGGAATCGAGATCTACTGCAACAGCGGCCCAGAACCCACCGACCATGACGCTCTGTGGGATGGGTTGCTTGCCTGTGGTGAGCCCTTCGGAATGGAATTCAGCGCGGGGTCGTCGATGGGCATCCGGCGCATCGAGTCGGGGATCCTCGACAACGGCAGCGATATCGAGCCCGACCTCACGCCCTTCGGTGCGGGTCTTGGGCAATTCGTCAAACTCGACAAGACGGACTTCATCGGACGGTCCGCCTTGGAGGTAACCGACCGCAGCCAACTCCTGTTCGGCTTGCTTTGTGCCACCGCTACCCCGCAGGCGGGAATGCAGGTCTACTACCAGAACCGCCCGGTGGGGCACATGACGATTGGAACCTGGTCGCCCACCCTGGACACCGGAATCGGCTATGTGCGCTTCGATCGGCCTTTGAAGGGCGATGATTGGCTTGGCAAGACGGTCCACTTGCATGACCGGGACGGGATTCCACACCCGGCGGTCGTGGACACTCTGCCATTTGTAGACAAAGGGAAGCGGCTTCCCCGTGCCGTCTGGAAGGACGGGTGATCGCAGAGGTAATCAGGGGGGATCCGCTTCCTGCAGGTCAGAACTGCTGAGCGTTCCGTCTCGATCCTTTCCTCCGACTACCATCGACCCCAGTAGCTGCAGACTATCCCGAGTACCCGTAACCTGTGACGTGGGAACAGGAATCAGAGGCACTCCGGGATCAGAGGATGAGCGCCGAAACCATTGAGGAAAGCGATGATTGTCGAGCAACGGGACTATCACATCTACACCGGGAAGCTCAAAGAGGTGGTGCGGTTGTACGAGACGGAGGGGATCATTATCCAAGAGGAGATCCTGGGAAACCTGCTCGGCTGGTTCACCGTGGATGTGGGTGGTTTGTCAACGATCTCGGCGATGTGGGGCTATGAGAACTATGCCGAGAGGGAACAGCGCCGGGCGAGGTTGGCCGCCGACCAACGCTGGCAGGCCTTCCTGCCGAAGCTCACCCCGCTGATCCACACCCAGCAGAACCGAATCCTGACTCCGACCGCGTTTTCGCCCATCCGATGAACAGGACAAAGAGGAGCAAGGAGGGCAGCCAATGACAAAGAGTCGCGACTACTTCTCACTGACCGGTCAGACCGCCATCGTGACCGGGGGCGCCAAGGGCATTGGCCGCGCCATCGCAGACGGGCTTGCCGATGCGGGGGCGCGAATAGTGATTGCCGACCTCGCCGGGGCGCAGGAGGCGGCAGCCACGTATCCAGAGGGCGTCGGGGTGACCGTGGACGTGTCGAATCCCGATGATCTGCACGCCATGGTGAACACGGTGCTGGACGCCTGCGGGCAGGTCGACATCTTGGTCAACAACGCCGGGATCTACACCTCGTTGCCGATGAGACCCTTTGAGCAGATACCAGTTGAGGAATGGCAGAGAGTGATGGAGGTCAACGTGATCGGCTTGGCTCTGGCATGCCGGGCCGTGGTGCCGCACATGCGCGCCCGCGGAGGAGGGCGCATCCTGAATATCTCTTCGGGCACCGTTTACCGCGGTGTCCCGCATCTGTTGCACTATGTTTCAAGCAAGGGCGCCGTGGTGGCTATGACCAAAGCGCTGGCCAAGGAGTTGGGAGGAGACGGCATCCTGGTGAACTGCATCGCGCCAGGGTTCACCATATCCGACGGCGTGCGAGAAAACCCCGCCGGGGTGGACTTCGAGTTTCTCAGCAGCATCTCGGTTGCTGCGCGGACCATCAAGCGGGACCAGACACCGGAGGACATCGTGGCTGCGGCGGTGTTCCTGTGCAGCCCCGGCGCGGACTTCGTGACCGGGCAGACGATGGTGATCGACGGCGGCCAGTACTTCCATTAGCCGACCAACCTGAACTGACAGTGAAAGTTCTGCTCGCCCTCTTCGAGCATCCCGCGGGTGTGGACGTCGGCGCCGGCAACCGCATGACGTACGACTTTGAGGCGGATGTGGCGCACTTCGGCGCCTGTTCCGTTACCGGCCCGGCCTTGCGGTGGGAAGTGACACCGGTCGAACATGGGGTTGACGAGGGAGTGATCGCGGAGGGGGCTGCTCTTTCGAGCGTCGTCACGCTGGACGGATCGCATGAGTGGCTGATGCGTTGCGACCGGGTGGACTTTCCCCGCGGTGGGGTGGCCCACCGGCATGTGCATCCCGGCCCGGGCATCCGTCGCCTGCTGTTCGGAGAATTGACCGTCACCACCGGCGGGCTTACCACCACCCACCGGGCCGATGATCCGTGGTTCGAAAGCGGCCCCGAGCCGGTGTACGCGGAGGCGTCGGCTGCTCAGGAAGCAGCCTTCGTCCGAGTGATGCTCCTGCCTGCCAAATGGGCGGGCCGCCGAACCATCCGCTACCTTGATCCGGCCGACGCCGCCCGACCTGCCCGCCAAACGGCGCGGGTGTTCCGCGAGGAGTCGCTGCAGTGACAGATCCGCATCCGAACCTCCGCCACGGTGGCCGGGTGCTGGTGGATCAACTCCGCCGCCACGGGGTGGATACCGTCTTCACCGTACCCGGTGAGAGTTTCCTGGCCGTGTTGGACGCCCTGCATGACGAACCGGCGATTCGCACCGTGGTGTGCCGCCACGAATCGGGAGCGGCGACCATGGCCGAGGCGCACGCCCGCCTCCGCAACGACGTGGGGGTGGCCTTCGTGACCCGGGGTCCGGGGGCAACCCACGCTTCGGTGGGGGTGCACGACGCCACCGAGAGCAGCACTCCCCTGCTGCTGTTCGTCGGCCAGGTGCCGACCTCACACCGGGGTCGGGGCGCCTTCCAGGAGATTGATGTCGAGGGTGTCTTTGCTCCCCTGGCCAAATGGTCGGTGGAAGTCGACCGGCCCGAGAGGATCAGCGAGGTCACCGCCCGGGCCGTCCGAGTAGCACGTCAGGGGCGCTGCGGTCCGGTGGTGGTGTCACTGCCTGAAGATGTGCTGGCGGCAAGGACCTCGGCGCCCGACGCTCCGACGGCGCCCCCACCCGATCGGCCGACGCCAAGCCTTGGGGAACTGGCGGAATTGGAGTCCCTCCTGGCCAGGTCGAACCGGCCGCTGGTAATCGTGGGCGGTGGCGCCTGGGACGCCGCCTCGGCTGGGGTGCTTACCTCTTGGGCCGCACGGAACAGTCTCCCGGTGGCGGTGTCCTTCAGGCGGCAGGACTACCTCGACAACCGGTCATCTTGCTATGTGGGCTGGACCGGAGTGGGCCTGGCCGCCAGCCTTGCCAACCGGATCGTCGACGCCGACCTGATCATCGCCATCGGAACCCGCCTCAGCGACACCGCCACCCGTGGGTACACCTTGCTGACACCTCCGAAGCCCCAACAGACCCTGATTCATATCCATCCTGACCAGAGCGAACTGGGAAGAGTCTACCAACCCACCCTGGGCATCCGCTCCGGCGCGCCGGAGGCCGTGTTCGCTCTTTCCCAGATGGAGACATTTGACTCGGGGCCATGGCAGGACTGGTCAACTGCGGCGCGCGGTGACTACGAAGCCACACTGGTACCTCCCTCGGCACCCGGCGCGTTGGACTTGGGCCAAGTCATGAAGTACCTCGACGACCGCCTCCCCCCGGACTCCATCCTCACCAACGGCGCCGGCAACTTCTCCCTGTGGCCCCAGCGCTACTACCAGTTCAGCCGATACGGGACTCAACTGGGATCCCAGAGCGGAGCTATGGGTTACGCCGTACCGGCTGCCGTGGCTGCCAAGTTGTGCAGACCCGAGTCACCCGTGGTGGCCTTCTCCGGCGACGGAGACTTTCTCATGACCGCCCAGGAACTGGCCACTGCAGCGCAATACAACGCTCCGATCATCGTTTTGGTGATCAACAACGGCATGTTCGCCACCATCAGAATGCACCAGGAGCGCACCTATCCCGATCGGCCCAGCGGCACGGACATCATCAACCCCGACTTCGCCGCCTACGCCCGTGCCTTCGGTGGCTTCGGCGCCACCATAGAACGCACCCAGGACTTCTCCCCCGCATTCGAGAAGGCCCTTGCCGCGGGAGTCCCCGCCGTCCTGGATCTTCGGGTTGACCCCGAGGCGATCCTCCCCCACGCCACCCTCAGCGAGATCCGCCGGAACGCTCGGGCCGATTAGACACTGTCTGCCTGTGGCGTCGTCCCTGTCGCCAGCCGGCCCGCTGACGAGGCGGATGTACCAACTCTCCCCCGCAGTTCGGACAGAGGATGCTCATTTCAGCAGCGCATTTGGTACAGAACGTGCACTCGTAACAACAGATGAACGCGGCGCCTTCCAGCGTGAGTGGCGCCTCACGCCGCTCGCACCGCCGGCGCATCTCAACTCCCATCAGGTGCAGGGTGATTCTCCGGCGACTGCAGCGGTCCGGGGCCAAGATCGGTGAGCGTCCACCTGCCGAAGGATGCCTTGCAGATTGGCGGGCCGATCCGATGTGTTGCGGCCCAGGCCCTCAGAGGACGCCGAAGGTTTTGAACGCCTCGCTGGGCGGTACACCGCGGCTGACCGCCTGCCGGAATTGGCCCTCGCGGCGGCTCTTCTCCACAGCAGCACTCACCACCTCGTCTACGAAGGATTCGGGCACGATCACCACCCCGTCATCGTCCCCCACCACCAAGTCACCCGCAGCGATGGTGACCCCGTCCACCTCGACGGCGACCCGGTGCTCCACCACCTCTCCCCTGCCATTGATGTCCCGGGGATCAGCCCCGCGGCACATCACCGGGAACCCCAGCCTGCGGATGGCGTTGCGGTCCCGGGCGTAGCCGTCGACTACCGCACCGGCGGCTCCGGCGGCCATACACGCGGTCGACAGCAACTCGCCCCACAGGGAAGCATGACGGAATCCGCCCGAAGCCCCCACCCAGACCTCTCCCGGCCCGATAGCGTCCAGGGCCCGGAGCAATCCCACGTAAGGCACGTCGGGGATCTCATCGGTCGCCTCCACCCTCACAGGAAAGGCGTAGCCCACCAGCACCTGATCGGCTATCAGAGGCACATAACCAGGAGCCAAAGTCTGCTGCCGAAGCCCGGCAGCGTCGAGAGCGTCGGAGACCAGCGACGAGCCGATCTGAACTCCCAGTTCGGCAAGCTTCGGGGCGGTGAATCGGTGGTGCGAACTGGACATGTCTCTCATCGTATGTCCCGGTCAGACTACAAAAGACAGCCGTCATGACATGGAAACCGGCAAGGCCCGTCGTGCCCCCGGTCGCAAGGTGCTCCGAGAACCCCGGAGGTCCACCGTGCCACCGGTTAGAAACTGATCAAAGACAGTGGATCTATAGGCTTATGGGTTGTGAGCGACTCTGGCGGCAAGGATGGTGAGCAGCGTCCGACAGCAGGAGTGACTCTGCGCGGAACGCTGCGGGAAGCCATGGAAGCGCCCCCAACGGTGTATGAGATGGTGGGCGGTCAACGATTCTTCGATGACCTGGTCAACCGCTTCTACGATGCCGTGCAGGGCGACCCGATTCTACGGCCAATGTATCCGAAGGACCTGCGCCCCTCGAGGAGGCGATTGGCTGGGTTCCTGGCACAGTACTGGGGCGGCCCTTCCCTTTACAGCGAACTCCGCGGCCACCCTCGTTTGCGGATGCGTCACATGCCCTTCACGATCGGCTGGGCAGAGCGGGAAGCCTGGATGGCGCACATGACTGCCGCACTCGCCACAGCCGAAGTTGCCGACGACACCGGCAACCCGCTACCCGATGAGATCCGAGCTTTAATATTCCAGCATTTCGATAACGCCGCCACCCACCTGGTCAATAGCCCTGACTGAGTGATCCGATGCCGTGGAACAGAAGAAGGAGTGCTGGAATGGACACCAAAGAACGCTGCACCATAGTCGTACCCGGAGACGAGCCGAAACAGATCCAGGGCTCTCCCCACCTTGAGCGCCTGCAACCATACGGAGAGGTGATCGTGTACACGGACCTCCCCACGGATCAACAGAAACTGGAGCGGTGCGAGGCTGCGGATGTGATCCTCAACTCCCGCGGGGCGGTCACCTGGCCGGCAGAGGCGCTTGGTTCGCTGCCGAAACTGCGTCACATCTCGGTGTGTGCCATCGGAACCGACAACATCGACCTGCAAGCGGCGTCGGAGATGGGAGTGGTGGTGAGCAACCAGGCCGGAAGGACGGCCAGCGTTGTTGCAGAACACCTCTTCGGGCTCATGTTCGCGGTTGCGAAGAGGGCCGCATCCCAGACCATCGAGTTGAAATCCGGTCGCTGGACGCGTTGGAATAACGTCTATCTACAGGGCAAAACCCTAGGCGTCATCGGCACCGGCAACATAGGCTCCGAGATGGCAAGACTGGCCAACGCACTGGGGATGGAGGTGGTGGCGTGGACGTTCCGTCCGTCGGACAAACGGGCCCAACAACTGGGAGTCCGCTACATCGAACTTGACGACCTCCTAGCCACAGCCGACGTGGTGAGCCTCCATGTTGCACTGTCCGAGGAGACTCGCGGGATGTTGGGCGAACGCGAACTCGGACTGATGAAACCCGGAGCGCTGCTGGTGAACGGAGGGAGGGGTGCCCTTGTCGAGAAGAATGCCCTGGTACGGACCCTGAACGCCGGGCATCTGGGCGGTGCCGCCCTGGACGTCTACGACATCGAACCCCTTCCCGCCAACGATCCCATCCTCTCGTGCGAACAGGTGGTATTAACACCACACGTAGCTGATCAGACCCCGGAAGGGATCGATCGTCTGAACAAAGGCGCCGTCGACAGCGTGATCGCCTTCCTGCGGGGACACCCCCAGAATGTCGTCAACCCAGAGGCACTGAGGCTCGGTTAGCCGTCCTGTTTCAACCGATCCTGAAAAAGAACATGAGGATGGCGAGCGCAACCACGATGGTCATGATGGTCCTCCGAGTCTGGGTCTCCCTGATCTCGTCGTTGACTAACGGATCTCTGAGGACGTGACGGTGATCTCTTCGTCGTCCCCGAACCAAAGTCCCTCGACATCTTCCCGCATCCATCTTGTTCTTTGCTGGTCGCCCGTATAGACCTGCAACTGGAGAAGCATCGTGTCCACCCCGTCTGGGTCTTTGAACGAGGACCCAAGCCATCTCATCAGGCCCTCGCCCCTCCACCCTCATCATGAACTCTTGGACCAACTCACGATCAACCAGAAGACCAGCCGTAGCCCGAGTGAACAGGGATTCCAGTTCAGGGTCGTACCTGTCCCCCGTGTGCCGCTGTCGGTGATCCAGTCGTAGGCCACCAGGCCTGGGGATGTCTGGATTCCCGAAACCGCGCCCCGCGGGCGGCGCAGACTGTTGTCGAATGCGGCATTCAGGTCCACCAGATTAATGAGGGTCCGAGGTTCGGTTACCTCAGCATTCACAAGGACGTCCACAACCTCCGTCGAACCGCCAACAGCCTCCCTCGACGTATCCATATCCCGGTTGAGGTCACCCCCGCTCGGTGATCAGGCCCCTCCTGCCGCCCCGGCCACCTTTCTGATGTCCGTCTTGCTGGTGGTTCGTTGTGGCATCCAGCTTATCACCTTCTTGAATCCCTCGTTGAGCAAGAAGAACGTCGTGAGAGAATAGAGAGCCACCACAATCGCCACTATCAGCAACCGGGCGGTGTTGGTCTCCTGCACCGCGCTGTCGGCCAGGTACCCCAGCCCTTCCGAGAATCCCAGGAACTCGGCGACGATCACCAGTGACCAACTCCCTCCGATCGCTAGCAGCAAGGCGGTGCGCAATTCTGGAATCGACCCCGGCACTATCACTCTGTAATAGGTGTGCAGCCGGGAGGCACCCAGCGTACGGGAGCTTTCGATATAGCGGTCGGGCACGTTGGCCACGGCATTCATGGTCGCCACCACCAGGATGGTCCACACGCCGAAGGCGACATAGACCGTGATGCCAAAAAGGGTGGAGCCCAAGACAATCTGCAACCAGGGAGCCGCCACCAGGAGGGGGATCATCCTCAAAAAGTTCATGGGCGCCCAGGCAGTCTTGCGCACCGCCGGCCAGAAGGGGAGGGCCAGACCGGTCAGGAGACCGAGCGTCATGCCCACCACCATGCCACTCAACAGCCTGGTAAGGGTCGCACCGGAGTGATAAGCGAATGCGAGCAACACCGCCGGCCAGGTCGCCTCCCCGCCGGCGATGGGTAGGGGCGCCAGTCCCTCGAGATTGAAGATCGCGAACCCGAAGTCCAACATGCGGACGGTCCAGTACCTGGACATTCCCAGCAAGGTGTCACCGATAACGTAGTCCCATCCGGGAACCAGGGGATGCTCGAGAGTTCCCGGAGGCACAACATAAGACGCCACCTGCCATGCCAACACCAATACCGCCCAGGAGACGAAGAAGAGCGGGCTACGGCGCATGCCAGCCCACAGCAACGCCGGCCCCGCCGCTATTCCCCGTCCCGCCTTGAACAGAACGTCCCTGACCTGGGCCGTGCGAAACGCAACCGGCCAGGCCCAGAACAACACGAATCCCGAAAAGACCAAGGACCACGTGACGCTGATAACACCCTCAACATGTGTCCAGGTAACCAGAGGAAGGCTTTCAGGCAGCCGAAGCAGCAACCACGGAGTCAGGACAGCCCAGATCAGCCATCCAATCCAGAAGAGGCCTCGGACGATGGCTGAGTGATTCAAACCGTCGTCGCCTTTTCCTCGGTCATAATCTGATGGGCCGGGATCTTGAAGACAGCCACCGCATTCTCAAGACTCACGACAGTTGACATAGTTCTCCTTGCCTACAAACCCAGTTGGTGTCCGGATTCGGACCACCTGGTGAAGGAACGAATTACCACTACCAGTATCCCGTCGACCACCGCAGCCAGCACGCCGAAGAAGAGGATCAGGGAGACCACCGCGGTCGGTCCCCCCGCGTGGCCCATCACGTAGCTCCACATGCGGATCAGGAACCCTCCCCCCATCTGTGGTCCCAGCACCTCCACCAGCGTCCCCAAACCCCAGGCTCCTCCCAAGGCGATTCGAAAGCCGCCCGCGATCTCCGGAATCGTTCCCCGCAGGTAGACCCATCGAAAGATGGTGCGGCGGTCTCCTCCCAGGGTGAGGGCTGATTCAATGAACCCCACCGGCATGTTCTCGGCCGCCCGGCGGGTGAAGAAATACATGAGAAGGGTGGTGTAGAAGGCAACCACCCCGATGGTGGTCAACAGGGGGTACTCGATCCCGAACCAGATTACGAAGAACGGGGCCACGATAAAGATGGGCGTGGTCCCAAAAAACCCTGCTACCGGTGTGACCACATCGGCAATCCACGGCAACAGCAGAGTGCTCAGTCCAACTCCCAAGCCGATGACAGTCCCCAGCGCCACTGCGATCAGGATGTTGCGGATGGTGTGCAACAGATGGAGAATGTACCCGAAGCAGTGTTCAGGAAGGGCGGACAACCTACCCCTCTTGAACTCCAACCCTTCAGACAGGTCCGGACAGGCGTGAATGAAACGATCCTTCATCGGCTCGCTGAAGAACAGGTGCTCCTTAAAGTGGGTAACAGCCTCGATCGGCGTCGGTATTAGAGAGAAGAGCGGCGAGAAGGGCGCCGCCAAAACCTGCCAGAACAGCAGAAAGAGCAGCATCCCCATGACCAGGTAGATGATGTAGGACAACTGGCGCTGCCGCCGATGCCGGCGTGCCGCCTTTCGTATCTCAAGAACATCAATGTCTGTCGTGGTCAAATGTACCTCTTCGTCGCCCTCGTGGTCTTTGGATTCGCCCACCGGACGAAGCGCGGCGCTCTCTCGGCGCCTTCTATTTGCGTACTTGGCAAACGCTACCGGAAGCCTAACCGATGTTTGACCGCTGCGTTCGAAGCTGGCTTCAAGCGCACCCAGGTTGGTGGTCTACCATCAGGGAACCGAGTGAAACAGTGTGGGCCCGGCAGGACTCGAACCTGCAACCAACGGACTATGAGTCCCTAAGCCTGGATCCACCGGTGGTTGGGGGGTGTGTGGGGGTGAAATGCGGTGAAGTGCCTCTCTGACCTGGGAGAATAGCTGTTACCTAAGACCGCTAGGACCCA
>Ga0209544_1000563_pt1 | contig 49265 bp, 39 predicted proteins | sample MesohylPK_FD_187297 | JGI IMG/M metagenome (GOLD analysis project Ga0209544, IMG submission 187297) | Host-associated microbial community of the marine sponge Aplysina aerophoba from Gulf of Piran - sponge mesohyl, lysed by proteinase K... | ecosystem: Host-associated > Porifera > Sponge >... | reverse complement strand
GTGGTGGGCAACCTGCCTCGTTGCATGGACATGATTACCGCGGAAGAAGTGATCCGCCGGATCGAGTGGTACTTCGATGGCGGAGCGATCGAATACCTGAATCCCCGGTCCCGAGCAGAATAGGTTCCCCCGTCCGGTGCAAGGACACCTTCCTCCCGAAGAGCACTTCCTGGGAAAGACTTTTCCATTCTTTCCGAACCACGAAATCGTGGAGCACATCGGTACGGGGGCAATCGGCCGTGTGTATCGTGCACATGCGGCCCACATAGATGGTGACTTGGCATTCAAGTTCGTACCAATAGAGAATCTTCCTTCGTATCAACACGAGCCAGACGTTTACCTTGAGGAAGCCAGGAAGGCGAATGTTCTGGAGAATCCATGCGTCGTCCCGTATCTGGATGTGCGATCCTGGGAAGATCCCGTGTTGGGACGCGAGTTCGTGGTGTTTATCCGCCAGTATGTATGGGGCACGTCGCTGGAGCAGTTCATCTGGGCCAATCGGGGGAATGTGCAACTGCTGTTTATCGAGCAATTCCTGAGCGCCATGTTCGGTTTGCTCTTTGAGCTCGAACAGCGCGGAATGATTCACGGTGACATTCACGCGGACAATGTGTTGGTAACACGCTCGCGGTACAATCTCAGAGGAGATGTGCAGTTCAGGGTTATGGATTTCAAGCCAACAGGACACGGGGAACCCAGTGACTACCTGGGCATTGCGCTTTCGCTGAAGAGACTGTTGGAATGCGTCAGTTACGAGGAACAGCAACTTCGGGATCGTTACGTCTTTGAGGTTCTGCGAAACGACTTCCTGGGCCGATATCTTCTGGTCGAGTCGGACACGGCAGCGGATGACCGTGCCTTCAGTCCGCGCCAATTGCAGAGCAAGCTGGACAGTGTTGACGAGATGTTCGCCGCTGCGAGCGCGTCCCGAGGACCGGAAGCAGCTGTTCGATCTGTTCGTCGCTGAGACCTTGCGACCAGCTTCAGGCTGAAATCTCAACACTATGTTGATTTTTCCGCATCACTCCGCTATGATCAGATAGGCGCGGGCGCCAGCCGGGTTGTCCGCATTCAGCGTCCGGAATAGCGGGGCAGCACGTGACCGACCTGCCACAGCTCAGCAGACGAGAGCGCGAAGTCATGGACATCGTCCACGAATCGGGCGATGCCACAGCCGCGCAGATCCGAGAGCGCATGACCGATCCGCCCACTGACTCGGCCGTCCGGTCGGTGCTGCGGATCCTCGTCGAGAAAGGGCACCTTTCGAGCGCGTACGATGGGCCCCGCTACGTCTACTCGCCCACGGTTCCGGCACAGCGGGCGCGCACATCGGCCATGCGCCATGTCCTGAGGACGTTCTTTGGCGGCTCGGTGGAGGGCGCGGTCTCCGCGCTGCTCCAGTTGGAGGACGGCAATCTCACACCCAGGGAGCGCGCGCGGATCAAGGCGCTGATCGACCGGGCATCCGAGGAGGGACGGTGATGGACTGGCTGATCGCACCGCATTCTCCGGAGATGCTCGGACTCGTCGTCAGGGCCACGATCCTGCTTGCGGCGGCGCTGGCCCTGGCATGGCTCGCCCGCAAGGGCCCCGCGAGGGTCCGTCATCTGCTATGGACCACGACCTTTGCGCTTCTCCTCGCGCTGCCTGTCCTCAGCCTCCTCGGCCCTTCGTGGGAGGTGCCGATCCTTCCCTCGATCGGCGGCGCTCCCCCTGAAACCGCCCCTGAGCCTCCCCCGGCCGGCACCACCGAGAGCGCAGTCATCACCCTGCCCGCACCCGCCCCAACGTCGCCGGAAGCCGGGTCCGCACGAGTCCCGGGGCAGGAGCCGGTGCCGCCTTCGCGCTCCATCCCCTTTCCACTGCTGCTCTGGGCAGTGGGCTGCGCCGCCGGGCTGGCGTCTCTCGCGATGGGCGGGCGCCGGTTCGCGGGACTCGTTCGCGCGGCCACACCGCTTGCCGATCCCGTCCGCCTCCGACAGGTGGAAGCGGTGCGCCGGCAACTGGGGATCGACGGCGACGTGCGGGTCGTCCTCAGCCCGAAGGCCGGCACGCCCATGACGGGCGGCCTGTGGCAGCCCGTGGTGCTGCTGCCGGTGTCGGCGACGTTGTGGACGCCCGAGCGGTGGAGGGTCGTGCTGACGCATGAAATGATCCATCTGCGCCGCCGCGACGTGCTCCGGCAACTCACGGTCCGGGCCGGGCTCGCGCTCTGCTGGTTCCATCCCCTGAGCTGGATGGCAGCACGCCGCGCGGCAACCGCGAGTGAAGAAGCCTGTGACGAGGAGGTGTTGGCGCTCGGGACCCGCCCCTCGGAGTACGCCGAGCACCTCCTTTCGCTGGCCGGGAACATGAGCGCCGATGGGCCGGTCCTGGCTCTGCCGATGGCCCAGTGCTCACACTCGCAGTTGGAGATGAGAATCGTGGCCATTCTGAAGCCGAATCGACCGCGCCCGAGCAGCATCGCCACCGCCCTCGTGATCACGGTGATCGGCGCCGTGGGGGTCTCGGCGGCGGTCGCCTATCCGGCCGGGACCGCCCAGCAGGACACCGTCACCGCAGTTGTCGCCGCCCGGATCGGAACCACGGGCGTGGGCGAAGAGAGCACCGAGTACATCTTCGGCGACGTGACCGCCGTGGCCGCCGACGACCACGGCCGTATCTATGTCGCAGACCGCCTCGCACCGTCGGTTCGACTCTTCGGGGCCGACGGAGAGTTCATGGCCTGGATCGGACAGGAGGGCGAGGGGCCCGGTGAGTTCGCAGTGCCGGTCGACATCCTGCCGACGGCGGATGGCAGGCTTCTTGTGCGGGGTGTGCGCATCACCACGTTCGCGACAAGTACTTCATCGGAGTACCCGGATTCCGTTGTCGGCACGTGGAGCATTCCGCCGTACGCCAATTTCAGTTCCTGGCGGGCCCGGCTGGCCGATGGCGTCTACTACTACCCGCACCTTTCCTCCCGACGCGGTGAACCTGTCGACTACTTCTACATGAAGTACGGGCCGGAGGGGCTCACAAGCGACACGGTCAGGGTGCCCGCCGTGGGGAACCTCGGGAGGCAGTTTACCGCGTTCTACATGGTCAGCCAGGGCAGTGGCCGGATGGTCGACGGACTGAACATCGCGCCCTTCGGTCCGCGTGCTGACTGGGACATGACCGGGCGTGGGACGGTCATTGCGGGCGACGGAGAGACCTACCGGCTCCAGGAGTTCGACCAGGATGGCCGACTGCTGAGGACGATCGACGGCCCCGAGTCAGAGAGGCGAGCTGTGCCGCAGGCCGAACGCGCGGACAGCATGAGGGCGCTCGAGGCGCGGATCGATTCCCTCCCTGTCCCGTTGGACGACGTCCTGCACGTCGCGCCCGAGATTCTGCGGGGGGAGATCCCGGATTCGCTGCCCGGGTTCATCGCCCTCCACATGGGCGCCTCCGACCGTATCTGGCTGGAGCGCTGGCCCCCGGAAGGCAAGGGCTCGTCCCGCTACTACGATGTCCTGGAATACGACGGGCGCTACAGCGGTACGGTCGTCGTCCCGGCCCCATTGCTGGCGGATCCGCCACCATTCTTCGGCGACAACGTCATCGTTGGCGTTGTCAGCGACCCGACAACCGAGGTGCACACGGTCGTCGCTTTCCGCTTTCGCCTGCCGCGGTGACGGTGGTCGCCATACGAGGCCGGAACACGACGCGACCGGGCTGAAGGGGCTCGCGTTCGTCGCGATCGTGATCGGGTCGCTGCTCGTCCCGTCCTACCAGTCCTCTTCAGGTTCGTCCCAGGTTTGGGCCCAGAATTCGTCCTCCTCGACCCGTATTCGCTCCATGTCCACCGGCTCGACATCTTCCGCATCCACGCGGCCGAGCGTCTCGATTTGATGGACGATCTCATCCGTCACCCCACTCCGGGTCTGGTGACGCAGCCGGCTTCGGACCCTCCAGCCGGCTACGGCCACGAGCACCGCGAGCGCCACGAACAGATATCCGGTCACCGCTCCTGGAGGCTCCTGAGTTTCAAGCAAGCTGCGGGTGGCGCGTCGGCCCTGCATGCAACATGTCGCGCGACGCGAAAGGCATCCCGCAACCTGTCGGGAAGGCGACCCGTGGGTCAACGGCAACGAATCGTCCCGGTTCCACCGGACTGCACGATCTGCCGTCGGACCGCTCCCGGCGGACGCAGTCGCCGGGCGTGACCGGGTTCGCGCGTCAACGGTTACGACATTGTTACACGCTCCGGGAAGGCGTCGTTACGTGGGACCCGGAAGTTGTATCCACGGCCGACGACCCGCCACCGGAATCCGGCCATGACCGCGACCGCGTTCCACGGCAAGGAGCCAACGTCCATGCACCAGTACACCAACCGCGTTCCCCTGCTTTCGTCTCTTCTGATCCTGTCCGTCCTCCCCGGCGCGGCCGCCGCGCAGGCCGGCAAGATCGTCGGGCGCGTGGTCGACCGAAGCACGGCGCGGCCCATTCCCAACGTCCGCGTGCTGCTCGAGGACGAGTCGGCCGGCGATCTCTCGTCCATGGACGGGCGCTTCGTGCTGCGCACGGTCCCGGCGGGAACGCACTCGGTCGTGGTCGAGATGCTCGGCTACGCGCACAAGACGGTGACGGGCGTCGTGGTCGGCACGGACAGCGTCACCACTCTCGACATTTCGATGGAACCGGCGGCGCTGCGGATCGACGGGCTCGTGGTCGAGGCCACCGTCGAAACCGGATCCGCCGCGGCCTTGCTCACCGAACGCCAGTCCGAGGCTTACGTGGTGGACGCCATCGGCGCGGATCAGATCTCAAGGTCGCCGGACGGGGATGCCGCCGCGGCCCTCAGGCGGGTTCCGGGACTGTCGGTCGTGGATGGGAGGTTCCCGTACGTGCGCGGTCTCGGCGAACGCTACAGCGGAACCACCTTGAACGGCGCCCCCCTGGCGTCGCCGATGCCCGACCGCAAGGCCGTACCGCTGGACATCGTGCCGTCGGACCTGCTCGAGTCGATCGTGACCGCGAAAACCTACTCCCCCGATCAGCCGGGGGACCACGCGGGCGGCCTCATCGAACTGCGCACCAAGAACTTCCCGGCCCGGCGGATCCTCTCGGTGTCGGCGTCGAGCAGCTACAACAGCGCCTCGACCTTCCAGGAGGGCCTGCGTTACGCGGGGGGCGGGCTCGACTTTCTCGGCTTCGACGATGGAACACGCGAACTTCCCGCGGCGCTCCCCACCGACCGGCGGGTGATCTACCCGAACTTCTCGCGTGCCGACCTCGAGCGCTTCGGCGAAGCATTCGGGGGTGACTGGGGACCGGTCGCCGGCACGCTGCCCCCGAACACTTCCTTCGGACTCTCCTTCGGAGACGATCTCGAGGTGTTCGGCCGCTCCTTCGGGATCCTCGCCTCGGCTACCCACTCGAACTCCTTCAACCGCAAGGACGGGATCATCGAGCGGGTGTTTTCGGCTTCCGGCGTTGACGACCCGGAAATCGACTACGCCGGCAACGCCTACACTCGCTCCGTCTCGCTGGGCGGGCTCGCCAATCTGGCCTACGAACTGAGTCCGACCACCCGGATCACCGCGAATCTCGTGTACAACCGTCTCATGGACGACGAAGGGCGGACCTACCAGGGCTTCAACCTCGACACCAACACCGACCAGCGGAATCACCGCCTCCGTTTCCTCGCCCAGACTCTGACCAACGCCCAACTCAAGGGAGAACACGTGCTCGGCTTTCTCGGGGGCGCCAAGCTCGACTGGAGGGGCGCCCGGTCGCGGGCCCAGCGCTACGAGCCCAATACCCGCGAGGTCCTGTATCGCGAGGAGGACGGCCAGTTCCGGTTCTACAACTTCGTCTCCTCGGGATCGGTCTTTCACCAGGATCTGGTGGACGACACCTACAGCGGTGCCGCCGACCTGGAGTTGCCGTTCACCCTGGGCGGCGGAGATCGCAACGCGAAGTTCAAGGTCGGGGGCGGCATGAGCACGAAGGACCGCGACGCCTTCACCCGCCGCTTCCGCTTTCTCGCCATTCCGGGGGGCGTCGTCAACAACGCCGTCCGGGGGCGTGACCCCAACGATCTCTTCGACAGCGAGACGATCGCCTCCAACGGGTTCGAGCTGCAGGAAGCCACCTTCCGGCCCGACAACTACGGCGCCGACGAGAGAATCATGGCGGGCTACGCGATGTTCGACGGCGAGATCACCGGGTCTCTGAGAGTGATGACGGGACTCAGGGTCGAATCGGCGACGCAGGAAGTGGCGCCTCGGGACCTCTTCGACATGGGTCTCGATCCGCTCGACGCCGCCCGTCTCGACGACACCGACCTGCTCCCGGCCCTGAACATCGCCGTGCGGCTCGCGGAGCGCATGAACCTGCGCCTGGGCGCCTCGCGGACCCTGGCGCGCCCGCAACTGCGCGAGCTGGCGCCCTTTTCCTTCGCCGACTACGCCGGAGGATACCTGACCGTTGGGAACCCCGAGCTCCGGCGATCCACGATCCAAAACTTCGACGTGCGCTGGGAGAGCTTCCTCGGGGGAAGGTCCGTCGTCGCGGCCAGTGCGTTCTACAAGACCTTCGACAACCCCATAGAGGTCGCGGTCCTGCCATCCACCGAGCTGCTCAAGACCTGGGTGAACGGCGGCAGCGCCGACAACTGGGGGGTCGAGTTCGAACTCCGGTCCGGCCTCGAAGGCATCTCGCCGGCGCTGCGGGGATTCTCGCTCAACACCAACTTCACACTGGTCCGGTCCTCGGTGAGCGTGCCGGACGTCATCCGCGTGTACATCCCCGGCGAAGGCGGATCGGACCTCCCCGTGGTGCCGAAGGACCGGGCACTGCAGGGGCAGTCGCCGTACATCGTAAACATCGGGCTCACGTACGCGGCGGAGTCCGGTTCGGCCGGCGGCGGGCAGTGGCGCGACCTGACCGTGAGCGTGCTCTTCAACCGTTTCGGCCGTCGCATCGACGCCGTCGGGGGGCAGGCGACGCCGGATATCCACGAGGAACCGCGGAGCCAGCTCGACATCGTCGCGGAACGGATCCTGTTCGGCGGCACCAAGCTCAAGCTCTCGGCGAGCCGCCTCGTCGGCGGCGAGGTGAGGTTCACCCAGGACGGTGGGCTGCTGCGCCGCTGGAACACCGGCAGAACCGTGTCGCTGTCGCTCGGGTGGGGGACCGGAAACTGAACCATGAGCAGGAAACGCCCGATCATCGCCGAATCCGGCACTCAGGTCCGGACGCGCGACGGGCGGCAAACGGGCGAGAGAGCGCCCACGCCAACCAACCAGAGGAGGAATCGGAGAATGAGTCGCAAGGGATGCAAGTCTTTCGGAGTATTCGCAGCGGCGGTGACCGCGCTGGCAACCGCCTGCGGCGGGGATCCGCCCACCCTCACGACCCCCGCGACGCCCCCGCCGGCCCCGACCGGGGTCAGCGCGGTCGCCACCGACAACGACGTCACGGTGATCTGGAGCGGCCAGGGCGACAACTACATCGTGGAGCGCCAGACCGCCGGTTCGAGCTTCAACCGGATCGCCGGCGACATCACCGCGACCACCTACACGGACTCCGGAGTGGACGAGGGCGCGTACGCCTACCGCGTGATCGCCGTCGCGGACGGCTTGCAGTCGGACCCGTCCGACCCCGCGCTGGTGACGGTCGTGGGCGTGGATCTGCGCACGGATCTGACCGGTACCATATCGGGCACGCGAACGCTCAACGCGGACTCGATCTACGTACTGCGCGGGATCGTGACGGTGGACGACGGAGCCGAACTGCACATCCCGGCGGGTACCTTGCTCCAGGGTGACGCCGCCACCCAGCCCACCGCCCTCATCGTGAGGACCGGCGGCAAGATCTTCTCGGAGGGCACCGCGGACGATCCGGTCGTCTTCACCAGCACATCGCCTCCGGGCGAGCGGCGCGCCGGTGACTGGGGCGGTGTCGTGATCAACGGCAAGTCCCTCTGCAACTTCCCGGCCGACCAGTGCGTGGGCGAGGGCTCTTCGGGGACCTACGGCGGTACCGAGATGGACGACGACAGCGGCGTGATGGTGTACACGCGCATCGAGTTCGCGGGCTTCGAGGTGTCGTTCGGCAACGAGTTGAACGCCCTGACGCTCAACGGCGTGGGCGCCGGCACCGAGATTCACCATGTCCAGACGAACGTCGGTCTGGACGACGGAATCGAGTTCTTCGGCGGAACGGTGGACCTGAAGTACGCCCTGGTCACCAACGCTTCCGACGACAGCTTCGACTACTCGACGGGGTGGCAGGGCCGCGGCCAGTTCTGGATCGCGCAGCAGAACCCGGACGACGCGGACAACGGCTTCGAGGTGGACGGCAACGAGGACGACTACAACGCCACGCCCTTCACCGCCCCGACGATCTACAACGTCACGCTCGTGGGGAACGGGCCGGGAGGGGACGGGGGGGAGAAGTCCGACATCGGTCTCCTGCTGCGGCGTGGCACCGGCGGCGTCATTTATAACGCGGTGGTCATCGGTTTCGGCGACCAGGCCCTCGACGTGGACAACGCCGAGACACTCGAGAACGGGCTGGAGCTCCGGAACACCGTCTTCGCCGACAACAACGCATCGTTCGCAACCGATGACGACGGGATCGACGAGGAGGCCTGGTTCATGAACGATGACTGGTCCAACCGCATCGAGGACGACGCCGTCCTGATCGATCCGTACAGCCGGGAGGAACCGGACTTCAGGCCGGCCAGCGGCTCTCCGCTCCTGACCGGAGCCGCGACCCCGCCCGACGACGGCTTCTTCACCATCACGGACTTCATTGGCGGGGCCGACCCCGATGGGGAGAAGTGGTGGGAGGGCTGGACCTCGTTCGCGACCAACTGAACTGAAGTCGTCCACCCAATGCAAGCGCGCGCCCGGCGACGCCTCCTCCTCCCCCGGCCGGTCCACGGGTTCCACGCCCTTCTCCCGGCGCTGGCCGTCGCACTCGGTTGCGGCGGCCAGCCCTTCCCCGGTTCGTCCGCGAGCCTGGACGAGCTCGGTCGCGCCGCGCTGGACGCCTTTTTCAACGATGATCGCGAGGCCCTGGAGGCTCTGCGCCTCTCCGAGACCGAGCACAACACCCGCGTGTGGCCCGAGCTGCCGGCGGCCCGGGGTGAATCGCCCTTTCCGATCGACCTCGCGTGGCGAAACATCCAGCTTCGCAACCGGCGGGCCGTTTCACGGGTTTCCGCCGTTCTGGCGGCGGCGCAACCGATCGAATTCGAGTCGGTGGAATGCATTGGCGACACACAGGTCTTCGACACCTTCGTGGTCCACACGGACTGCCACACCCGGTTTCGGACCCGGGGAAGGCTGTACAGGATCCGGCTGTTCAAGGATATTCTGGAGAGAAACGGCGGATTCAAGATCTTTCGCTACTACGACGAGGACCCTGAACTTGTGACCGGCGCGGGGTGGCCGGACGATGGGGAACCGGTGCGGCCAACACCCCGGGCCCCATGAGAAAAACCAGAACCCCGCCGCGCGTGCTGGTCGTCGAGGACGAGCCCGAGATCGCCGCCCTGATCGCCTACCAGCTCACGCGCGAGGGCTACCGGGTCGAAACGGCGCTGCACGGCGCCACGGGCCTGGACGCGCTGCACCGCGATCTTCCCGATCTGCTTGTCCTGGACCGGATGTTGCCGGAGATCTCCGGGGACGATGTGCTCAAGGCGCTCCGGGGCGATCCCGCCACCGAGGCCGTGCCCGTCCTGATCCTCACCGCGAAGAAGGACGAGGCCGACCGCATTCAGGGTCTGGAGCTGGGCGCCGACGACTACCTCACCAAGCCCTTCAGCCCCCGTGAGCTGGTTCTCCGCGTGGACGCGATACTCAGGCGCACCCGGGCCGCTCGCGGCGCCGCGAGCGGGGGCGGACCCATCTTGCACGCCGGACCCCTCAGGCTGGACGCCGGCGCGCACTTCGTGACGCTGGAGGACGAGGAAGTCCGGCTCACACCGACCGAATTCCGCCTCTTGCGGACTCTGATGGAGCGTCGCGGCCGCACCCAGAGCCGTCGCCAACTCCTCACCGAGGCCTGGGACGTGGACCCGGTCGCGGCGCGGCGCATGCACACCCGTACCGTCGACATGCACGTGCGTCGGCTAAGGGGGAAGCTCGGCCCCGTGGGGGATTGGATCGAGACCGTGCGGGGATTCGGGTACCGGTTTCAGAAGCCCGGCGCCTGACGCGGGCTCCATATTCCGGGCGGTCGGAGTCCTCGACCAGGGGGCGGATGGGTGCGCCCGCCCATGCGCCGACCGAGCCGAGACTGGCGGAGAAGCGGCGATCTGGTGAGGTTTCAAATGCGCAGATCGTGCAGTCCATCAGCGGGAATGAACAGCGGGAATCGCACCCCCGACATCGCCTAAGTCGTTGCGGGGCGCTTAGCTCAGTTGGTTCAGAGCGCCTGCCTTACAAGCAGGAGGTCGCTGGTTCGAATCCAGCAGCGCCCATGTCAGAACCGGTATGCCACGCTGACGACAGGTCGGATCTCGGCATCGTCTTCCAGGTAGTAGGCCAGCCCTGCTTCGCCGGCGATGGTCGTCTGGAGGAACCGCAGGCCGGCCGTGACGATGTTGGTTCCATCCTCGATCCCGACTCGCCGGAATTCGCCGGTCAGCCCCAGCTCCGGTGTGACGCGCACATCGCCACCGAGCGCAACAACACCGAACTGCTCGTTCAGGGTCTCACCAAAGACTGTTGCCGAAATCCCGATCACTCCACCGGAAGCGTGCAGACCAATTGCGTCGTCCACCGCCACGGAGGCGGCAAGGGAGCCCGCGTAGTACGTCACGGTCTCCTCTGCGAGCCACAGCCCGGCATATCCTTCAACGGCGACCGAAATCTGTTCGTTGTTCCATGCGCGGAACCTGGGCGCGAAATACGGAAATAGGTCAGAGTCGCCACCGCCCACGTTGTAGTAGAAAAAGCCGGACCCCGCGGTGACCGTCAGATCGTCCGTCACCCCGTAGGAAATCTGACCGACGCCGGGCCATGCATCTCCGAATTCTCCGATCTGCGCCAACGGGCTGGCACCCAGATAGCCGGCGCCCACGTGACCCCGGCCCTGGGCAAGGGTATACCCCGTCGTCCCCACGAACCCCACCAGCAGCCGTGGAGGGAAGGGATCGGGTTGCCTGGCTTCGCCGGCACGCTGCGCACCGGCGCCGGCCTCGTCCACGGGGGGTACGCCAGGCTGCGTCCGCCGTGGCGTGGGCTCGGGCGGTGCGCGCCTGGGTTGGACAGGGTCGGACCGCTCGATCCCGGGTTGTGCGGCGGCGGGTGTCACCTGACCTGAGACCCCGGCCACCGCAATGCTCTGCCGGACGGAAAGACCATCGGAATCACGTGCCACCGCGTTTACGATCGCCGTGCCCGGACCCGCGTGCGTGATGGTCACAACGTCGTCCGAAACGGCCGCATCGGCTACGTCCCCGTTGGACGTCGATGCCGAAAAGCGCAAAGCGCCCCCTTCGGGATCGCGAAAATAGGAAGACAGGCTGATCGACACCCATTGCCCCGGAGCAAGGCTCTGTCCGGGAATGGTCCCGACAGGCACCGGTGCCCGGTTGGGCGCTTCAACCGTGACTTCGGTGCGTAGTGCGGTCGAGAGACCACCGGGATCGCTGGCGAAGACGGTTACCACCGCCATGCCCGATTCCACGCCCGCGATGGTCAGGATATTGCCTGACACGGAAACCGTGGCTATCGAGGCATCCGAGATCGTGGCCGCAAAGGCCAGTGCGTCTCCGTCCGGGTCGGTGAAGTACGGCATCAAATCGATCGACGTCGCCTGCCCCGCCGCCAGCGTCTGCGCGGGAATGGAGCCCGCCGCCTCGGGAGGCCGAGGATCCTGGGCTACAGCGGGCGCCGACCAGGCAATCGCAAGCATCACGACGGCTGCCGCAGGGCCCCATTGGGGGATGGATCGTTGGGAAAACCGTTGCTCTCTCATGACATCTTCCTATTCACCACAGGTCTTGCCTCCCTCGTGGTCGGGAATCGAGTTGAGCCACTTCTGGAACTCCTCGTCGGCGGGCGCGCAGAGTTCGACATCATCGAAGCCGGATTCTCACCGTGGGACCCCTCCCGCGATGTCCGGCGGGGGTGGAATGGTGATGACGACCGTCTCCGAGTCGTCAGAGCACCCTGCCTTGTTGCAGGCCCTTACACGGTAGGTGGTGGTCTGGTATGCCCCAAGGAAGGTGTTGGGGTCGTTGTCGTAGTAGCTCGTGTGGGGTGCCGAGACCTCGGCATCCAGGTCGTTGTCCTGGTACACTCGGTAGTACGTGGCCCGGGGCTCGGGGTCCCAGTGCACTCGCGCCTTGTCGGTCCCGAGAGGGATGTTGACCTTCTCTCCGCGGATTTTCGGTGTCGCCGGTATGTCGACAGGCCCAACGACCTCGGTAAGACCGCCCCACTCGCTTGATTCCTCCGAGCACACCTGACCGTTGCAGGCTATCGCCTTGTAGTAGTACACGGTGTTGGGTTCCAGAGCCGCGTCGATGTAACTCGTGACACGGCTCGAAGTCTGAAGGTCCCGTATCAGACCGTAGTCCCCTCCTTCGGAGCGGCTGCGGTAAATCTGGTAGCTGGTTTGCCCCGAGCCTGCTATCCTGCTCGTCAGGGACTCATGGCTCCTGTCGACTACCGCGCCAAACGGGGGCGGCAGGTAGATCTCGATCGCTCCGGCGCTCGAGCAGTTGTTGCCTGGATCCATCTCGTCGGGGAGCGGGTCGACACAGGCCCCGTAGTACAGCGTCCCGAACTCTCCGTGGGGAGGCTCCACGAGCATCCCCGCATAGTACGTTTCGTCCACTGGAATCGTGTCCGTGAACTCTGAGCCTATCACGGTGTCGTCGTTGGTGATCGTCGGGTCGGCGGAATACAGGAAGCGCACCTGCGTCCTGCCTGCCGTCCTCGTACCCCGGTTGAGGACGGTGACATCCATGTAGAAGCTGCGCCCATGGGCCGCCCTGCCCGGCATGTCGGGAGCGGAGACGATCAGATCGGGCCCGTCCTTCGGGAGGTCGGTTGGCGAATCTCCGCCTCCGCAGGCCGTGGCCAGGAGCAGGAGGGCCATCCCGGTGTGCCTTTGCGTCTTCATTTGTGAAGTATGGGACAGGCGATGCAGACAGGCATCCCCTCTTTGGGGGAGGCCGCGGGGCTTTAGCGGAAGGACTTCCGCAGGGCTTCGAGGGGCAGAACCCTCCGCACGAGTTCGGTTTGCTTGCGAATCCCCAGCTTCCGGTAAACCCGCTTGAGGTGCGTCTTCACGGTGCTCTCTGCGCAGCCCAGCAGGTGCGCAGTACCGGCTACCGTCTGGCCTGTCGCCACGGCCACCGCCACACGGCTCTCGGAGGGCGTCAAACCCAGCACCGCGGCCACCAGCTCCACATCTATCCGGGGCCGGGTTTCCGGATCGACGATCAGCACCAGTGCCGCCAACCGTAACGCACGATCGTCCATGCCCATGCTCGGCACGGGATGGAGTTCAAGGACCAACGGCGATCGAGCCTTCCTGCGCGTGATCTTCATCGAGCCCCCGGCGCCCTGCACGCCGTTTGGGGGCAGCGCCCGCGCCAGCAAGCGCTGTAGCTCATCGTTCTCCCCTCGGTGCCCGGCAACCAGCGCGCCCGCGTCGTCGCGGAGCCCATCGCGTCCAATCAGGATGCCCCGGGCACGGTCGTTCGCCTCCAGGATGCATCCAAGGCGATCCAGCTGGATAATTCCCAACCGCCGGGTCTCGAGCAGTTTGCCCAACGATGCGCCCAACGCCTCGGCCTCGTCCATCGTACGCCGGACGCGCGAGAACTGGTATATGTGAGGCGCGAGACGCCTGATGGCCTGGATCTGATCGTGCCCCCAACCTTCCCTTTCCGTGGAGTTGCCGAAGGACAGGACGACCACTGACCCGTCCAGCCCCTGAACCCCCAGGAAGAGGCCGTTCTCCGTGCCCTGCACGCGCCGAAACTCATTGTATGCGGCGGACGTCTTCATCTCCTGGTCGGTGTAGAGATCCGACTTGTGGACCAACTCGCCGTCGCGAAGTCCTGCAAGTCGCGGAATGGCTTCATCCCGCCAGTAGTAGTCGCCAAAGTACAGGCCCTGCAGATCGTCGCGACGTTGCGTACCCACAAAGAACCGAGCCAGGCGAATCTCGGTTCCGCCCCCCGCACCCACCTCCACGCACGTCACGCTATGGCCGTTCGCCCGGACCATGTCGTTGATCCGGGCAGCCACCGAGACCCACGAGACATCCCCCAACGCCGCCTTGTACAATTCCTCCAAAACGCACTGGAATCTGTCCTCTGCAGCCATGGCGCCTCCTTCCGTCTTCTCCTGTAAGCTAGACGCTCAAGAGGCTGAAGACAAAAGCGGCAAGAAGGCCGATGCGAATCGGAGCCACGCGCCGGAGACGGCCGGTATCGGAGGGTAGCGCCCACCTCGGCCGTGCGGCACATTGATCGCAGATCCGTGTACGACGGATCGAGCATCCGGGGTTGCGTGCTCCGGTCGAGGCCTTTGTCCGCATGAGAGCCGGAGGAAGATGCCCAGTTTTGTAAGGTCCCGCCTGTTGCTCTTCTCCGTGGGGGTTCTGGTGACTGCTTGCGGTGGGGACGAGGAGCCGTCACCTACGGCCCCACCCGCACCCCCGCCGCCTCCCGAAGAGCCCAACGAGCTGCCCACCGCAGCGTTTACGGTTGACGTCGATCTGGGAGTGGCGCCTGTGACGGCTTCCTTCGACGGCTCCTCTTCGTCGGACCCCGACGGGTCGATCGTCTCGTACTCCTGGTCCTTCGACGACGGCACGACGGCGAGCGGGGTACGCGTGACCCACACGTTTGCGGAAGCCGGAATGTACCAGGTGGACCTCACCGTCAAGGACAACCGCGACGGCGAGACCACGGCAAGGGACTCCGTCGTCGTGTCGAGTCCGGCGGGCAGCGGACCCAACATCATCCAGGGTACCGTCTGGTTCGACCGGAACATGGACGAAGCCATGGACGCGGACGAGCGCATGCTCGAGGGCTTCGTGGTCTTCCTCGACGAGGACGAAGACGGCGCGTACGACAACGGGGAGGCCTTCACCTTCTCGTCGGCCGACGGGACCTACGAATTCGCCGGTCTCGACGCCGACCGCAGCTATTCGGTCTCCCAGATTCTCCACTTCGGATGGAGCAGCACATACGCCGGGCCTTCGGCGACTCCGTCGGGCGAGCCGTCCCCGCCCATGGCGGCGATCATCAACGGCGAAGACGCCGACATCGAGGTCTTCCCCTTTCAGGTCGCGCTGCGGACGACCGACACGCAGAGGCAGTTCTGCGGAGGAACCCTTCTGAACAGCCGCTATGTGCTGACGGCCGCCCACTGCGTTTTCGGGGCTCCGGCCGACGCGATCGAGATTCTGATCGGGAGTGCCGACCGGAATTCGGGGGGCGAGCGGGTGAAGGTCCAGGCCGTGCGCTCCCACCCGGAATTCGGCGCCACGATCGACTACGACGTTGCAATACTGCGCCTGGAGGGGTCCCATCTGTACCCGCGCGTGTACCTGCAGGCACCTGATCAGCCGGATTTTTCCACGCCCGGGGACACCGCCACCGCCATCGGATGGGGACAGACCGAGACCGGTCAGTCCTCCGACCTCCTCAAGTGGACGACGATGCCGATCATCACGAACGACGACTGCGGCAAGGTCGCCGGCTTCATGTTCGGGAGAATCACGGATCGTGTGATCTGCGCGGGAACGGAACGGCTGGGAAGGGGGGTGTGCTTCGGCGACAGCGGCGGCCCGCTGATGGTGCCGTACCATGAGTCATGGATCGAGATCGGCGTGACCAGCTTCGCGGTGAACCGGGACCAGTGCGGGAACATCCCGGCCGCCTTTGCCCGCGTGACCGAGCTGTACGACTACATCGTCGCGGTCGCCCGGATCGAGGAGTCGCTGAGTTACACGGTTGACTGGGGCACGGAGACCATGGCGCGGGTGGACTTCGGCAACTTCCACTAGCGCCCCTGGCCGGTTTCAGGACACGTGGGCACGGAGCTGCCGAATCTGTTCGTCGTTCCCGAGCACGATCAGGTCGTCTCCGGCCTCCAGACGGGTGGTCGCCTCCGGATTGAAGATCGTCTCGTCCGAGGATCGGCCCGCCTTCTGGATCGCGATCACGAGCATCCCGGTCTCCTTGTGGATGCGGGCGTCCGCGAGGGTGAGACCGGCCATTTCGGAATCCGCGTGAATGGTCACCTGATCGATATGGCGGGACAGGCGGTGCCTGCTCGATGTCACGTCCAGGAACGAGGCCACGGACGGCCGCACCAGCAGGGACGCAACCCACACCGCACCGGTCATGTTCGGGCTGACCACATGGTCGGCTCCGGCCCGGTACATCTTCGCCGAGGCGTCATCTCCCTCGGCGCGCCCGATGATGACGAGTTGTCGGCTCAGGTGCCGGGCTGACAGGCACACGAAGAGGTTGTCGGTATCCCCGGAGAGACAGGTCACCAGACCCATGGCCCTTTCGATGCCGGCTTCCCTGAGGACCCGGTCCTCGGTTGCATTGTCCTCGACGACCAGCACATCGGGGTGGATCTTCCGCAGCGCCTCGACCGCCTCGGGGTGCTGTTCGACGAGGACATAGGGCTTTTTCGCCCCTTCCAGTTCCTGCATGAGCTGCCTGCCCATGCTGCCGCCTCCGCACACGATCACATGGTCCTTCATGCGGTCGAGTCTCTTCATGGTTCTTCGCCTCTTGTAGGTGTTGCGGAGGTCCATCCGGAGCATGGACGCGGTGACCAGGGCAAACCACATCCCCAGTCCGGTGATCCCGCCGACGAGCATGAACACAGTCCAGTAGCGGCCGGCCTCGCTCAACGGGTGCACTTCGTGATAACCGACCGCGGTGATCGTGATGATCGTCATGTAGAACGAGTCGGCCCAGTTCCAGCCCTCGATCAGCTCGTAGCCGATCGTGCCGACGAGGATCAACAGCACGAAAAAGGACATCACCATCAACACCTGGGAGCCCCTGAAGATCACGCGACACCTCCGTCCGCCGTGCGCGGGTGCGGACTAGTCACCGGCGTCGCTCGAAAATCAGCTCGCGGACCCGGTCGCCCGTCACCGTGAAGCCGGTGATCTCTCCCGCCGCGTTCCGTACGAAGCGCACGCCCGGGAAGAACCACTGGTCACCCTCGAAGGCGTCGGTGCCGGTGGGCGAGAGCACCGTAGCAGCGTTGCGCCAGTGGCTGGCGACGAGTCGGCCTTCCGCGTCGACGGTGAGCTCGTAACTGCTGTCCAGCTCGGGGCTCCGATAGCTGCCCGTGTATTCCTGCAGCCGGTCTGCGCTCAGGTCGGGCGCCTCGGGTTGCGGCTGGGGCTCGGGGGGCTCGGGCGCGGGCTCCATCAGGTCGCCGATGTAGTGCTCCGCGATACGGCGCGCGCGCCCCGCGGGATCACAGTCCGAGACGTTGCAGAAGACCGCGATGGACAGGTTCTGCTCCGGGAACCGCACGAAGTTGGTGCGGAAGCCGACCCAGGAGCCGCCGTGCCCGAGAGCGGGCAGGCCACGGTAGTCGTTGACCGTCAGACCGTGGGCGTAGACGAGGGTGTCTCCGCTGGTCAGCACGCCGGGCCGAACCATCGCGCCAAGGATGCCCTCGCCACCGACCTGGCCGCTCTCGTAGTTGCGCATCCAGCGGATGAAGTCGTCGATCGTTGTGTTCAGCGAAGAGGAGGCAAGGGCGGTGAGCTGGTTGGGGAGATTCCAGAAGGTGCCCTCGGACGCGCCCTCCGCCTGCGACGGGGCGTACGACTCCGCCCGTCCGGAGACGACTTCGAGGTAGTCGTCCGAGAAGTGCGTGCGCGTCATGCCGAGGGGTTCGAAGATCCTCGAGTGCGTGTACTCGCGGAAGGTCATCCCGGACTGCACCTCGATGATCCTGGCCAGCAGGTTGTACCCCGTGTTCGAATACGCGTACTCGGAGCCGGGCGGGAAGTTGATCGCCTGCTGGTTGTGCAGCATGCGCAGGATCTTCTCGAACGAGATGACGTCGGTGAACTCCACGCCGCCGAGCGCCATGGTGTGGGGCCAGTCGCGGATGCCGCTGGTGTGGTGGATCAGGTGGCGCGCCGTGATCACGGCGCCGAAGTCGGGGAGCTCGGGCACGTACGTGCGCACGTCCGCGTCGAGGTCGAGGTTGCCCTCCGCCTCGAGGAGGAGCGCCGCCATCGCGCCGAACTGCTTGGAGATGGACGCGATGTCGAAGACCGTCCCGGGCGTGATCGGGACGCCGTGATCGAGGTCCGCGATGCCGTATCCGGCCCGGTGCACCACCTCGCCGTCCAGGATGACGCCCACGGCCGCGCCGGGCCGGTCGCCCTCCAGGTCGGCGAAGATAGCGTCGATATCCGGATCGGTGGGGCCGCCGGGCGGGGGCGCGGAAGAGGTGCAGGCGGAAAGGGCGAGCGCGATGAGCGCGGCCAGGGTGGCCGTGTGGGGGCGGCAGCGTCGTTTCATGGCTTGTCTCTTGTCGGGGCGTCCGAGCGTCGCCTGAAGCGACTCGCCTGAAGGGGGGGAGGGCGTCAGGCCGGCTCATTCGGGGGTTGGCGTAGGGTGCCAATATTCGCAGGTATCGGCCTCCTGTCCACCCGCGGAAGGAGCCGGCTATCCCCGCTTCACGAGCCGATGCCGCACGATGTACTCGACATCCAGTTCGTCGCGCTCGATGCCCCACACGGCGTCGTCGCGGATGAGCATCACTCGCAGTCCCGCCGGGGTCAGCGACCGGGCGAGCGGATTGCCCGCCGGATCCAGGACCCACCACTCGTTCATCTGCTCGCCCGTCTCCGATACGAAGGGGTCGAAGCGCCGCAGCCAGATGTTGCCGTCCTCGGCCACCGCGACCTCGGCCACGGCCGGGAGGTACGCAGGGGCGTAGATGGCCCTGCGGATGTCTTCTTCCAGCGTTCCGATCGCGAGCCCGGGCTCGCGCCGGCTCATGGACGGGTGCATGCGCTCGCCGGTGGCGCGCACGACCGAGTCGACCCTCGCGGATGGAAGGGGTGTCGGAGTGTAGGGAATCCGGCTGGCGAAGAGGGTGTCCCCGGTGAACCCGATTCCGGTGACCGAAACGATCGCTTCGCCGTCGCCGGTCCAGGCTCGGCGTTCCACGGCAAGCACACCGTGAGCGATGTCCGTAGGGAGCACATCGTCGCCGAAGGGCTGACTGGCGTACCTTCCTCCGGTACCGTCGGCGCGTAGAAGCGCAAGGACGTCGCGGGGCTCGTGGGGCTGCATCCAAATGTGGGACTGCGTGTTGCCCTCGGCATCCATGAGGACGAAGGGAGTCCGGGTCAGCTGTCCTCTTGCGACCCGGTCCAGGGAGGGGAACTCCATTCCCAGGAAGCTCCCGTCGCGATAGGGCCTGACGGGGCGCAAAGTTGAACCATCCGGTCCCCCAAGACCCACCATGGCCGACACGGAACCCAGGAACTCACCCCCCGGGTCGAAGTAGCTGGCGCGGCTCCTGAGAACATCCCAGACCCACAGGGAGTCTCCGAAGAAGCCCATGTTGTATGGGATCACGAACTCGCCCGGACCTTCTCCAGCTCGGCCGAAGGAGCCGGCGGGGGTGCCCTCGGCGGTCCATTGCCGAATGGTGGCTTCGTCGGGGTGGAGGGAATGGAGGAGACCGTCGGGGCTCAGCGCGAGGCGCTCGACGGAGGCGAATATGTAGACGGGATCGTCGAGCGACCCGATCCTCACCTCGGGTCCGGAGACGGTCCAGGGATCGGCGCTGAAGGGATCCGCCGAGGAGACCCCGTCACTCTGGCAGCCCGCCGCGAGCATCACCGCCAGGACGAGGGAGCGTGCTCGCGTCGGGCGGGCGGGACCGCAGGTTCGCGTCGTGTGCGGGGGGCCGCAGGCGCTCAGGCAAGGTTGCAGGGCAGGGGACATGTGGGCATCGTTGCCGCGAAGTTGAGGGGCGGAGATGATTATTCGGAATCCCGACTACCTGGAGAGTCGTTATGCGCTGCCCTGCCCATCCCTTGGCATACTCCGTCGCGGTCGCGGCGTTCCTTTGCGTGCTGCCGTTTTCCGCGGCGGCGCAGGGCACCTTGGAGGGCACGATACGCCACGCCGAGACCCGGGCGGCCCTGTCGGGCGTCCAGGTGGGTCTGGCCGCACTCAGCCTGGGCGGTATCACGGGTGCGAACGGCCGGTACGAAATCGCGGATATCCCGGCAGGCATACACACGGTACACATTCAACGCATCGGCTACGCGACCGAGGTCCGCGAAATCACCATCTCCGACGGCGTGACCACGCGGCTCGATGTGGAGCTCGCCGAGGCCGTGGTCGCGCTTGAGGGGCTCGTCGCGGTGGGAAGCCGCGCCCGCCCGCGCACCGTCGCCCAGTCGGCCGTCCCCATCGACGCCATCACGGGCCAGGACTTCATCGACCAGGGCGACACGGACGTGAACGACCTGCTTCGCACCGTGATCCCGTCCTTCAACATCAACCCGCAGGCCACGGGAGACGCGGCCAAGATCGTACGGCCCGCGAGCCTGCGCGGTCTGGCACCCGACCACACGCTCGTGCTCGTCAACGGCAAGCGACGACACCGTGCCGCGGTCATCACCTGGATCGGCGGCGGTTTCGCCGACGGGGCCCAGGGTCCCGACCTTTCGTCCATTCCAGCCATTGCGCTGCGCCAGGTCGAAGTGCTGCGCGACGGCGCATCGGCCCAGTACGGCTCGGACGCCATCGCGGGAGTCGTCAACCTCACCCTCAAGGACGCCTCGTCGGGCGGCAGCGTGGAAGTCCGCACCGGTACATTCTGGGAAGGCGACGGCGAGTCCTACACCATCTCCGGCAACATCGGGCTGCCGCTCGGCGAAAACGGCTTCGCCAACCTGAGCGCCGAATTCGGCGAGTCCAACCCGACCAGCCGCAGCATCCAGCGCGACGACGCGGCGGCGCTCATCGCCGCGGGGAACACCCACGTGAGAGACCCGGCGCAGATCTGGGGCGCGCCCACGATCGACAACGACGTCAAGCTGTGGGGCAACTTCGGCCACTTTTTCGGCGACGGGCTTCGTCTGTACGGCCACGCCAACTACGCTGCCGAGACGGTGACCGGCGGGTTCTTCTTCCGCAACCCCAACACGCGCGCGGGCGTGTACAGCCTGGACGGCGGCGAGACCCTGCTCGTCGGCGACGTCATCGACGCTGGCGACGGCGTCCTCGACGGCTCGGCGAACTGCCCGGTCGTGCGGATCACGAACTGGGTCCCCGACCCCGTTGCGCTCGGGCGCGTGTTCGACGACCCCAACTGCTTCACCTTCCAGGAGATGTTCCCCGGGGGCTTCACGCCCCAGTTCGGGGGTGACGCGGTGGACGCGTCCGTGGTGGCGGGGTTGCGCGGCCAGATCGGACGCCTTCTCTGGGATGTGAGTGGCAGCGCGGGACGGAGCGCGGTCGATTTCTTCATCGACAAGACGGTCAACGCGTCCCTGGGGCCCGATTCGCCCTCGAGCTTCGACCCGGGCATCTACGAGCAGTCCGAGCTGAACCTCAACGTGGACCTGAACTACGCCGTCAGCGATGTGGTGAACGTGGCCGCCGGCGCGGAGTTCCGCGACGAGCACTTCGAGATCGGGATCGGCGAGACTGCGTCGTGGGAAATCGGCCCCTTCGCCGCGCAGGGCTTCAGCGCCGGGTCCAACGGCTTCCCGGGCTTCAGCGACATCGCCGCCGGGGGATGGCACCGTGTCAACCTGGCCGTCTACGGCGACCTGGAACTGCGCAGCCGGGACGACCGGTGGACCGTGGGCACGGCTCTGCGCACGGAGCGCTTCGAGGACTTCGGCACAACCGCGAACGGCAAGCTGGCCGCGCGCTACGCACTCACGGACGTGCTGGCGGTGCGGGGTAGCGCCAGCACCGGTTTCCGCGCGCCGACCCCGGGGCAGCAGAACGCCTTCAACGTGTCGACCCAGTTCGATCGCACGCTGCGCGAGCTGGTCAACAACGGGACCATCCCGTCGACGTCCCGCGTGGCCGAGCTAAAGGGGGGGAAGCCGCTGGATGCCGAGAAGTCCTTGAACGCCAGCCTCGGTGCGGTGATCGATGCCGGGTCGTTCACGCTGTCGGCGGACTACTTCCGGATCGCGCTCTCGGACCGCCTGGCCCTGAGCCAGGTGTTCGCGCTCGACGAGGGCGAAGCCGAGCGGCTGATTGCCGAGGGGATCACGAGTGCGAGGAACCTGGCCAACTTCCGCTTCTTCACCAACCAGTTCGACACGCGGACCCAGGGCATCGACGTGGTGGCCTCCTTCGTGCCGGAAGGGATGGGCGGCGGCACCGAGTTCAGCCTGGCCTTCAACCACACGGCCACCACGGTCACGAGCTACAACCCCGCCGTCCTCGACGAACTGCGGATCCGGCAGCTGGAAGACGCTCTTCCCGGGACCAGGTGGACGACGTCGGGCAGGCGTGCGTGGGATGCAGTGTCGCTGCTGGGCCGGCTCAGCTACTACGCGGGCTGGTTCGATTCGCGCGACGACCGGGACTACCCGGGGGAATTCCTCGTGGACATCGAGGCCACCTACGCCGTGCGCGAGTCCGCGAAGCTGACCGTCGGCGGCCAGAACGCGCTGAACCGGTACCCGGAGGAAAACCCCAACGCGGCGTCGGTGGCGGGGAACCGTTACAGCCCGGCGACGCCTTTCGGGGCCAGCGGCGGGTTCGTCTACGTGAAGATGGGCTTCAGTTGGTAGGCCTGGTTCAGGTGCCCCTTGCACAATGTGCTTGACAGCATCTATATGGTGATATGTTTTCCCTGAAATTGCCCACGTGGCCATTCATGCCGAGGCGAATTCGTCGGTACGGCAGTACTGTCGGCACGCTTTTGGACCCATCCCGACCTGGACCATGGAAAAAACCGCTCCCTCGGGCGATTCGACCCGGGAACGGCATCCGGTTGGCCCCGTCCTGCTCCACCTGGAGGTGCGGACCCAGGCATTCGTCGTCGCGGCGGATATGGGTGACGGACACTTCAGGCAGCTCCGAGGGAATCTGTCGAACGGATGCTGCCCCAGGGCCGACGAGCTGCTGCCTGACGCCGGAGACTACGGCGCGCGAGGCGCAGAAGCGGCTGGAGAACCGGGGGTCGGCGCTGACCGATTCGCAGCGATCGCTGCGAGGCGATGATGAAACGATGATGAATTGCTGAAGAAACGCTGATCGAACGTTGATCGATCGCCGAAGAGGTGAAACCGCCGACTAACGGGGGCGATCAGGAGACGGCAGAGGGGGACTCGTCCGTGTTGAGTTCGGAAATCCCGACCGGCCGGATGTTGACCCGGAAGCCGGTAAATGCATACAGGCCCGTATCTTGGGCGACTGCATGGCAGGGGAACATTTTGGAACCTGGAACCGTCAGGACCACTGGCCGGTACTTCCCACCGTTACTGTCCCTATAATGGAAGCCGTACGAATATAGGAGCCGCGGAAGTCAAGTGTGACCGATCCGCCGGTGTCGGGGATCGTGGCCGCGGCGGAGGTCGCATCGAAGCTGGCGTCCGCCGGGAAGCCGCTGATGGTGACGGTGTAGGCACCTGCCTGGACTCCGTCAAAGCGGTAGTTGCCGCCGCCGGCGGTTGTGGTGGAGGCGCCGCTGCTGAGATTGACGGATACACCGTCGATCCCCATGCCCTCGATCGAAACCTGGCCCATGATCGAGCCGGTAGGCGGCGGAGGAATAACGTCCTCTCCGCAAGCCGCGATGATCGGGAGCACCAACAACGTTGCCGCCGCGAGGAGCTTCCTGAATCTTTCCATTCCGTTTTCTCCTTGGAAACGGGTGTTTGAGCCGCCCCGCATCTCGGGGGTGCTGCCACGCAAGCGTCGCAAGATCGGTGCCACTTGTCTGAACACCATGTAAGATGCTATCTGCAATCGAGATAGGGTCATCGGGACAAGATTGGAGAACGTCGGATTCTCACCCATGGTCAGATTTCTGTCCTTTCAGCCCTGTTGGGTGTAGTAACGGGCAACGGCCCCGAGCCCCGCCGCCTGGCCCCTCGAGTAGTGGGCCGGCATACGCTCGGACTTCCACCGCCCCGCGTTCATGATCGCAACCAGGCCAGCCCCGTTCGCAGTCAGATCCTGCGTCATGCCCACCCTGGGTGAATGCCCGGAAAACCCCTCGCCGAGTCCCGCCTCCCTGCACATCGCGGCGATCCGGACACAGATGGTCCTGCCGCGCCGAACACCGAACACCCGGGCTGTCGGAGACGCGTTGCGCGGGCGGATGCGGTTCAGGGCGGCCGTCGCCCGGACACCCACGTAGAGGACGGCGGGCGTGTTGGACGTCTTCGAGCACCGGATGATCAGCCGCGAGCTCCCATTCCGCCGGAACTTCACGTCGGCCCAGCGCAGGTTGGCGGCTTCGCCGCGCCGCAGCAGTGCGTCTCTCATGACGGACACGATGGCGATGTCGACCTTCCCGCGCCAACGCGCGGCCTCGACGGACTCCGTGCGGCCGGACGGGTAGATCCTCGGGATGTGCGCAGTGTCGATGATGGCCCTCAACCCTTCTTCACGGAGCCCCCGGGCCTGCTTCGGCTCGGCCGTTCCGCGCTTGGCGGCACGGTTCTTCACCCCGGCCAGGGTCATCTTGACGCCCTCCGACACCGTGGGCGTAGGCAGTCCGGCGTGGCGATGGAAGAAGCTGATCGCCTTGCAGTCCATGGCGAGCGAAGAAAATGACAACCCCCGAGCGTCGCGGTGAACCAGATAGGCGGCCACCGTGACCGGGTCGGCCGGAAGCGGCGTGACTCCCTCCTTCTGCGCCCAGGCCTGAAAACGGTTCCAGGCGGACAGGTAAACCTTCCGCGTGGTCGGGCGCTGGCTCTCCACGACGGCGGCGGCCACGGCTTCCAGGTGGCGTTTGGCAAGATCACCTCTATGAACCAGGGGGGCGGCGGAATTGATGTTCATATTCCCCTCCAACGTGCTTATTCAAAGCCCCGGCGCGCAGCCGAGGTCGCTCCTCGGCGCGCCTTTGCGGATGCGGTCCCGAAGGCATACCGCGCCGGTCAATAACGGCACTGTTCGCCTCGATCCGACCGACATCCGAAGCAGGGACAGTAACGGTGGAGAACACGGGTCTCGGGGGTGTGACGGTCAAGCTTTCGGGCATGGCCGACGCGCAGACCGCCACCGACAACACCGGCCAGTTTGCGTTCACGGGCCTGCGGGCCGGGACGTACTCGGTCGAGATCTCCGGATTCGACATGGACGAGGTCGGCTTCGGCAGCACGTCGTCCGCCGCCACGATCGGCGTGGGCGAGTCGCAGATCCTCACCTTCGACGGCACGTATCTCCGCACCGCGGGCATCATGGGCCAGGTCAGCGCTGAGGGCGAAGGCCTTGCGGGCGTGACCGTCACCATGACCGGCGAGGGTGAAGACATGACCGACGTCACCGACGCCGGCGGTCTGTACGCCTTCTCGAAGCTCAAGGCGGGCGACTACTCGGTCGCGATCTCGGGCTACGACACCGACGACTACGAGTTCGCAACGACTTCCGCGAGCGTCACGGTCGCCACGGGCGAGACCGCGAACATCCCCTTCGAGGGCACGCTGCTCCGCACCTCCGGCATCAGCGGCCGGGTGAGCGTCGAGGGCACGGGCCTTGACGGCGTAGAGGTCGGCCTGGCGGGCGCGGCGGAAGCCACGACGATGACGAGCAACGGCGGGCAGTACTCGTTCGCCGGCCTGGCCGAGGGCACCTACGTCCTCACCATGATGAACCCCGACGCGAATGCGTACACGTTCGAAGAGACCACTGCCACGGTCGTGCTGGGCGACTCCGAGTCGAACATCACGAACTTCGAAGGCACGCACACGCGGACTGCTTCAATCTCGGGCGTGCTGTTCATCGACGAGGTGGATAAGGACAAGATGCACACCGAGGGCGAGCCCTCGATCATCGAAGCACTTGGGCCGTGGTTGGCGATCCAGGACGACGAGACGAAGGCGATGGTGGCCGGGCTGCTGACCCAGGCGAAGGTGATTGTGCGGGGTCCGAGTTTGAACGACCCGCCGACAGAAGTGCCCATCAATCCGTTGGACGGAACGTTCACAACGGGCGAGACCTTGATGAAGGGGTCGTACCAGGTGGAGCTTCCCGTCAACGACGACATGATCGCGGCGGCGCTTGAAGCGGTCGGCGTCAAGTTCACCGGTGGGTCGATGGTGGTTGACGTCGACGCCGGCGGCGAGGCCACGCACAACTTCCCGTTCGAGATCACGATGCAGACGGTGGCCACAGGCGCCCGCATGGGCGGCGGCGGCCACTTCGGTCTTCCGGTCGAGGGCGTGAAGCTGGCGCTGTACGCCCGGGCCGACGGAACCGGAATGCTGGACGAGGCCGAGACCAACGAGATGGGCATGGCCACGTTCAACTTCGCGCGTGCCGACGACACCAGTCCCGGCAGCGAAGACGGCGACAACATCGTCTTCGTGAGGGTGGTGGAGTCCGGCCATCCCGCGCTGGTGGTGTCCGGCAACGAGTTCGTCGAGATCGACTACGCGTCGACGGCGCGACTCTACGCGGCGGACCACGAGATGGAAGTGGCGACGCTGATCAACGTTGCGGTCGCGTTCGACTTCTGGGTGAAGAGCAACGAGACGGCGCGTGACGGCGACGAGGGGCTTGCTGGCTGGAGCACCGCGGTCGTCATGGTCGACTCCGAAGACCCGACGATGACATCCGACCCGCTGATGAAGCCGGATCCGGATGACGACATGGAGATGGTCAACGCCACGGAGCCCACGGACGACGGCGAAGACAACATGGACGACCTGGGCAAGAGCACGTTCTCGTACGTGATCACCGACCCGACAATGTTGCCCGTGACCTTCGCCGTGGCGGCTGTTCCAGTAATGGAGGTGGCCGGTAATCGGGTCAGCGTCCAGCCCGACATGGGCGAGATGTGGGAGCAGGGCGACCCGCTGACATACACGCACACGGGTCTCGAGCTGCCGCCCGGCGAGGACGACGACATGCTCGACCTCGGCCCCATCCGGGTCACGTTCACGACGCAGGCCATCTACGTCGGCGTGCACCGTGAGCTGGACGACCGGACCGGGTTCACCGACTTCATCGGTCTCGGAGACGGCGACTCCCGTCCCACCGGCACCGCCGAGGACGAGATCGAGGTCAGCCTTATGGTCGCGGACAGCAGAGGGCGTCTCAGGACCTTCGAGTACGACCACGACATGGATGACGAGACGGACGACATCGAGGCTACCGCGACCTTCGACGGTTCCGGCATCGTGTCGTTCGCCCGCATTCCGTCGGATACCGAGGTCACCGTCGTGGTCGATGCGCCGAATGACATGGTGATCGTTCCGGATGATCGCGCCACGAGGGAGATCGACGCGTTCGGCGAGCAGCTGGACGACTACCCCGACGGCCTGATTGTCGGTGCGTACGGCGACGGCAGCGGTGCGCGGCCTGATGTCTGGCTGTGCCCGCTGGCGCGGCAGGAGGACGACGACCCCAACGAGGTATGTTCGACCTTCGCCTACAAGTGGGCGACCGGGACGGTTTCGGGATCGATCAGCGGCCTCCGGGAGGACGACGAGGCCATGGTGACCCTGACGGCTGTCAACAGCAACGAAGACTACGAGGATGATCTGGCGGACGACATCGAGGTCGAGTACGACGAAGGCGGCACCACCTACTCCTTCACGGGCGTTGCGGACGGGCGGTACATGGTCACGCTCGCGGCCAACCCGGGAAGCTGGGAAGAGGACGAGGCCACGGGCGTCTCGATCATGCACGACGAGGACAACGACGACACCGATTACACCGGCGACGTCGACAGCGGCAACGGCCTGTCCGCCACCGACCTGCGCGGCACGATCAGGGGCGTGATCGGCAACAACTCCAACGGCAGGAACGGCCTTACCGGGTCCGAGTCGAGAGCGGGTGTCGTGGTGAACCTCCACGAGGCGAACGCAGCGATCACGTCGGGCGCCAACAGAGGCAGGCGTACCGCCAAGTCGGCCGTCGTGGCAACTGCCGAGACCGATGACGACGGTGCATTCATGTTCGAGGCGCTCCAGGTGGGCAAGTACTACTTCCTGAAGCCGGAGAGCACGGACCTGTACACCGCGGTCAGGAACGGTAGCACGAGCATCGCTAACGAGATGAGCGACGATGTCGTGCCGCACGCGCTCACACGTGCCATTGTACCCGATGAGGACTACGAGCCCAACGACGCATTGAGCTGGGACGCTCACACCAGCACGTTGAACGGCGAAGGTGCGAACGACTTTGCGCTGCTGTACACCGACGGCGAGGTCGAGGGCGAGGTGTCGGATCCGAGTGTGCGCGCTGCGCACGAGCGGTCGGTCGTCGAACTGCATCTCTGCAAGGCGACGAACCAGGTACTTGATAATACGGCCGACCCGCCCACGGTCACGACCGCGGCAAGCCAGTGTGACGAATACACCGGCGATGTCCACGAGGCTTCCGTGGGTTCCGACGGCGAGTGGATTGCCGATGGACTGCGTGAAGGCTTCTACGAGGTGGTTGTGGACCTGCCGGCGGGGTACATCAACGTAAGCGCGACCGGCACCGAGACTGAAGCCGACGACGGCTTCGTCAGCCAGCAGCTCGTTGAGCTGTCCGGCGGCCGTGCCGACGCGAGCACCGAGACCTTCCACATCAAGGATCGGAACGCGGGTAATCTAGCTGAGCTCACCAGTGTCGAGATCGACGGTACCACCTGTACGACGGGCACTGCCGCTAGCAATACCGACAACCAATGCGGCAACAACGACCTTGACGACGCGACAATCAGTGTTGTCGCAACCGCGTCTACTGGTGCGACGGTCCGCCTGAGCTCGAGCGGGACAGATCCGAGCCCCACCACCACGGGTAGCTACTCGTTCGGGGTGAGGAACGGCAGGGCCTCGACGGTCACGCTGCCCGAGGATGCAGGCACGAGCAGGTTCTTCGTCCACGTTGCTTCCGAGGACGGCTACACGACCAACGCCGCCGCCGATGCTGGATTCAACTACCGGCGTGACACCGACACCCGCATGGACATGCTGACGATTTCGTGGGGTGGCGACCGGATCGATCTCGACCGCAGAGATCTCGGCCTGGACCCGGGGAATCCGGACGGTGAAACCGCTCCGGTAACGGGAACGACGACCCTCAATGTGCTCATTGACGAGGGCGACAATGGGGCGGACGTGCCAGCAAGCCCTCTGACCATCGAGGTTGTCGGGAAGAACACGGACTTCGACTTCGTGAGGTTTGCGGCTGATGAGTTGACGGATGCCCCAGCCAACAGTGGAACGTTCGGTGACTGCCCCGCCACAATCGACACGGAGACGGGCACGGTCACCGTTGAAGCAAACGCGGCGGCCGCGGCGGGCGGCAAGGGTGAAGCCGCGATCTGCTTCCGGATCACAGACAGCGATGGTGACGCGACCGACGTGGATGCGAACACCAACAACATGAACACCTACCGTCTGATCCTGACCAGGAGGTAGGCCACACCCAACCCGTCACGAGTTCTGAAGAGAACTTGACGACGGCGCAGCAAGGAACGCCCCCGCCCGGTTCGCCGGGCGGGGGCAACCCCGTCCATGGAGGAGGTGGCAACGACATGAGCACCATCCACCACACGGCAGTTGTGCACCCCACGGCGACCGTCGACCCGACCGCCACCCTTGGTGCACAAGCGATCGTAGGCTCAGGTGTCACCATCGGCGCCCACGTCAGGATCGGTGACCGCGCCATCCTCTGGCGCAACGTCTCCGTGGGCGACTTCGCCACCATCGAGGACGGCGCCGTGGTGGGCGAGGACACCGAGATCGGGGCCGGCGCGAAGCTGGCTGCCCATGCAAAGACGGGCACAAACGTGCGCATTGGAATCCGTGCGGTCGTGATGTCGAGGGTTGTTATCGGCAACGGTTCGCACGTCGATGACGGGGCGCACGTCGAGATGCGAGCCACGCTGTTCGGGGGCGTCCTGATCGGCAAGGACGCCTTCGTAGGGAACCGGACCCGGCTGAGCAACCACACGATTGTGGGGGTCGGCGCCAAGGTGGCGCACCGGGTCGTGGCCGGACGCGAGACCGTGATTGGCGCGGGCGCGACGATCGACAAGATGGTCACCCTGGGACAGCGGTCGCGCATCGGCAAGGATGCATTCGTGCCATCCCGGGTGACGGTTCCCGACGGCGGCCGTATCGACAAGGGTGCATTCGTACCACCTGCGGCGGCAGGGCCCAGGCAAGCCTGGTTGGGGTAGGTCGTGGACCCGGTGGCGCCAACGCCGATTCCCGGCGTGAGGTCCTCGCTACGGACGGTTGTGAACGGCCGGCCAAGACAGGACCGCGACGCCCTGGTGGCGCTCTACAACGGAACCGGCGGCGCGAACTGGCGGGGCAACCGTAACTGGCTCACTGAACAGCCGCTCGGGCAGTGGTATGGCGTCACGACCGATCACACGGGCCGGGTCACAAGGCTGAGTCTCGAGGAGAACAACCTGGTGGGCACGCTCCCGCCGGAGTTGGGCAACCTCACCAGCCTTGAGCAGGTGTACCTGGACGGCAACGAGCTGACGGGCACCATCCCGCCGGAACTTGGGCGCCTTGCCCGCCTCGATTGGTTGGGGCTCAGCGGCAACAGGCTGACAGGCGCCATCCCGTCGGAATTCGGCAATCTGGCCAACCTGGAAGGGCTCGGGCTCGGAGGCAACGAGCTTGCCGGTACCATTCCGCCGGAGCTCGGCAAGCTGGACGGCCTTCACGACCTGTGGCTCGGGGGGAACAACCTGACGGGCGCCATTCCGCCGGAACTCGGGAATCTGTGCAGCCTTGCCTGGCTGGGCCTCGGCGACAACAACCTGACCGGTGTCGTGCCACCGGAACTCGGCAATCTGCACAACCTTGAGACCCTGTCACTCGAAAACAACGCACTGACCGGCCCGTTGCCGCTGTCCCTGGCCGGGCTGGAGAGAATCGACCAGCTCAGCTACCTCAACACGGAACTGTGCGTCCCGGACGACGAAGCTCTCCGCGCGTGGCTGGAATCACTTCGCGTCCACCGGGGCACGGGTGTGCCCTGTACGCCGGGCACCGGTCACCGGCCAGATCAGGGCCATGCTGCGCGAGCCGGAGACGGCCGCGATGGATGCGGCCGGTGAACCGGGGCTTGAGGTTCTGTTCAGCCGGGGGATCCCGCACGTGAAGGATCAGCGGCGCTGAAGAGCATCAGCGCTCTGACACGGGAACGCCCTCCAGCGACAACACCAGCCGCACCAGCTCCGCCTGCCTCGAGATGTGTGTCTTGTGGTAGATCTTCTGCAGGTGCCAACGGACGGTACCCTCCGTGCGCTCGGTCCGCGCGGCAATGGTACGCACGCTATAGCCAGCGGCCAGCATGACCGCCAACCGGCTCTCGGACGGTGTAAGCCCCAGGGCCGCGGCCACGATCCCGGGGTCGACCCGGGCCGGCCTCTCCGCGTCGGCGACGAGCACGAGGGCCGCGACCGACCGCGAGGGGTGTTCCCACGGGCGCTCGGCCACCGGATTGAGATGGACGACCAGCCGCATTCGCTTCGAACGCTGTCCCACCGTCATCGAACCGCCCGCCGCCTTGATGCCGGACGGCCCCAGCGCCCGCGCCACCAGCCGCTGGAGCTCGGCGTTGTCAGCCTTCCTTCGGGCCAGCAGACAACCGTCTCGGTCGAACAGCCCATCGCCTTGCCGGAGGAGACCTCTGGCGCAATCGTTCGCCACCAGGATCCGACCCTGCCGATCGAGTTGGATGACGCCGAAACGGTGGTTGTCGAGCAAATCGGTCAGCGAGCTTCCCAGCGCCTCCGCATCGGACAGCGCTCGCCGAACGCGCACGAACTGGCGCAAATGCGGCAGAAGGTCCGCGATGACGCTCCTTTGGCCCGAGCCCCAGCCTCCGCCTGCGGTGGAGTCGCCGACTACCCAGCCGATCTGTGAGCCCCCGGGGCCGTCCAGTCGGACAACGCGCCCGTTCCGGACGTGGGCATCACGCGCGATCAGGTTGTACGACTTCGAGGTCTTCTTCTCGGGGTCGGAGTACAGGTCGCCCGTATGAACCAGTTGGCCGTCGGGCTGCCGCTTGAAGCGGGGCATTCCTTCGTCCCTGGGAAAGAAGTCCCGGAAGTACTCGCGCTCAAAGTCTTCGCGGCGTTGCCCGTGGACGGTCATCCGTGCGAAGAAGGTCTCCACCCTGGAGTAGCGGCACCTCTCGCTGAACACCAGGAAACTGCTCTTCGTCTGGCTGACCTCGTTGATCAGACGAGCCGCTGCCAACCAATGGGCATCGTCGAGTGCGGCTTCGTACAGCAACGTCAGTATCCGCTCGAATCCATTCTGAGGGGTCATTGCACCTCCTCTCCAGCTATGCGGTACCCCGACGTGAGCTCAAGGTGCCCGAAATTGTCGCTACCTTCTCCGAAACTGTCGCAAATCATGGACTTGCGGATCGTGCCTTCGCTCCCGAAGCCACTTACCTCTCTTCACCGTAGTAACGGGCGACGGCCCCCTGCGCCGCCCCCTGGCCCCGCGAATAGTAAGCCGGCATGCGTTCGGATTTCCAGCGTCCTGCGTTCATGATCGCGACGAGGCCGGCCCCGTGTGCGGCCAGATCCTGAGCCATTCCCACCCTGGGCGAGTGGCCGGAGAAGCCCTCACCGAGCCCCGCTTCCCTGCACACTGCAGCGATCCTGGTACTGATGGTCCTCCCGCGGCGAACACCGAACACCCGCGCGCCGGGAATCGGACTGTCCGGACGGATGCGGTTCAGGGCTGCGGTCGCCCGAACGCCCACGTAGAGGACGGCGGGCCTGTTGGACGTTTTCGAGCGCCTGACGGTAACACGCGAACTTCCGCCAGGGTGAAACTTGACGTCGGCCCACCGAAGGGCAGCGGCTTCCTGCCGTCGCAGCAGCGCGTCTCGCATCACTGACACGATCGAAATGTCCAACGCCCCACGGGCCCGCGCGGTATCGAGAGTTTCCAGGCGGCCGGAAGGATAGACCCTCGGGATATGCGCAGTGTCGGTGATTGCTTTCAACTCCGCTTCCCGGAGCCCCCGAGCCTGCCTTCGCACGAGCCCTCCCCGTTCGGCGGCGCGGTTCCTCACGCCGGCGATCGCCATCTTGACGCCTTGGGAAGCTGTCGGCGTCGGGATCCCGGCCCGACGATGAAAGAAGCTGATCGCCTTGCGGTCCATGGCAAGCGAGGCGAGGGACAGCCCCACGGCATCACGATGGACCAGATAGGCTGCCACGGTAAGCGGTTGGGCGGGCAGCGACCTGACACCTTCCCGCCTGGCCCAGGCCTCGAATCGCTTCCAGGCGGCCGTGTACGCCTTGCGCGTGCTGGGGCGCTGACTCTCGGCGACGGCTGCGGCCACGGCCTCCAGGTGACATGCGGCGAGGTGGTCCTCAATGGGGATCAAAGCGACTGTGGCGTTGTCATCCATATCCGTTCCCCCGTGTCCGAATCGTGAGATCTACGCTTCGAACACTCGAAAATACGGAATCGACCCCGGACCCGCGCCTATCAAATCAAATGGGTCAGCCCCGGCGCTCCCCGTGCTCCCGGAGGAAATCCTCCGTCCCTTCCGGCAGGAACAGGTTGTCGGAGATCTCGGCAATCTCCTCGGCTTCTTCCCAGGCCCTTTCCAGCAGCCAGAGCTCGCCCTCCAGCGCGCGCCGCTCCTGCTCTTCGTGCAGCGCCATTTCAAGTGCCAGTTTGGTCGGTTTCGGCATCTTGTTGACGTAGCCGGGTTCGCCGTACTTCGCGAAGCCTCGCCCGGCTGTTCAGCCCCCCACCAGCCCCAGCAGCCACGCGCACAACAGCGCTGCGTAGATCCCCAGAATGTACCCGGCCACCGCCATCAGCAGTCCGATCGGTGCCATCGCGCGATGGTACACCCCGGCCACCACCGGGGCCGACGCCGCGCCGCCGATGTTCGCCATGCTGCCCGTCGCCACGAAGAACAGAGGCGCGCGCACGATCCGGGCCGCGATCAGCAGCACGGCGACGTGAATCGCGATCCAGACCGCGCCGGCCGCAAGGTAGACCGGCGCGTCGAGCACGGCCCTCAAGTCCGCCTGGGCGCCGATGCCGGCAAGGAGCAGGTAAAGAGCCGTGTAGCCCAGCCCCGAAGCGCCCACCTTTTCCAGCTCGCGAAGGCGTGTGAACGAAAGTGCCAGGCCCCCGGTCACCACAATGAGGATGGCCCAGGTGGTGCCGCTGATGATCGGCGGATCGCCCATCGAGGGAAAGGTGTTTCCCAGCCGCTGGGCACCCACCGCGCACGCCATGCCCAGCCCGATCATGACCACGGCGTCACGCAATGTGGTGGGGCGCCGCTCCCGGTCCATATCCGCCAGGCGGCTGTTCGTCTCTTCGACCGTCTCGGTCCGTGCCCTGGTGCGCCGGTCGAAGCGGCCCTGAAACCCCACCAGTGCGATGAGCACCCCCATCCACCCGTACCCCACCACCGTGTCCACCACGATCACCGGACCCATCGCGTCCGGCGACGTGCCGACGCTCTCCGAGATCGCGACCATGTTGGCCGTCCCCCCGATCCAGCTCCCCGACAGCGCCGCGAAGCCGGTCCAGGCGTCGGCCGGAAGCGCGCCCTGGAAGATCAGGAGCGAAATCGGCCCGCCGATGACGATCCCGACCGTGCCCGCGGCCACCATGAACAGCGCCGTTGCGCCCAGCCGGGCGATGCTCATCACGTCCACCGAAACCATCAGCATGAGGAGCGCGAAGAGGAGCAGGTACGGGACGGTCCAGTCGTAGAGCGGCGACGCCGACGGCGTGATCCCGGCGGTCGTCGCGAGCATGGGCAGGAAGTAGACGTAGATCACGGGCGGAACCACCTCGAAGAGCTTCCTGCAGCGGGGCAGCTCCGAGATCCAGAAGACCCCGGCCACGATGGCGGCCAGGAAACCGAAGACGCCCATGGGGTCGGTGATCAGCGCGGTTGTCTCGGGTTCCATGGCCTGAATCCCTGTTCATGGCCGGCCGAGTGCGCCCGAAAGGAGGCGTCCGCCGGCTTCGTACCCTATTGTGGTCCTCACGGACAGCTACGATACCGACCCCTCAAAGTCAAATGCGACGGCCGTGTACAAGTCCTGCATGTTTTGCACCAAGCCCCTCGGGACGAACGAGGTCATCGAGACGTTCCCCGTGGGACGCCGCCTCGCCTTCGACGCGGCACGCGGCCGTCTCTGGGTCGTCTGTGCCAAGTGCGAGCGCTGGAACCTGACCCCTCTCGAAGAACGCTGGGAAGCTGTGGAGATGTGCGAGCGGATCTTCCGGGACACGCGCATACGCGTATCCACCGACAACATCGGTCTTGCACGCCATCCGGAGGGGTTGACCCTGGTCCGGATCGGCGAGCCGATGCGCCCCGAATTCGCCGCGTGGCGCTACGGCGACCAGTTCGGGAGGCGTCGCCGCAAGACGATCCTGTACGGCGCGGCGGCCGTCGCCATCCTCGGCGGTTTCGTGATCGGTGGCGCGGCCGCGGGCATCCTGAGCGGTTCCGTCCTGAGCCAGAGCGGCAATCTGGTCCACCTCTGGAACGCGCGAACACTCGTCAAGCTGTACCCGGACGAAGGCGGCAAGATCAAGCTCAAGCAACATGACCTGCTGGGCACGCGGGTGCGTCCCGCCGACGACGAACTGGGCTTCAAGGTGCAGATCCGCAAGGGGAAGAAGAAATCATGGCATGAAGGCGCCGAGGCCCGCCGCTTCGCGGGGGCGATCCTTCCCAGGATGAATGCGATGGGGGGCAAGAAGGAGATGGTTCAGCACGCCGTCAAGGAGATCGAAACCGTCGGCCACCCGGAACGGTTCCTTGTCGACATCGCCGAGGGTGACCGCTTCCGGGACAAGAAAGGCGTGCCCGGCTACGTCAACAAGATGCCGAAACCGACCAAACTGGCGCTCGAAATGGCGCTCCACGAAGAGCAGGAACGGCGCGCGCTGGAGGGCGAGCTCTGGCTGCTGGAACGGGCCTGGGAAGAAGCCGAGGAGATTGCGGAGATCTCCGACAACCTGTTCCTGCCGGAAGGGACCGAGGACTTCCTCCGGGAGCACGGGGAGCACGGGGAGCGCCGGGGCGACGCCGGGCGCGGCTGACTGCCATGTACACCACCTGCATGTTCTGCACCCGGCCCCTCGGGACCAACGAAGTCGTCGAGACCTTCCCCGTCGGTCGCCGCCTCGCCTTCGACGCGGCACGCGGGCGCCTCTGGGTCGTCTGCGCCAGGTGCGAGCGCTGGAACCTGACCCCGATGGAGGAACGCTGGGAGGCGGTCGAGGCGTGTGAGCGGATCTTCCGCGACACCCGGGTGCGCTTCTCGACCGACAACATCGGGCTCGCCCGGCACCCGGAAGGCCTCACCCTCGTCCGGATCGGCGAGCCCCTGCGCCCCGAGTTCGCAGCGTGGCGGTACGGGGACCAGTTCGGGAGGCGGCGGCGCAGGAAGATGCTGTATGGAGCCGCCGGGGTGGTCCTGGCTGGGGGAACCGTCGTTGGGGGTCTGGCCGTCGGTGTGATGGGCGTCGTCCTCCTCGAGGCGCCGCTTCACATGGCCAACATGTGGGTGAACCTGCGTACGAGGGTCAAGCTTCGCCCAGACGGTGGCGGCGTGATAGGACTGAGGCGCGGTGACCTCCGCGACACCCGGATCCGTCCGGCCGACGAAAGCCCCGGCTTCAAGGTGCAGCTGCGGCGGACCTCGCACGGCGTTGTCCGGAAGGGTTGGTATCACGGCGAGGAGGCCCACCGCTTCGCCGCCGCGATCGTGCCCGGCCTGAACGCGATGGGGGGGACCAAAGCGGCCGTCCTCGGCGCCGCCGGGGAGATCGAGGCCGCGGGCCACGCCCAACGCTTTCTTGTCGACGTTGCCGGGAGGCGCGGGTTCGAAAGCGATGTCGGCGAACCCGGATGCATCGCGAAGATGCCCAGGCCCACCCGTCTGGCGCTCGAGATGGCACTCCACGAGGAGCAGGAACGACGCGCCCTCGAGGGCGAGCTTTGGCTGCTGGAGCAAGCATGGCGGGAAGCCGAGGAGATCGCGGCGATTTCGGACGATCTGCTATTGCCGGAGGGAACCGACGACTTCATCAGGGAGCACGGAAGAGCGAGGGAAACCCGTTGAGCAAACTCGGCATCGACTACAGCGGGTTGGAGAACCCGCCGGACCCGGGCGGGCGGCGAACCGGGCGCGGTGGGCGAACAGGTGGCCGTGGTCTCTTCCGGCTCCCGATACGCCTGGCCCGCTGGGCCGTGTTCGGCGTGCTGCTCGCCGTCCTTCCCTTCGTCCTCCTCATCCGGGGCGGCGTCTTCGCCTACCACGAGTGGGGCCTCGGGACGTGGCCTTCGCTGGCGGTCTCGGCCGCGGCCATGGCGCTTCTTCTGACGGTCTACGCATGGGCCGCAAGCCGCCGAATCGGTGCGGGCAAGGGGCTCAGGAAGATCCTGACCCGCGCGGCCGCACTGCTGGGCGCGGCGTACGTGGCGTATTCACTGGTCTACGTCGCCGGCGCCAACGCCAAGTCGGACGAGGTGCGCGACGAGTATTCCACCCTCCACCCGCTGCTGCGCGTGGCCGCGAGCGCGCTGATCCTGGTGGATCCGGGTGCGGTGATCACCGACGCGGGGCGCACGCCGGACTTCTACCGGCGTCTGGGACTGTCGCCGAACGAGACGTCCCTACACTTCGAGCAGCCCACGGGATTCGTTCACGCCCTGGACCTGCGCACGGTTGGCCGCCCCGAATGGCGGAACCGCGCGGCCGACGTCGCGTTCCGGGCGATGGGCTTCCACACCCTGCGCCACGTCGGCACCGCCGATCACCTGCACGTGTCGCTGAGGCCGCCGGGATAGCCCTCAGTTGTGCGGATGGCCCTCTTCGTAGTGCCGCGCCAGCGCATCGCCGCCGAAGTCGTTTTCCAGGTCGCGCCACACCGAATGGACATGGTTGGCGTTGCCCTGCGTGTTGTCGTACTCGATCAGGAACGAGGGCCCGTGCACGCGGTAGTAGTGTCCCTCGCCGGGTTCCGTCGAGCCGGCCCACGCAAAGCGAATCTCGCCCGGGTCGATCTCGCCGTGGATGCGCGCCATCCACGCATGCGCGCTCGCGGCTTCCATGTTGCCCACGTACTCCCCGATCACGCTGAAGAGCATCTGGCGCTGCTCGTCGCTCATGCGCGACGCGGGTAGCCCCTCGACGGCCTCGAGCCGGGCTTCCCGGTCGTTGCCCGTGATGATGTCGCGGGGCGCCTCGGCCGCGATCATCGCCGCTTGGAGCTGCTCCGCGTCAAGGCTGTGCACCAGGGCGCGCGCCATGTCCTCTTCGCGGCCGAGCGGACGCCACCCGGCCTTGGGCCCGGAAGTGACCAGCGCGGGGTTGGCCCCCATGAACGCGGGCCCGGTGACCGTCAGCTCGCCCGTCGGCGACGAGAAGTTGAGCGACAGGTGGTGGCCCTCGAAGCGCCACGCCCAGGGCCCGTCCGCGCCGGGCGTGCCGAAAACCGTGACGTAGTAGTCCTCGGGGTCGCGGCGCTCGGGACGGCCTTCCAGGACGCCCAGGATCCGTTCCAGTTCGATGATCGCGTTGGCCTTGTGGTACCCCTGGCTGCTCATCGTCGCCTGGAGGAGGGCATGTGCCGCGCTGCGCTGCTCCAGCGTCATGTCCTTGAGCGGGAAGCCGTTGCGCGACACGGGGGTGAAGGCCCAGTTGAAGCGCTCCTCGTCGCCGAGGTCGTAGGTGGCCCTCCCGCGGGCGTCGCCGTCGAGGAGGGAGAGGAAGGCCGTCGCGGCCCCCACAACGCCGTCCTCGCTGGCCGCGGGCGCCGGTGTCGCCGACCGTCCGGGTGCCGAAATCAACGCCGCCACCGCGGCCAGCGCCGCGAGGCCGAGTCCCAGGCGGAGAAACCGCCGTGCCGAATCCGTGCTCTGTCTGCTCATTTTCCTACCCCTCTTCTGCCTGAATCATTGCTGCCACTTCCTGCACCTCGTCGAGAACCCTCAGCAGGTTCCCGCTCCACAGCATGCCGATCTCCTCTTCCGTATATCCGCGGCGCACGAGCTCGAGGGTGACGTTGAACGACTCCGACGCGTCGTCCCAGCCCGCCACGCCGCCGCCGCCGTCGAAGTCCGAGCTGATCCCGACGTGCTCGAGCCCGATCAGGTTGACCATGTAGTCGATCTGGTCGACGAAGTCGGCAACGCTCACGTCGGCCGGACCGTCCTCGCCAAGCTGCTCGGCAGCCGCCATGCGCAAACGGTTCACCCTCTGCCTGTAGCCGTCGCGCCGGTCGTCGGGGAGGGCGCCGATGGCAGCGCCGTCAAGGAGTTCGAACCCCCTTTCGGCGGCGATCTCGGCCTGGATGGCTCCCATCGCCTCGGAGCGGGCCGCGTTCTTCGTCGTGTTCACGAAGGAGCGCAGCGCCACCGTCTGGACCACGCCCCCGTTTTCGGCCACGCCGCGGAGCTGCTCGTCGTCGAGGTTGCGGCTCACGTCGCTGAGCGCGCGGGCGGCGGAATGAGACGCGACGACCGGTGCGCGGGTCAGCTCCAGCGTCTGCATGATCGACGGCTTGGACGGGTGCGAGATGTCGATCATGATGCCCAGCCGGTTCATCTCCTCGATCGCCTCGCGGCCCATGTCGCTAAGGCCGTCGTGGAGAAAGTTGTCCGCGTCGCCGTGCGCGTCCGAGAGCTGGCTGGGGCCGGTGTGCGCCAGCGACATGTAGCGCGCGCCGCGGGCGTGGAACTCCTCGACGCGCGAGATGTCGGTCCCGAGCGGGTACGCGTTCTCGACCCCGATCATCGCGACCAGCTTCCCCGAGGCCGCGATCCGGCGCACGTCGTCGGAGGTGAGCGCCAGTTCGATCCGGTCGGGCGCGTATTCGTCCACCAGCCGGTGGATGGCGTCGAACTTGTCGATCGCGTTCTCGTAGGCGGCGGCGTAGCCCTCGTCGGTGTGCGGGCCCTGGCCGGTGTAGACGACGAACCAGGCCACGTCGAGCCCCCCGGCCTCCATCTTGGGCAGGGTGACCTGCGTGGGCAGATCCATGGTGTAGTTGCGCTCGGCGGTGAAGTTGGCGGTGCTGATGTCGTCGTGGGTGTCGAGGGTGATGACGCGGTCGTGGATCTCGCGGGCGCGCGCGTTCATTTCCTCTTCGGTCTCGTCGGTGGCGGGAGCGTCGGCGCCGGGGGCGCAGACGGTTGTGGTGAGGAAGAGGAAGAGGGGAAGGGCGAGGAGGGCGGGTCGGCGGTTGGGCATCGGCGGTGCTCCGTGGGTCCGTGTGACTCGGGACTGGCTGCCGCGCGGCCGCGGCTCAGCCACTCGATTCAACATAGGGCCCCGAACGCTTGCTGGCACCCGGCGCCTTGCCCGAAGTGCCGATGAGGCCATTATTCTCCAGACCATGGGAATCATCGACTCCAGCCGGCAGCGCCGCTTCTCGCCCGAGAAGATGCAGAAGCTCAACCTCTTCGAGACCGGCCAGATGTTCTGCGACGTGTACTGCCTGCGGCCCGGGCAGGCCCAGCACGTCCACTCCCACGCGGGCGCGACGAAGTTCTACTATGTGATCGAAGGCGAGGGGAGCTTCACGGTGGGAGACCGGCGCGAGAGGCTGGGTCCGGGTGCGGTGGCGTGGTCGGAGCCGGACGAGCCGCACGGTGTCGCCAACGACTCCGATCGTGACCTGGTGTTGCTGGTGGCGATGGCGCCGAACCCGAACCGGTAGGGGGGCGGGCATGTCGACCATGCTTTTCGGCGTTGCCGTCGTCATCCTTATCGCGATGTTGGCGGGAGTGGTCTGGTCCGTAGCCGTGCCGGGCAGGCGAATCTGGCCGCCACCGGGTCGGCGTTCCTGGCAGTACGTCCTGACCTGGCTCGGCTTCTATGCAGTGTGCGGCATCAACGTGCTTCTGCTCCTCATGTACTGGAATTCCTGGGTCTTCCAGAGCCCGCTGCGGTTCATCGTCGGGATCCCGTTGGTGCTGCTCGGGGGCGTGCTGGCGATGTGGGGAGTGTACACGGCGGGTTGGACGAACTCGCTGGGGCTGAAGGGCGGGTTCGTGGAATCCGGGCCCTATCGGTTTACGAGGAACCCGCAGTACGTGGGTGACGTCGTCTTGTTCGTCGGGGTGAGCGTGATCGCCAACTCGCTGCTGCTGTGGATCACCCATTTGCTGCTTGCCCTGGTGTTCCTGGTGGCGCCGCTGACCGAAGAGCCGTGGCTGGAGGAGCAGTACGGGGACGCGTACCGGGAGTATCGGAAGAGGGTGCCGCGGTTTCTCTGAGATTGAGCAGCCCTGGTCAGAAGCCTAATCCCACCCCACCTGCCCGGTCCGCCCCACCGCATCCACCCGAATCGTCAGGATATCGATGTCGTGGTACTGCTGGTGGCGGATCGACGACGCGTAGTGCCGCAGCAGCCGCAACGGGGTCTCGGTCTCGACGGGGACGCTGGCGGCCGCCTCGCTGAGCATCGCCAGCTGATCCTCGATGTTGGTCGCGTCCGTCGTGGCGATGAACTCCAGATCGGCCGCCTTGCCGTCGCTGCGAGCGATGAGCATCAGGTTCCGCTCCTCATCCGCCGTCTCTTCCGCCTCGCCGTGCGTCAGGATCTGCATCGTCTCTTCGCCCACCGCGCGCAGCCGCGTTTCCATCTCTTCGCCCCAGCGTTTGCGGGCGGCGAACTTCGACAGGAAGGCGTCGACCTCCGGCCACGTCTCGGCGGTCAGGCGGGTCTTGAGGCGTGATTGGCCCCCGCCGCCGATCTCTCCGAACACCGTCAACAGGATCACGGTCAGGCCGCCGACGGTCATGCCGTTGCCGAGCAGCTCGCCCCACGCCCCCTGGAGGTACTCCGGGTAGATCCAGTCGAACTGGAAGGCGATGCCGAGCCAGAAGGCGACACCCACCACGAGGCCCTTGCGGTAGTCCAGTCCTTCCGAGAGCAGGATCTTCATCCCGAAGACGAAGATCAGGGCGACGAGAATCACGTAGTACGCCGCGACCACCGGCCCCGGGATCGCAACGATCAGCGTGACGAACTTGGGCAGGAACGCGAGGACGACGAAGACGGCGCCGACGCAGATCCCGATGCGGCGCGCCGCCACCCCGGTCAGTTCGGCGACGGCGATGCTCATGCCGTACGTCGTGTTCGGAACGGTGCCGGCCAGGCCGGAAAGAAGATTCCCGAGCCCGTCGGCGCCGATCGCACCCTGAATCGAGCGGAAGTCGACCGCGCGAGGCTTCCGCCACGATACACGTTGAATCGCGATGGCGTCTCCGAGCGTGTCCAGCAAGCACCATGAAGTTTGTATCTTGTTGTGCTCGTTGGGGTTATGGATTCGGCGGGCGGGATTCCCGCTGTTTGATTCCCGCCGATTGCGAAATCTCAGGGGCGAGCCCTCGGGCGGCTTTCCAGAGCCGTCCTGAGCCGTCCCGCGTCGGGCCTCTGGTAGCACCTGAGCACCGTGTGGGCGTTCTTCCAGCCGCCAAGCTCGCAAAGCACCTTGAGCGGCAGTTCCATGAGGTCGCTGGCAAACTTGCGCCTCAGCGAGTGCCAACTCCGCCCCCGCTTCGGCTCCAGCCCCGCGAGGGTCTGCGCCCTGCACCACAGGCGGTAGGCCCATGCGCGGCCCATGCACCGGGAGGCATCCTCCGCCGCGGGCAGCACCGGAGCGTCGCCCGTTCCCGCGCCCAAGCTCCGTGCCTCCTCCAAGGCCGCGACCACCTCGTCGGTGACCGGCGTGCTGTGTTCGTAACCGGTCTTCTCGTGCTCGGCACGCCAGCGGATGGTCCTGCCCTCAAGGTCGATGTCCGTCCACCGCAGTTGACGGATGGCACCGATCCGGTGCCCGGTTTCGTGCGCGAGCACCAGCGCGACGTGGAATCGCCAATCGACCCGCCGGGAGACCCCGAGCAGCGCCCGGTACTCGTCGTCGGTGAGGACGACCCGGTTGGGGTTCTTCTCCGTGGGCTTCCTGAGGCCCTTCAGCGGATTCCTGTCGAGGAGCAGGCGGCCCCGGTCGTCCCTCGACCTTGCGGCCCAGTTGAGGACCGCGACCAGGAACGTCAGGTCGTGTTCGACCATCCGGTCACTCACGGGCTTGCCGCTGGGGCCGATCCTCCCGGCGCGGCGCTCCCGGATGAACCGGTCCCAATCGCGCCGCGACAGCGTCGCCGGGTCCCGGTCGCCGCCGAAGAACTGGAGGAACATGGTTGTCGCGGTCCTGTCCCGGCACCGGACCCGCTCCGTCTTGGAGGGCGTCACCTCCTCTCCGTAGATTTCAAAAAGCGTACCCAGAGTGAGCGGCTCGGGCTCGGCGTCCTTCTTGCCGTTCATCTCCGGCCCCGCGAAACCGGCGGCGGCCTCGTCGGCCTGCCGCTTCGCGCGAGCCCAATCGCGGTGTCCGAGCGACCGGGTGAGCCTTCGCCCGTTCTCGCGCCACTCCATCTGGTACAAGCCGGTTTTCCGGTCGGGGAACACCCTCACCCGGTTCCGGCCCCATTCGCCGGCGCCGTAGGAGCGCCGACTTCGTTTCGTGCGTGCCATCATTCGATTCCTCTCGGTGATGGACCGCACGATCTGCGCGGAGGAAAGGTCGCGGAGAGAAGCCTTGTCCGCCAGATGTGAGGCTTGTCCTGCCGGGAATCGTCTCCGTGGCGATGCGGTCGTCCGCCGTCCCTGAGCTTGCCGATCTTCGAGCGGGAGGCCATGGTCCGGGGGCGGTTTTCGACGCGCCCGTTGCCGATCCAGAGTGCACATGTGACATTGGGGTCGTTGTGCATGGTAATCACGCTCGAATGTGACACGCCGCCGATTCCGCAAGTTGCTTACTTCATTGCGTTTGCGGCGAGCGCACCGAGTCGGCCGTGACGCGCGGGCGCTTGCGGCCGTTGCCGGGAGCGACCCACCCTTCGGAGTGCCTGGTACGGCACGGCGACGGTTGGGATGTGCACGGCCACCCAACCCTCGCCTGGGGTCGCTCCCGGGCCAGCAATCCCATGCGGGAAGGCCAAACGGCGAGCCGGAACGGGCGCGTCCCGGCCTTGGCCGGCGATGCCGGACAGCCCGACGGCCAAGTGGTCGGGCAACGGGTCCTCCAGCGCCTCGAAGCGGCGCTCGACACCCTTCCGGGACGGACTGTTGGCTGGGAGCGACCCCGCAGCGGCGGGGGGGATGGGGCTGTCCGGCTCCATCCCCCTTGGCGCCAATCGAGGTTTGCCGAGAGGGGGGGTCGCTCCCAGCCACGTCCGAGGAGCGCAGACTGGCGTCGGCGCTCCGCTAGCCGTGGTGCAACCGCAAGCGCGCCAGCGACATGCGCGACCAGAGCCATGTCCGGCCGAGCGGCCATTTCGTGTCCGGCGACCCCCAAAGTGAGCCGGACACGCAGGACTTGCCACCAACACCCGCATTCGGCGCTCAAAACGCGTCCCCCGACAGACGGCTCGAACGCCACCACGGGGAGGACGTTGGAGGCAGAGACGCCATCGGGGTACGCCTTCGCCTCGGTGACAACCCCGTGGCGGACTCGGCCGCCGATATGCGGGCGGTGGCGACGGGCGGTGCGGCGCTCAAGGCATCACGCCGCACCGACACGGGGAAAGGGGGCGGCGCCCCCATGCGCGACCCTCCACACGGGAGCGCGATTCTCGGGGGGTTCGAAGGGGGGGCGGAAGCCATCCCCTCGCCAGCCCGCGGTTATACCGGGGGTAAGCTGGCTCACGCACGCTAAGAGCGTGAGCCAGCCCTTGGCGAAGCCGCCGAAACCGCCTCTCAGGGCACCGTCCAGAACAGCGCCCACCGGGCCGTCGCGGGCAACCGCCCCGGCCTCTGGTCGAGGGCCTCACGGACGGCGAGGCGGAAAGCGACCACCTCACCCTTGGCGACCACGGCGGCGCTCCCACCCGCGAGACCGTGTTCCACCCTATCCCTACCCCTCGGGAACCCGAGATCGTCGGTCTCAGGCGATTCTGCGGCCCGCAGGTTACCCGAAGACGCTCTGGAACCCGCGGAAACGGCCTCTGAGCCGAGCATGGAAGAACGCCGGTTGCGCAACACCCCCCAACGTCCTGGTGACTGGACCTGGCCCGCTTTCGCGGACGGTCGGTTTTTGGGGTCGATGGAGTCTGAGTGGTCTGCCCTTTTCCCTGGCGGAGAGGGGCGGTCGGATCGGACCCTCGTTCGGACGGCGGGCCTCCCGGCGTCCGAACGAGGGTGGGCAAGCGCAGCGCGGCAGCTCGGTCCGGGGCCGGGAGTTTCTGGTCGAGGGCCGGCGCGAGTATCTCGACCGATACCAGAAGGGCGAGCGGGCCGCGCCCCGGGTAAGGCGCGCGCCGACAGCGCCCGGCAATCGAGCGTCCGGGTGCGCGAGGCTTACCGAAGGGGGCCGCGGGACGCGGAACGGTGCGGAGGGGCGAGCCCGGTTCCGGTCAAGCGGCGTGTCGGCGGTTGAGGGGGGGCACCATCTGAGCGGAATCGCCGGCACGCTATCTGGGCTTGGCGTCAATCCGACACGGCCCGTCGGGGTTGGCCGATGTAGGGCGCCACGCCTCGCGTTTCGGCGTTCAGAGGCTCCCGCGTATCCGGCTTTGGGGGGATTTTCCCCTACGAATTCAGGGGTTTTCCCCCTACGAATTCAGGGGTTTTCCCCCTACGCAGGGCTGGCCACGCTGCCCATAATGGAAGTGCAGGCCCGAGCGCCTAAGCGGTTGAGAACACAGCAGGAGGAACAGATAGACGAGTTGATGGACTCCGCCAGAAGGCAATCCCTCGAACAAGGAAGGTGCATCATGGACGTTGTAACCGTTTGTTCGCGTGGCTCCCGTTCGAGCGCTCCTGCGCTCGGATACGACACACTCAGGGGTTTGGCGAGGAGGAGACATGAACACGAAGGCGATTTCCCGAGTCTTGATCACGGCGGCTGGCTTCCTGCTGAGTGCCGCCTGCTATGATGATCCCGTGGCGCTCAACGAGTCTGAGCAGCCCACCTTCGAAGAAGTGCCGATGGAGACGGCGGCGTCCATGGGCGGCTCCAGTTCCATCGAGATCGTCGACAACACCCGACCCCGGTTCAGGGTCGACTTCAGCGTGCAGGGCGCTCTGTCGCCCAACGCGACCCTTACGGTGACGGTCCGGGGCGAGGCCGTCGAGCAGATCTCAAGCGGCACGGTCACCGTTGTGCTCCCCACGATGGCGAGCATGGAGTACAACGGTACGGGCTCGCGCCCGTACTACCCGGTCGGCCAAAGCTACCCGGTCGTGAGCAGTTGGACGCTTCCGGCGATGGCGGCGGGCGACACTTGGCAGCGGTCGTTCGTTCTCACCCTGCCCGGGAACGGCTACTACCACTTGGCGGTCGCGGTCAACACGAACGCTCCTGAGGGCACGCTCGACTTCTATGTGACGGACGAGGACCTCTACTTCGAGCGATGGATGCTCGTGACGGACACCGGCGGACGCCTGACCTTGGGGTTCGACGAGTCGGTGTTTCCCGATGGCGTTGCGCCGGTCCCGGGTCCGTTTCGTAACAAGGCGGGCCAGGGTAACGCGACGAGCCAAGCGGTCGCAGCCGATGCGGGGACGGGGATGTACGGTAGCAATCCCGTATCCCTGAGCATCACCTACTTGGGCACCAACTGGACGGTGACTGCGGCGGTCGGTGCGTATGTGAACGCTACGCTGTGGGAGGGCAGCGGTTCTGACGTTGACCAGGTGCGCACCTACACGGCGACCGTTGGATCCAGCGGCATCGTCACATTCCCCTGCCCGGGCAGCGGCCAATGGCTGTCAGGCGCGGTACGCCTCCCAGGCACGTCCGAGATCGTCGAGAAGGTCTTCGTCGGCTATTGGGATGCGGACCCGAGCGACTGCGGCAACAAGCAGTCGGTTCGAGGCCCGCGCACCCTGTTCATGCCGTGGAAGAACCTGAAAAGGGTCGCGCCGAGGGTGCGCGACCACTTCGGCATTCGGCCGTTCCAAAAGGTCGACTGGGCTACGAACCTGTCGAACGAACGATCGTCCTACAGCGATACCCACCACCGCATCACCTTCGGTTCTCAGAGCTACGCGAACAGTTGGACTGCTGCGCACGAGTACGCGCACGCAATGCACGCGAAAGCGCTGGGCAGCCTATGGTCCACCGAGTCGGCGTGCAGAGACCACGACATTTGGGTGGTGTCGGGCTATAGATGCGCCTTCCTGGAGGGCTTCGCCGACTACGCGGCTAACATCGGGGCCGGGTACGGCTACAATTGGGAGACTCCGCCAAGCGACATCGACCCGGACCCGAGAATGGAGGGCTTCATAGCGGCGCTGTTTTGGGACCTGATCGATTCGGTGAACGAAGGAAACGACGAGACCACCTACTTGCCGTCGGAGATCGCCACAGCCTTCAAGACCTGCGACGTCAGAGTCAGCACCGTGTGGGTTGACCGCAACGACGTGTCCGACTTCGTGTGGTGCTTGGAGGACCAGATCAACAATTCCCTGCACCAACAGCACTTCCCGGGCGTCCTGATCCCGAACGATCAGCGTGCGACGCGGGGCAGCGGCTGGAACGCTGGCGACATACGCAGTACTTGGCTCCAGAATCTCACCGGGTAGCATTGGGCTGCGGGCTCCTTGGGGGGGATGTCCCTGAGGAGCCCGCAGTGTGTCTAGTCGCAGATCTCACCTTCGGGACAGGGCTCGGCCCCATACAGCACCATCCATAGCGCTTCTTCCTCGTAGTTCCTCACTGCGTCCGAGATCTCAATGCGCCAGTACTCCCGGCATCCCCGCCAGTTGCAATACTTTTGTGGTTCTCCGGGGGCCGCGGGTACGGAGGCAGCCGGCGGAGTCTTTGCGCGGGCGAGTCGGAGTCGCCACCTGATCCTCGGCTCCAGCGCCCAACTCTCATGGCCAAGCGCAGCTGCGCCGAAGGTGTTCAGTTGACCGCTGAACATGAGGGACACTTCGACGTGGACCTGGCCCTTGTCTGGCACCGAGAAAGGTTCGACCGGGAAGTCCTCCGCCGTGAAGGTGCGCTCAATGGCCCCGCTGAGCTCGACCCGGAGCCTGGCGAGGCCCCTATCGTCATCCAAGGAATTGAAATCGGTAGGACCCCCGGCAACGTCAAGTGCGAGGGTCTCGTTCGTGGTGATGCCGAGAAAATCACCGATGCTGTCGCATGCAACGCAAGTGAGGGAGAGTGCGAGCGTGAGGAGTAATCGTGGAAACATGGGAAAATGCCTCCATATTGAAAGGATGTCCCTCTCCGAATCTACACCATGAGAATCACCGTCGCCATGCGGCTGTTTCGCCGTAGAGGTGGAACGGGTGGCACCGGGCGAGTGCAGCGTTGCCTTTGGGGGGGTGATTCCGCCCTGCCTCTACCCCTCGGAGACCCGAGATCGTCGATCTGGGGCGATCCTGCAACCCGCAGAATACCCGAAAACGCCCCAGGACACCCCGAAAGCGACATTCGAGCCCGTGACGGACCGAGCGAGAGGTCGGCGGCGGCCTGTCGCCGCGTGACGTGGTGCCCTACACTTGGAGAACCTCGGCGCGGCGCTCCAGCGGACCGCATCGTCGCCCGGACGCAATGGCTTCCCTCCAACGAGGGAAAGGAGGGCTTCCGGGACCTTTGGCGACGGGGCGGCGCGGGCGCGGGAGTCCCGCCATTCAAGCCCGTTTTTCCCGCTTTCGCGGTACGGTCCAGCAGGGTCCAGCAAGACGGCAGAAAGCGCAGATCGTGCAGTCCTGTATGTAGTTATAAGATTTCCCGCCGGGATTCTGACCTCATGCGCTCTGCGTGTCCACCTTCCCCGGCTTCGCCGCCCGCACCTTCGCGATGGCCGCCGCCACCTCGCGGTGAGGCAGGGCCTTGCGGTGCGTGACGACATCGTGCTGCGGGCCGAGCACCGGCAGGAGCCGGTCGCACGGGTTGTCCCCCCGCCAGTCCATGGCGACAGCCCATTCCAGCACGGCGCGGATGCGCAGACGGACGGCGCGGGCGACCTTCGGCCTCGCGTGCCAGATCGGGGAGAGCGTTTCCAGCACGTCGGCGCTGGTGATCTCCGAGACCGGCACCTTGCCGAGGCGCGGGAAGGCATACATTTCCAGCG